>ENA-OOZD01001064-OOZD01001064.1-human-gut-metagenome-genome-assembly--contig:-NODE-1064-length-11003-cov-4.669255_pt1 | contig 11003 bp, 12 predicted proteins | sample MGYA00241186_ERZ501395 | MGnify/ENA primary metagenome ERZ501395 (study PRJEB25962, sample SAMEA2042730) | human gut metagenome | biome: human gut; feature: human-associated habitat; material: faeces... | reverse complement strand
TAGCCGCGAAGTCCCTTGCGGGTCTCCTCGCGGAAAAGCTCGTCGTAAGAGGGATTATAGACGATCTCCTTGACGCCCGTAATCCCGTACTTTTTCAAATCATTTTTATCCATAACTATTTTTTATTAGAACATCCTTGGTAAGCTAACGCCGGAACGCGCATTTTATGATTCCGGTCGGGGCAAAGGTAGAAAAACTTTCGCGATGTGAAAAAAATAACAGTAAAAATTTTAAGTTTTTTTAATTATTGCTCCGTCCCGAAATGCGTGCATCGGCGGGGGCGTTTCCATGCGGTTTCCCGGTGCCGGAAACGCGGATCGGAATGTGGGAGGGAATGCCCCTCAGCGGGCCGCATCGGTTCGGCGGCAACGGGAACCTGCGGTCGGTCGGCGGCAGGAAAACCTGAGCGTCCGTTGCGGCCTTTGTACTGCACCCCAAAAGTTGGACACTTTTGGGGTGTTTTTTATGAAATATAATTATGAGATTCGTTTAAAGGCCGTAAAACTGGTACTCGAAGGCGGACTTTCGGTTAGGGAAGCCGGATGTCACTTGGGCTGTGGCCGCTCGCAAGTTCACTTGTGGGTAACATTATTCGAGCGCCATGGCCTTGCCGGCCTTAAGCTGCGCCACGGTAGCTACAGTGCAGAATTTAAGTTGTCAGTTTTGAAGCATATGCACCAAAATCATCTATCTTTGCTGGAGACAGCAGTGCATTTCGGCATTCCGGGCCCTTTTGTTATTCGTCAATGGGAGCGGCTCTATCAAAACCAAGGTGCTGAAGGCCTGCGGCGTAAACCGCAAAGAAGGAGGCCGGCCATGAGTAAATCGAAGACTAAAAAAGTCAAACTCAAAACGACTCCGCACGAAGAGTTGCTTAAGGAACTGGAGTATCTTCGTGCCGAGAATGCTTACTTAAAAAAATTGCAGGCCTTAGTCGAGGAGCGCATTGTCCGCGAGAGCGGGAAAGAGCCCAAGCCATCGAAGGACTAAGGCCGCAGTGCCGGCTTTCAGTATTGCTCAAAGCCGCAGGGATGGCGCGAAGCACATTTTATTATCACTTCAGAAAATCAAAACAACCCGATAAATATGCTCGCGAAAAAGAGAGTATTATAAGGTTATATCACGAACATAAGGGGCGTTATGGTTATCGGCGCATTACCGTTGAAATGAATAAGATCGGATATGCGATAAATCACAAAACCGTACTTAAGCTGATGAATATTTGCGGGATAAAAAGTCAGGTCAGGCTCCGTAAATACTGTTCATACAAAGGACAGATCGGACGGATAGCGCCCAATCTTCTGCAACGCGACTTTGCAGCCGAAAAACCGAATCAGAAGTGGGTTACTGACCTTACGGAATTTTCGGTTTGCGGCGTAAAGTTATATCTATCGCCGATTATGGACTTATATAACCGGGAGATTATTAGCTATAAAATAGCTGAACGCCCTAACTTTATGCAGATCATGAAGATGCTGGACGATGCGTTTGCCAGAATACCGGATTCTCCGGGTATTGTCTTGCATTCCGACCAGGGCTGGCAGTATCAGATGAAGCAGTATCAGCTCCGTTTAAGACAGAAAGGTATTACACAGAGCATGTCGCGCAAGGGTAACTGTCTGGATAACGCTGCTATGGAAAGTTTCTTTGGATTATTGAAGTCCGAATTATTATATTTGCAAAAATTCTCATCCATAGACCATTTCCGAAAAGAATTGGAAGAATATATCGACTACTACAATAACAAGCGGATAAAGAAATACTTAAACAACATGAGCCCGGTACAATACCGAACTCATGCCATCTAAACAAATACTAATCCGTCCAATATTTGGGGTGCACTTCATTAGCTGTCCTCTTTGAATGAGCGGAAAACGGGAGTCTGACCTCTGTCTTCCTTATATCTTGCTCGTCAAGCACTTCCCTTTGATTCCGGTGGGTTCACTTCGCCAAGTGGGACACCGGTGGGGACATTTTTGCAAACCATTTTCTAATAGGATTTTACCCTTCTGGAAACTGTCTTTCTTGGTTTACTGATGCAAATATAGTTTTATTTTTTGTGATGTGCTATCAAATCCTGCAAACATTCGTCGTTACTCTTTAGGATGTGTGCTCGGAGCAACTTCTTAATCTGACCAATCTGATAATAATATTTCCCACCCACGCAGGAGTAAGTAATCTTACCGTCTGCTCGCAGTCGTTGTAATGTTCGTTCGCTGATCTTCAGAAACTGGCAGATATCCCGACTGCCTACCCAATTTTCATCTTCATTCTCGACAGGACGCTCCATCGAATGAACATATTCCGACAACGCCTCCAGTTTATCCATTAGTTGCTTAAAAGCTCTCGATTCAATTGTTATGACCTCCATTGTTAAAATTCTGATTCAGTAGTAATCTGAATGTTCTCAAACTAATAATCTGTTGTATTCTGATTAACTGTATAAGAATAGAGCATCATATGGAGAGGAGTTTAGACAAAATATAATTTTGTGAAGACGATTTCTCTCAATTTCGCTCATTTGAAATTATATTTGCACCATGAACATATTCAACATCCCTGAACAATACGCATCTTTCTGTGTCTGCGGGGACATACATGGTGAGTTTAAAACTCTTGCCTATAACCTCAAGCAACAAAAGATTGAAAATGCAGTCATCGTTGTAGCGGGAGACTGCGGGATCGGGTTTGAAAAAGCAGTTCATTACTCTTTGATATACGAGAAAATCAGTAAGACACTTAAAGAAAGAAACATTTTTTTGCTTTTGATGCGCGGCAATCACGATGACCCTGACTATTTCAGCAATGGCAAGATCGACTTCCCTCTGATGAAGACTCTTCCGGATTATTCCGTATTGAGGTTCTCAGACAAGTATTTTTTGTGTATTGGAGGAGCAATCTCGATTGACCGGAAATATAGACAAGAAAAGATGTGGCTCGATAAATCGAAAGGCAGAACTATCCGCCCTCTTTATTGGGAGAATGAGACTGCAATCTTCAATGGAGACGCTCTGGACGAAATCTCAAAAAATGGAATAAAGATAGACTGTGTTATTTCCCACACCTGTCCGTCTTTTTGCTTCCCTGTTTCAAAGAGTAGCATTGAATGTTGGTTGTCGGAGGATCCGGAACTAGATTCAGATCTTATCCTCGAACGGGCAACCATGGACAAAATCTACACTCGATTAGTTGATGATGGGCATCCATTGAAAAATTGGGTTTATGCTCATTTTCATGGCTCCAACACTGAATCGATAAACGGCACCAATTTTTCCATGTTGAATATTGTGGAAATCAAAGAAATACGCACGCTCAATCTCATTATTTGAGAATTTCAGATATATAAAGTAATTCCTGTACTAACAAACGGTACCTGAGTTTCACGTTGTCTATGTCTTTTCTTTTAGTCGTGTATTGTATTTTATGAGCTGCAAAATTCCCTAAAACTCTAAACGTATCGATAATTTCTTCAGAATCTTTGTGAAGATTGAATGGTTTATTACTTAGCGTGGAATTGATAATATAACTCAAATTGTTAAAACCACTATCCGTCTTTATATCATCCAGTTTTCCAATTGCTTCGTAAGAGTGGATAAGCAATATTTCCAATAAGCGGCGCATCAATATCGCACATCCGTCAAAAATGTTGTTATTATAAGATGCGTTTATCTGTTGTGAAAGGGAAATAATATACCCTCGTGTGTTATTTACGAGTGCGTCAGGTAAAATACAATCGTCTGTAACTATTTCTTCACTTTGGACTACAGCAAAAGGGAATTGGGCTTTCAAAGCATCATCATACTTAAGAGTTGGTTTGTAAGTATTCTGAACAGTTCCTCTGGTGACGTTTTTTGATTTTTTGAGCCCTTCTCTTAATTGCGTAACATGAAATTCTGGTAAATTGCATAAAGAGAAATAAGAGTTGATGGTCTTTATATCAGCAGATTCCCCATATTTGCTATAATGAAACCAAACAAAAACTGTCGCAATGTCAATTTTGCGACTTTTCCCGTCAATTAAATTTCTTGCTATTTGCTTTATAATATCTATCATATTTAGCTATTGGCCGCAACCTCTTTTCTTTTCATTTTCTTGTTGATATAATTTTCACCATTGCGATGAAGCTTGATGTTGCTTCGATCAGAAGCTATTATCCATGTTTTTCGTCGTGCTGTATCTGCTATACTTTGCCCAACATTTGGGATTTCTAATCCTAAAGTTTTATAACATGTAAATATTTCTGACAATCCAATTCTATCTAATTTTAGTTTTTCAACTAGATAATAGACAAATATTAAATTATTTTCATAATTATTGGCGGTTATGAACTGATTATAGAAATCTTCCAAACTAATTTCGTTATCTGGATATAAGACAAGATCAGGCAAAAATGCAATAGTATTGTTTTTACCCACTTTAGCGGTAGAAGAATTAACAGCCTTCTTATTTTTACCACCAGATTGCTTTGAACTAGAAGGTTTAGGACATTCTTCTCTACCTATTATTTCTATAGCTTTTTGTTTCCCATTTTTAGTAATTCGATAATTACCTTTTGCAACCGCTTCCAAGCATTTAGATCGGACTAACGAATTTACGTTGTTAGAGGAGTTAGCCCGTCTACTTTCCGTGTAAATTTCTTGATCCTTATAGTATTGAAGCAGGTCTTCTTTCGTAAAATTAGACACACCAAAATTAGACACATAAAAAGCCATAACCAATAACACTTCAGATTCACTCTGCGTAACTTCATTACTATAAACTGAATAGAATGTAGGATAGTCTTCAGAGTCCGTGGCTACAGAACAATTTTGGGAAGACTCGATTTCATCAGAACCATTTGAAAGTCTTAAATTATCATGTTTCACAGTAGATACAACAGGTCTCGTTCGCATTTCAGAGTTTTCTTGTTGGGAGCCAAAACGTGATCCCAACATAGCCATTACTCTTAATCTTTGTTCAACGGTCAGAGACTCCAATAATTCTGTGCATGTTGTTATCGCCATCAACTCTGGATCAGTTCCAATGTATCCCATAATACAAAAATTAAATTTACTATTCAGGCAAGTGCTTTATCCTCAGCAAAGATAATTAAAATGAATATTGGTTAACATGAAATTGAATAAAATTTGGGGCTGTTAAATTTATCACACTATTCCATATCTTGTGTGTGTTTAATTTTAAACTATCAAGGTATGGAAAAACAGGAAATCGACTATCAATTACGTAATCAACTTTTTGAGCGGTTCATAACTCCGCATTTTGGGTATGTGTATAGAATCTGTATTTCGAAGGCGAGGGCCCCTGACGACATACCGGAACTTGTTAATGAAGTCTTAATAAAGCTTCTAAAAGGTGTCAAGACCTACAATCCATCACTACACATTCTTCCGTGGATTTACACTGTTGCGATACGTTGCATTGGTCAAATCTACTTAAAAAGGAAACTGATATGTGCTGACTATGTTGATATTAACTCCATTCCACCAAGCAAGTTATATTCTGATGAGGAAATCCTCGAAGGTAATTATGAATTATTATCTCCTGATATGGCGGTGGCAGTTGAAATGCTGAAACCCGCTCAAAAAGAGGCTATCATACTTAAAGTTCAAGGCTACACAATTCCCGAAATAGCAAAAATACTGTATGCAAATAGATTCATAAAAACATCAAATAACAATACTGTAAAAAGAGTATTATTCACAGCCAGGTCAAAACTTTCAAAGTTAGTAGATCGAGATGGGAAGCTACTGGTTCCCTTGCCCCAGGAATCTGAGAAACCTCGATCAGCTAAAATGCCGTCACTTGATAACGATAATACAATGATTAAAACCAACCATATTATGGCAAAACTAAAATCTGAATTAGACAAATATGTCACGCTTCATGAAAAAGAATATTTTGACCTGATTGAAAGTAAATTACTAATAGAAGCATTGAAAACAGCAGGCGTCGAAGACCTTCCAATATATAAGGCAGCTAATGCGGTTTTGAAAAATGCAAGGATTGAAGTTCATTTTAAACCAATACAGAGAAACTACCGCTAATATGAATGTTGAAAAATCATATGCTAAGGTCTATCGGATAGATATATCATTCGACAATAAAACGATATACCTCGAACCGAAAGAGGGATATACTTTATCGAATAAAACCGTTGAGGGTGTCCGTCGTGCTATAGATAAAAGAAATGATGTCAAAAGCCGATTTTCGGCAGAAGCAAAAAGTCTTATCCCTGAATCATGTATTACAGAACCTGTTAATTTGGGAAACACATCCGATGGATTAAAAATGAAAATGAGCTACCAAGAAATGGAGGAGCATATGCGTAATAATAGCTGGAAGAACGTCAATAGGGTAAATGTCGGACTATATGCAAAACGCTTGGGTTATGAAGTTTATAAACCAATGATCAATGGACAAATTTTCCATTTCTATGTAAATGAGCAATATAGAAAATTGAAGGGAAGTATTTAATAATAATGATAATTTTCAGACAATTTGATACTAAAGATATTGGAACACTTATCTTTTTATTAATCCATATCGAAACTAAAACAAAATCTAAAGATGAAAAAAAGTAAATTTAGAGAGCCAATAATGGTTCTTATCTTCAATAGCAAACGAACTCTTATTGCAATAACAGGGTCATTAAACCAAGCTAAAAATCTTTTAGGAAAAACCAGCGCCCAACTTATTGTGGAATGTTGCAAAGGAAAAGTTGTAATGTCTGGCAACTTTTATTTCCGATATTTACACCCGAATGTGGAAATATCTCTTGAAGAAGATCTAGGTAAACTTGACCTCATTCAATATGATAAAATGTGTGGGCAAGATCGCTATTATTACCGCAAAGATATTCTCAAATTTAGTGGTCGTACAGAAAAACGCAAGTTAACTGCGAAACAAATTGCTCTTCTAAATAGGTAGTTTTTGAATATTGTACTCCTATTTTTAACTGCTTCAGAATCATTCCCTAAACAAAGAATAAGTTGATATTATATTGGTTTAGTGAGGTACTGTTGTTAAAATATTTTAAACAATATTATTGTATGATTAACGCGCTCCTCTGTGGTTAAAATATTAATAATCAATACTGTATGTAAATAAAATAATCCTTACAAGTAGTAGCTTCATATCCATATAGCTATAAATATGGGATCTCAGAGGTTGGAAAACTTGGAAGTGAGTAATCAGATGATACTCTACTCACTTCCAAGTTATATTTAGGCTTTACAGCTATATGGAATGTCTGCGATTTTAAGTTCGCTGGCACGGTCAATAATCCATTCCAATGTTTGTTCGATAGAGAAAACATCGGGTTTATCCATGCTTTCAATATTTTTTGAGCGGAGATAGTTTTTATACCCCTCAATAAAATCAGATTCTACTTCTTCACATCTGACTTCTTCAAAAGGTTTTTTGAATTTTTTCTTGACGTATTCGTCCATCGTTTCCCGAACAGCCTGAATATTTTTTGCTTCATCGATTGATTGTCCTTCGGAGATTTTCCCATATAGACAGTCAATGAGGCGTTCCGATGCAATAATGTAAATCACTTTATCAAAGTGTTCTACTTTGGTTCCTTCGTTACGCCATGCGTAAAAATCGGTTGAATACATAGATCTGCTATTTTAAATTCTACAATAATTTTTGACGAATCTTTTCCGCCATTCACTGAAGAATAGAGAAGGTTTTTTGGTGGGGTTTAGAAAAAGATGAAAAAAATCGAAAAAAATCCATCGCCAATAATCAAAATAAAACAGCACAGCCATAGGCGATGCTGTCAGGTCAAATAGACGGGTATCTACTCATATAATTCGAGAGAATTTACCTATTGATGTTACAGCCGAAAGGATTTTTCATCACGGAAGTTATTGCTTCTTCAATAAGCTACTTACCGACAACCGAGTTAAACTTTGTATTATTTAGCTTTTGGGCGAGTTTATCCATTTCATCGCTGACTGTTTTATCGACTATCCGGGCATAGATCTGGGTGGTGCTGAGTTTCGTGTGTCCAAGCATTTTGCTTATGGATTCAATGGAAACTCCGTTGGCATAAGTAACCGTTGTGGCGAACGTATGCCGGGCAAGATGCGAGGTGACGTTCTTCTGGATTTCGCAAGCCGCGGCGATCTCCTTGAGGTATAGATTGTATTTCGCATTGCTCATTACAGGCAGTAGGAAGTTGCCGTCCCGCCTGAGTTTGTACTTCTTCAGTATGGATAATGGAATGTCGAGCAGTTTTACTTTCGATGGAGTGCCTGTTTTGATACGGTGAGTTTCAATCCACAGAGAACCGTCGTCATCCGTAACGATATTCTTTTCCGTCAAGGCGGCAGTCGTGGAGTAATCGAAGCCGGTGAAACAACAAAACAAAAAGATATCCTGCACCTTTTCGAGCCGTTTATTGTCTGGCTTGAAATCGATAATCTTTTCCAGTTCGGACTTCGTGAGGTAGCCACGATCTTTCTTTACCTTTTTGAGTTTGTGTTCACAGAACGGGTCTTTAGGCATCTGGCCATTCTTGAAACACATGGTCGTAATGCGTTTGAAAATCCGCATCAGTTTCTCGGAGGAGTTCGTGTCGAGCTTATATTCGATTTTCAGGTAAGCCTCGAAGTCCATCACGAAATTACGATCCACTTGGCAAAGCAGGATATCATTTTTCCGCATCTTGACTTTCAGGAATTCCCTCAGCCGTCGGTAGGTCAGATCATATTTGTTAAAGGTGGACTGAGCAAGATCAATACCGATTAGTTTTTCCTGTCGGTCGTTGAATTCCTCGAACACGGTCAGCAGCGTATTGTTTTTGATATTCGTGCCGAGGAACGCATCCCGCACCATCGAGGCAGTTACGATCTCGTTAGCCTCAGAAAGACTATGGTAATGCATGATCATTTGCCCTTTGATGCTGTCAAGATAGCGGTTGAGTTGCAGGGCCTCTTTGGTTTGTCCTTTTGCGTGGCCGGACTGCGGATCCCAGATCTTTGCAGACACCTCGCTCTTGAGGCTGAACTTAACTCTTTCGCCGTCGATAGTGATACGTGCACAGAGAGGCACTTTGCCATTTTCTTTCTTCAATTCCCACCTCGCAAGGAATAGGATTCTGAACGTGCTTTTCATAACTGTTTACCTGTCTTTAAATTAAGATTAGGTAAACCGAATCGAAACAGTTTACTCTCGGCAATATACTATCAATCAATGGATAACAAGCTAAAGTGTCCCACCTCTCTCGTCCAAAGTGTCCCACTTTTAGGTTGCACCACGCGAGTGGGACACTTTTGGGACACTAACCTGTCCGGAAATGGCTTTTCGATGTCCTGTGATGTCTGAGGAGAAGACATGAAAAAACCCTCTGAAACATCGTTTCAAAGGGTTTGTCTTGATTTTGTCCGTTTGTGGCTTTGGACTCTGAGCGGAAAACGAGACTCGAACTCGCGACCCCAACCTTGGCAAGGTTGTGCTCTACCAACTGAGCTATTTCCGCAAATTGCAAATAATCAGTTATTTACAAGCGTTAAAATAGCTGTTTTATACCTTAAAAATCGGTCTGTAACACACTCTGTATCACATTTTCTTGCTTGCAAATTGTTTGTAATTTGCAGATTCTTAATTTGTTAGGTAAAATTTCATTCCTTGTGCTACATAAAGCATTTAACACGTGTCATTCATAAGCAATTATGTTATTAGTTGATAGAGAATTAAGCGTATTCATTTATTGGATTTCTCTGCAACCGACCCCAACCTCGGTTCAGAAAAAAAGAGGAAATTTCTTTCCTCTCTCCTTTTAAGAATGTTGTGTTGCTTTTGTTTTATCTGCAATTTGTAATAGTTTTTCTGAAATATATTCAGGAGTAACCATTAAAAGCAATGAGGTCGCTATATCTGATTTTCGAATATCAATATCGTTTTTAGCAAGGTCGTTTTGGAATAACTTTTTGATAATATCTGTTGTTTTATTGATAAATACAGTGTTAATATTCAAGATTTGGCCTTTTTCAAAAGGAGGAGTATTATATGCAATATTAGACATACAAAGTCCGTGGACAAATTCAGACATATAGCCAGATATGAATTGAGATACACTATTTTTAATTCCTGCTTGTTGATATAATTCCAGCCATGAAAATCTATTTCCCTTTATCGTATTATTTAACTTTTTGTATTTCCAATTACGCCTTTGGATGATATTTTCCATATCAACATTACATAATGGATTATTTCTAATCTTTTTCAATAATTGATCTTTTGCCTTTAGATCACTCTGCATAGTTGTTTCAATTTGTTGGGCCAGTTGATCTATTTCAGTTTGTTCAATATAATTGAGATCAAAAGTCAAGGATGGAAATTTGCGTAGTTCCTTTATTCTATTTTCAACCCCATCTAAAACATACAAGTAATGTCTTAATTCTCTTTCTTCTATCGTTTTAGAGTTAATATGGATGAAATGTAATATAGTATAGTTATCGACAATCATTCGACTAAGTGTAACCAAAGATGAAACATCTATCCTATCTTCACATAGTAGATGAATTGACTGCCAAGAATCCAACATTTTCCTAATAGCGAATAATATGTAGCTATTCAGATCACTTATATACGGAGACTTATATATCTTTTGCAATTCATTAGAGATATAATCTAATTCGCAATAGGCAAGTTCAAATAAACCCTCATCATCTATCCCCATTTTACCCATGAGGTCTTTATATACTAATCCCATATTTCTTAATTATATCTATATAAACTGCTCTAAATATTTCTCGTTAAAACCCGTGAGTGGAAATTTGAATACGTTCTGTTTGCCCTCCTTTGTCGTATAGTCGAATATGACCGTATCGCTCTTTATATGGGCTTCAAAAAGATTGAGCATACAATTGGACTTGGGAATATCTACCATGTTGGGCAATACAATGGCGAGACAACCCTCCTCTACGGCTTTTGGATTTAGCAGATAGGAGAATCCTGCCATATAACGACCTCGTTTCTGAAAACAGATGGTC
>ENA-OOZD01001060-OOZD01001060.1-human-gut-metagenome-genome-assembly--contig:-NODE-1060-length-11044-cov-2.020384_pt1 | contig 11044 bp, 8 predicted proteins | sample MGYA00241186_ERZ501395 | MGnify/ENA primary metagenome ERZ501395 (study PRJEB25962, sample SAMEA2042730) | human gut metagenome | biome: human gut; feature: human-associated habitat; material: faeces... | reverse complement strand
TATCGATAAGACTGTGCTTGTGTATGGTCAGATGAACGAGCCGCCCGGAGCGAGAATGAGAGTTGCACTTTCAGGTCTGACAATGGCGGAGTATTTCAGAGATGTTGAGCATCAGGACGTGTTGCTTTTTATCGACAACATATTCAGATTTACTCAGGCAGGTTCTGAGGTGTCGGCACTCCTTGGCAGAATGCCGTCAGCCGTTGGTTATCAGCCTACACTTGCAACTGAAATGGGTCAGTTACAGGAGCGTATCACTTCAACAACAAAAGGCTCTATCACTTCCGTTCAGGCAGTTTATGTGCCTGCGGACGATTTGACAGACCCTGCGCCTGCAACTACGTTTGCTCACCTTGACGCAACAACTGTGCTTTCAAGAAGTATTTCATCACTTGGTATCTATCCTGCCGTTGACCCGTTGGAGTCAAACTCCAGGATACTTTCACCTGAGATAGTGGGCAACGAGCATTATCAGGTGGCAAGACAGGTCCAGTCTATCTTGCAGAGGTATGTGGAGCTTCAGGATATCATCGCTATCATGGGTATGGACGAGCTTTCTGACGAGGATAAGCTCACTGTATCAAGAGCAAGAAAGATACAGCGTTTTCTGTCACAGCCGTTCTCCGTTGCGGAGCAGTTCACAGGTATGAAGGGCAAATATGTGCCTATCAAGGAGACTATCAGAGGCTTCAAGGAGATAATCGAGGGCAAGCATGACGACCTGCCTGAATCTGCTTTTCTGTTTGTGGGAACTATCGACGAGGCTGTTGAAAAGGGCAGACAGATCGCAGAAAGTGAACAGTAGTAACAGAACGTTTAAAGAAAAATACTTGACAAGAGTCGGATTATAGTATATAGTGAATGTATGTGGCAATTTTGTGCCGCACGCGCTGATTTGTAAAAAACTTATGGAGAAAGATTATGACGCCTTTTGATCTTAAGATAATAACCCCTGAAAAAACTTTTTTTGAGGGAAATACTGAGCAGATCATTGTGAGGACCGTATCAGGTGATATCGGTATACTTGCAGGTCATGCGCCATATGTGGCAAATATCGTTTCTTCTCCTTTCCGTATCAAAATAGAAGGTGAGTTCAGAACAGCCGCTATTTCGGGAGGGCTTATAAAGGTGTCTGCTGACGGTGTGACAGTGGTGACATCTGCTATCGAATGGGCTGATGAGATAGACGTTGCAAGAGCCGAAAAGGCAAAGGCGGCGGCAGAGAATAAGCTCAGAGAAAATGCTAGCCAGAAAGAGTTTGAAAGGGCGGAGCAGAAACTGCGACGTGCCATGAACAGACTTGTGGTGGCAGGAAAGAAATAATTATCAAAGTCAGAGCCTTGCGGGATATCCGTGTAGGCTTTGGCTTTGTTTTATTTATTAAGTAAAATCGGCGTAAAGGTAAGGTAAGTAATGGGGTGCGCAGGGGCGTGCTCGGACGTTGTGCAGTGGAAAAAACAAGAAAAGGAATGAATTGATTTGAGTATCTTTAACATTATCGGAATGGCGGGCGGACTTGGTCTGTTTTTATATGGAATGACCATATTGAGTTCGGGACTTGAAAAGGCTTCGGGCGGACTTATGGAGAAGGTCCTTGCGAAAATGACGGGAAACGTGTTCTCAGGAATACTTTTCGGTGCGTTGGTGACGGCAGCGGTGCAATCATCGTCTGCAACTACTGTTATCGTGGTGGGACTTGTAAACGCAGGCCTTTTGAAACTAAAGGGCGCAGTTGGAATAATCATGGGTGCGAATATCGGAACGACCATGACAACGCAGATACTGAGGCTCACAAACCTGGAGGGCGACAGCAGCGGCCCTGCTTTATTGCAGCTTTGCAAGCCGTCAAACTTCTCTTCTATACTTATCGTTATCGGTCTTATAATTATAATGGTGGGAAAGAAGAACAAGACAAAGAACGTGGGCGAGATAATGATGGGCATAGGTATCCTCTTTACCGGAATGATACTTATGCAGGAGAAGATAGCTCCGCTGGCAGAGCTTCCGCAGTTCGAACAGCTTTTTGCAGTGCTTAAAAACCCTGTTCTGGGCGTATTGGTGGGTGCGATATTCACGGCTATCATACAGTCATCAGCCGCTTCTATAGGCATTTTGCAGGCGCTTTCAGTGTCAGGCGCTATCACATTCGCTTCTGCATTTCCTATCATAATGGGAACTAACATCGGTACTTGTGCTACACCTCTTATTTCAAGTATAGGTGCTTCAAAGAACGCTAAGAGAGCCGCTATGATACACTTCTATTTCAACCTTATCGGTACTATAATCTTTCTTATCGGCGTTTATATCATTCAGTATACAATAGGACTTCCGTTCTGGAATAAGAGCTTTACAACGGGAAGCATCGCAAACTTCCATACTATCTTCAATGTTGTGGTAACTATAATCTTTCTGCCGTTCTATACAGTGCTTGAAAAGCTTGCCGAATGGACTATCAGAGATAAGAAGAACGCTGAGGACGATGATACTTTCACTAAGGAGGATCTTCTTGACGACAGATTTCTTGTTACTCCAAACGTTGCTATCGCACAGGCTACAGAGGCAGTTGTTCAAATGGGCGTGCTGGCACAGAAAAATTTCATATCGGTAAGGGAGCTTTATGACAAGTATGACCTTAAGTCTATCGACAAGATAAAAGAGCGTGAGGAGCTTATCGACAGGCTGGAGGACAGAGTAGGTTCATATCTTATAAAGCTCAATGACTGCGGTCTTAACGAGGACGAGTCGAGAACTGTTACTGCGCTTTTCCACCTTATCTCAGAGTATGAGAGAATAGGCGACTATACTATAAACATCTATGAAACTGCGGATGTTCTTTATGAAAAGGAGATCGGTTTTTCTGAGCAGGCGAAGCACGAGCTTGACGTTGTGTGCAACGCCATTCAGGAGATAATCGGGCTTGCTATCGAAGCCACAAAGACAGGGGATATGAACGTTCTCAAGGAGATCGAGCCACTTGAAGAAGTAGTAGACAGACTTGTTGAGGAGCTTAAGGCTGTTCATATCGACAGGTCTAAGAATGGTCTTTGCAACATCGAGGTGGGTGTGAACTTCCTTGATATACTCACAAATGTTGAGAGAATATCAGACCACTGCTCAAATATTGCGGTCTATCTTATAGCAAACCAAGAGAAATACAACAGCCTTAAAAAGCATGAATATCTTGATAAGCTTCACAGAAACGGTCCTGACTATTACGAGAAGCTGTTGGCTGAATATTCAGAAAAGTTTGCGCTTTAGTTCAGGTTTTTGCACCTGTGGCGTGATATAATATTGTAAAACAGCAAGGAGGGACATTAGTCCCTCTTGTTATAAGCTGAAAAGGAGAGAGCAAAATGGACAAATTCAATTACACTATGCTGTGCGATTTTTATGAGCTGACAATGGGAAACGGCTACTTTGTAAGCGGTATGCAGGAAAAGATTTCTTATTTTGATCTGTTTTTCAGACAGATACCTGATGGTGGCGGATTTGCCATTGCCTGCGGTCTTGAGCAGGTCATAAACTATATCGAAAATCTGCATTTTGACGAAGAGGACATAGAGTTCCTGCGCTCAAAGGGCATTTTTGACGAAGGCTTCCTTGAATATCTTAAGGATTTCCACTTCACAGGAGATATATTTGCTGTGCCGGAGGGTACGGTGGTGTTTCCAAACGAGCCTATCATAACGGTGAGAGCACCTGCGGTGCAGGCTCAGCTTGTGGAAACTTATCTTCTGCTTTGCATAAATCATCAGACACTTATTGCAACAAAGGCTAACCGTATTGTAAGGGCGGCTCAGGGCAGGGCGGTATCTGAGTTTGGTTCAAGACGTGCTCATGGTGCAGACGCTGCCATACTCGGTGCAAGAGCCGCAGCCTGCACTATCACAGACCAGCTTTTCGGCTTTAATGCAACAGGCACAATGGCACATTCATGGGTGCAGATGTTTGACAGCGAGCTGGAGGCTTTCAAGACATACTGCAAGTGCTATCCAAAGGGCACTGTTCTGCTTGTGGATACTTATAATGTGCTGAAAAGCGGTGTGCCTAACGCAATAAAGGCTTTTGACGAGGTGCTGAAGCCTATGGGCTGCCGACCTGTGGGAATAAGGATAGACTCGGGAGATATAACTTATCTTTCCAAGAAAGCAAGAAAAATGCTTGACGAGGCAGGCTATCCTGATTGCAAAATATGTGCCTCAAACGCCCTTGACGAGTATCTTATAAGAGATATGATATATCAGGGCGCAAAGGTGGATATGTTCGGAGTGGGCGAAAGACTTATCACCGCAAAGAGCGAGCCTGTTTTCGGAGGAGTTTACAAGCTTGCGGCTGTGGAGGACGACGAGGGAAATATCCAGCCTAAGATAAAGATATCAGAGAACGTGGCGAAGATAACCACTCCACACTTCAAAAAGCTTTACAGAATTTATGATAAGAATAACCACAAGGCTGTGGCTGACCTGCTGTGTGTTCATGACGAGGTGATAGATGAAAGCAGACCCCTTACGCTTTTTGACCCACAGTTTACATGGAAGAAAAAGGTTGTCACAAACTTTGAGGCAAAGCCTATTCAACAGCAGATATTCAAGGACGGCAAGTGTGTATACAAGAAGCCTGCATATGAGGATATCGTAAAGTATGCGGCATCTGAGATAGACACTCTTTGGGACGAGATCACAAGATTTGAAAATCCGCACACTTATTATGTTGACCTTTCTCAGAAGCTTTGGGAAGTGAAGAATTATCTTCTTGCGGAGAACAACAGACAAACGGCAGATTAAAATTTACATTATTGACTTGAAAAAAAGCTATAGGCTGTGTTACAATAGACATGGTTAGCAAATTCTAACCTATCAAGCATTGGAGGGTCAGAAATGGAAAAGATAACAGTAAAAATAGACGGAATGATGTGCGGAATGTGTGAATCGCATATGAATGACACTTTCAGACAGAATTTCAAGGTGAAAAAGGTTAGCTCTTCCCATGCAAAGGGCGAAACTGTGGCTATAGTTGATGAGGATATCCCTGATGAAAAGCTTAAAGAAGCAGTTGAGAAAACAGGCTACACTTTTATTTCCGCTGAAAGAGAGCCTTATGAGAAAAAAGGATTTTTTGCAAGATTCAAGTAAATAGCTATGCACAAAGTCGTGGCAGATGAAAAGGTCTGTCACGGCTTTTTTTTGTTTGCTTGACAAAACATATTTTCTGTGATATAATAAACATCAGTTAGTATACATTAACTGATGTTCTATACTTTTGATACTGCACGAGAAGGGTGCGGCTAAGTTTGCAAAAAGCTTTTTGTAAAAAGGCATTTTGTTTCGATAGGCTTAGCTTCGTGGCGTGCAGTAATTTTATAGAAGTAAGTTAGCTATAGCTAACAAGGAAAGGGGCATACAAATGGGAAACATTCACACGTCTGGGGAGGACTATCTGGAGACGATACTCGTTTTATGGAACAAGCAAAACGGCGAGGTGAGGAGCATTGATGTTGCAAGGGAACTGAATGTTACAAAACCCAGCGTATCAAACGCTATGAAGATACTTCGTGAGGGAAAGTTCATCACAATGGACGAAAACGGTTTTATCACTCTAACTGACGCCGGCAGATATGTTGCGGAAAAGATCTACGAAAAGCACCTTGTATTGACAGAGTGGCTTGTAAGTCTTGGTGTTGACAGAAAAATATCTGAACATGACGCCTGCAAGATAGAACACGTTTTGTCTGACGAGAGCTTTGCGGCATTGAAGAAGCATATCAGTGAAGAACAATGAGCATGACTATTTTTAAAGGCATTCTGATACCGTTTTTGGGTACATCTCTTGGTGCGGCGTGTGTGCTTTTCATGAAGAAAAATCTGCATTATCTTGTTCAGCGAGCCTTGACAGGCTTTGCGGCAGGAGTAATGGTGGCGGCAGGCGTGTGGAGCTTGCTAATACCCTCTATGGAGCAATCAGCGAAAATGGGTAGACTGAGGTTTGTTCCTGCGGCGGTTGGATTTATGCTTGGAGTGTTTTTTCTGCTTTTTCTCGATAGAGTTATACCACATCTTCACATGAATGCCATTGAACCGGAGGGTGCAAAAAGCAGTTTTCAGCGCACAACGATGCTTGTGCTTGCGGTGACGCTTCACAATATCCCCGAAGGAATGGCTGTTGGCGTTATATGCAGGCTGGGCGGCTGACCATCATGCCATAAGCGCCGCTGGTGCGTTGGCATTATCCCTCGGTATCGCAATACAGAACTTTCCAGAGGGTGCGATAATATCTTTGCCACTGCGTTCGGAGGGTATGGGAAAGGGAAAAGCCTTTGTTTACGGCGTTTTATCGGGAGTTGTCGAGCCTGTTGGGGCTGTGCTGACGATACTTTTGGCACAGTTTATAATCCCTGTTTTGCCGTATCTTCTAAGCTTTGCGGCAGGGGGTATGATTTATGTGGTGGTGGAGGAGCTTATACCTGAAATGTCGGAAAAGCCACACTCCAATATTGGAACAATAGTTTTTGCGCTGGGCTTTGTGCTTATGATGATACTTGATGTGGCACTTGGATAGGTGTTTTTTTATGCTTACATAGGGATCATCTTTATGCATGGTAAGTGTATTGAATATCTTTTTGTATAGCCGGGCATATCATTTTGAAGTGATATGCCCGGCTTTGTTTTGTGTGTAAATTGCATTTGTTAATTTGTTTATCTTAAACGTTTGATGTTAATATGAAATGTAAACGTTTTTTAACTATTGTTTTCTTTGGCAATGAAAGACAAAAATAATATAAAATGATGATTACTTATAGCATAATTAACTAAGTTCGTACTTCTTTATTTGTCAAAAACATTGATTTTTAAAAACTTGCTTACTTAATCGTTTTAAGAGATTGACATTAAATTAAGTTTGTGATAAAGTAAAAACGCAATAATTCGACGAGCTAAATTAATCAAAAATTAGCTAAAGTAATGAAAAAGGAGTATGGTTATGACAGGAGTAATGAGAAGATTTTCTGCGGCTCTGGCGGCTGCTGCAATGGCTGTTAGCATTGTGCCTTTCGCAGATATCAGCGCATATGCGGAGTATGCGGCGACACACCCGGAGGGATTTGTTTATGCTGACGGCTCAAAGTTTATGTGTGACGGAAGCCCTTACTATTATGGCGGCACGAACTGCTATTATCTCACCTATAAGTCAAAGAGTGAGGTAAAGAATGTTTTCGATGACGCTTCAAAAATGGGGCTTAAAGTAATAAGAATTTGGGGAAATCTTGACGTTGGTAAGAAAACAGGCAAGATCGACTCGCAGTCTGGTCATGAGACCTTTGAGGGCAACAATGACGGAACGGGCGAAAAGGACGGAGTTTACTTTCAGTATTGGGACGATGAGGCTGGCAAGCCTGTTGTGAACGAGGGCGAGGACGGCCTGAGACATCTTGATTATATTATCAAGCAGGCTGAAGAACATGATATGAAGCTTGTTATCACTTTCACGAACTATTGGGAAGCGTTCGGCGGAATGGGTCAGTATATAAAGTGGTATCAGATGTCACAGGGCAAGAGCGTTGGCAATAGCAAAGTGGACGAAAAGGATACCTGCGATTTTTACACTAATGAAACTATCAAGGGTTGGTATAAGGATTATATCAAGACATTGTTAAATCACACCAACTACTACACAGGCGAGAAGCTTATGGATTCTGAAGCTGTTTTTTCTTGGGAGCTTTCAAACGAGCCGAGATGTACTGTTGACGAGTTCTGCAAGGACGATATTCTTTATAACTGGGCAAAGGAAATGTCAGCATATGTAAAGTCTATCGACCCTTATCACATGGTATCTGTTGGCGACGAGGGCTTTTATAATCTTGGCTATCAGGAAGCTGCAAGGCAAGATCTTCCGTCTTCCGCATATTCAGGCTACTACGGTGTTGACTTTGACAAGCTTATGACTATCGAAACTGTAGACTTTGGCACACCGCATATGTACGTTGATCAGTGGGGCTTTGACCTTGGTGATGATGACCTCGAGTGGATAAAGCGCCATGCCCAGACCACATCTTCCGCTGACAAGCCTATTATCTTTGAGGAATTCGGTCTTACAGACAAAACAAAGCGTGATGCCGCTTATTCCGATTGGCTGGATATTGTAACAGGGGACTACTATGAGGGTGTCGAATATCAGGGCTTCAACTACTGGATGATAGCTTCCTATCTTGATGACGGCACTCTTTATCAGGACTATGACGGCTACACCGTTTACGGCCCTGAGGGTATCGAAAAGACGGACAGCACAAGAACTCTTATGATGAACGCTGCTGCAAAAATGGAAAAGAAGAACATTGTAAACACCACTGACAAGTCTACATACAGTTTTGACAGAAGCAAGTCAGGTAACGTTGTGGTGAATGTTTCTATGAAAGAGGGCAGCATAAGCGGTGTTGAGGTCGGCGGAAAGAAACTCTCGTCAGAGGATTACACCATAAGTGGCAACGCTGTTACTATCAAGGCTTCTTATCTTAAAAGGCAGGAGCTTGCAAAGTATTCGTGCAGGATACTCACAACAGGCGGCAATCAGCCTAAGTTCAATCTGACGGTGAGCGACAGCTCTATCCCTAAGCCTATTATCTCTCCTGAGATAATCTCTGTTGACGTAAACCCTAAGAAGTGCAGTGATGTTGATATCACCATGGATCGCAAGACAAGCGAGTTCAGAGGCATTGTTGCTGATGGAAAAGCACTCGCAGAGGGTACAGATTACACAACTTCGGGCGACACTGTGACCCTTAAAAGTGCATATCTCAAAACGCTTTCAGCAGGCATTGTGACGCTTAAGTTCGATTTCTATGAGGGCGAGGATAGAGAGCTTACAATAAATGTTTCCGACACCACAGGCCTTGATGAGCTTGACACATTTGAGAGCTATTCAAATGATAAGGCACTTTGGTCGTCTTATTCAAGAAACACAGGCGGCAATGAAGTTTCACTTTCTCTTGCTACAAAGAACGGTTCAAAGGCGCTTGCTTTCGGATATGATATCGGCTCGCCAAACGGCTACTGCGGAGTAAACCACCCTATTGCAGTAAGAAATGCTTCATCATTTGCAGGCGTTGAGCTTTGGGTAGAGGGGGACGGCACAGGCAACAGCCTTACTGTTCAGCTTAGAGACGCAAACGACAATTATTTTGAAGCGCAGATAGCACTTGATTTCGCAGGTGGAAAAAATATCAAGATACCATTCGCTGACTTTAAAGCGCCAAGCTGGCAGTCGGGCGGAAATCTTGATACATCAAAACTTAACCAGTTCTCGTTCTATATGGGCGGAGATTCTGCTCAAAAGACAGGTACAGTTTACATAGACGATGTTGTTTTCTATGAGGACGGACAGATCGAGAAGCCACACCTTTCCACAAAGTCAGGCATATTTGACGCTGATGCTCCAAGCGGTGTGAGAACAGACCTTGTGCTTTATGGAAAGAGCGTTGAGTCTATCATAGTAAACGGCAAGAAGCTTACAGGCGGCTTAGATTATTCTACAAGCGGAAGTCAGATAATGCTCAACGAAAGCTGGCTCAAGACGCTTGCAAATGGTAATTACACACTTACATACACATTCTCAGACGGAAACACAGATACATTTGCACTCACTGTCAAGAATGTTAAGTCATCACACACTCACAGCTACACCGCAAAGGTAACAAAGGAAGCTACTTGCACAACAGAGGGCGAGAGAATTTACACTTGTACTTGCGGAGACAAGTACACTGAAACTATCCCTGCGACAGGTCACAGCGAAAGCGCATGGATAATCGACAAGGCGGCTACTGCGACAGAAAATGGCTCAAAGCACACTGAGTGTACAACTTGCGGCAAGGTGATAAAGACAGAGGTTATCCCTGCAACTGGAGAGGTAAGTGACAAAAAGGAAACTGTTATCTTCACAGGCTCGGCAAAGACATCAGGCTGGGGTCAGGCTATTACACTTTCCACAACTAAGGAGGGCGGCAGCTTTGACAGCTCAGTTATCGAAAAGGACGGATATTTTGAAGTTCAGTTCAAGGGCGGCACAGACAAGGCGGAGATCATTCTCCAGAGTTGGTCAGGCGGTGCAGACTGGGCGAGAGTTTCACCAACTGAGGTAACAGAAAAGGACGGCATTGTATACGCAAAGTACAGCTACGACGATGTTGCTGCGGCATTCGGAACAACAGATTTCTCTAAAGTAGACCGCTTCCATGTTGGTGCGGCTAACGGAGATATCGAAGTTCTTAGTGTTAAGTATATTGTCGGAAAGTCAACAAAGCCGGTTGATCCGGTAGATCCTGTTGACCCTGATAAGCCGGAGCAGGATCCATATGTATCTATTTTCTGGGGTGCAAAATCATGTGGCTCATGGGGTCAGGCAGTTTCAGTTATGACTTCAAAAAATTATGGCAGTTTTGATGTTTCGTATCTTTCTGCAAATGGCTATTTCTATGTTGAGTATTCAGGTGCAGAGAACGAGTTTGAGCTTATTCTCCAGAGCTGGTCAGGAGGAGCAAACTGGGCAAGAGTTCAGCCTAGCGAAACAGGCAGAGCGAATGATCATTACTATGCTAAGTTCACATATGCAGACTGTGTAAAGGAGCTTGGTACAGGTTTTGATAAGCTGGATCAGCTTCATGCTGCGGCAAAAAACGGCGATATCACAGTTTATTCTATTTGCTACTGTACACCTGCTAGGTAATTTAAGAAAAAAGCGTTACATTTATTAAGATGCAAAAAAGAGCGAATGACGTTACGATCATTCGCTCTTTATATTTTGTTTACTTGTTTTTCTTTTTGCGCTTTTTATCCTCTAAAGGAGTCATGCTCTTTGCACAGATCGCCATTGTTGAAGCGTTGTGCAGAAGCGCTGAGGCTGACGGCTGTAAAAGCCCGAAAGCTCCTGACAGCAGAAGCACTGAATTGAACAGCAGTATAAATCTGTAGTTACTGTTTATTCGGTGCATTAGCTTCTCGCTAAGCTGTCTTATAGACGCAAGCTGTGTAAGGTCTGCACCACGAACTGTGATATCGGC
>ENA-OOZD01001052-OOZD01001052.1-human-gut-metagenome-genome-assembly--contig:-NODE-1052-length-11097-cov-1.357725_pt1 | contig 11097 bp, 3 predicted proteins | sample MGYA00241186_ERZ501395 | MGnify/ENA primary metagenome ERZ501395 (study PRJEB25962, sample SAMEA2042730) | human gut metagenome | biome: human gut; feature: human-associated habitat; material: faeces... | reverse complement strand
GCCTGCTTTGCAAGCCGCTGAATCTGCATTTTAAATTTCTGTTCCATGTCTGTACTCCTGCTTTCATTTTTATATGTGACAAACAGGCACCCGCCCCTTTTTGGAACGGATGCCGTTGTTTTGTCTTTTTTACAGCTTAGTCTTCTTTTTCTTCCGGTCTTTTCTTTCTTTTAAAGATTGCAAGACCTGCGGCACTTAAAGAAGCAAAGAATGCTGCTGTCCACATGCCCATTGCGGAAGAATCCGCTGTCTTTACGCCGCTGTTGCTGTTTTCTGCCGTATTGGCTGAGCCACCTGCCGTATTTGAATTACCGCCTGCTGCCGAACCATTATCTGTTGTTGTCTTTTCAACAAGTGCATAATAGCTGAAGCCCTTTGTTGTCACAACATAATAGCCGTTTTCCACACTGCCCTTTATGAGAGTCTTTGAACCGTCATCATTGATACGGTATAAAACAACGTTGTCTGCATTCATGCCTGCCGGAATGAGATACTTCACAACAACACTGCCGTCTGGCTCAACTTCCTGTCCGTCCTTTTCAAAATGAACTTCATACAGTTCAAAATTGCTGCCGACGTCTGCAAGTGCATTTGCCGCCTTTGTATATTCTGTTCCTGCGCCGACCTTTGTTACCTTTAACTCAGAGCCTGCCGGAAGCACGCCCTCTGCGGCTGATACATGAACGCCTGTCTTTTCATCCGTCACATCAACTGCCGGTGACTTTTCTTCTGTCTGGTCTTCTGCCGGTACAAGAGAAGTATCGCTTGTTGCTGTCAGTGCTGACCAGTCGAATCTTAATCTCGCACTCATCATGGTGTCGCCCATTGGTGTATCCGGTACTTTAAAGCTTACATCTGCATAAGTAATATCTGCAACAGATGGCTGTGTACCTTCAGGAAGTTCAAATGTTACCAGTCTGATTGCATCGACTTCATTTCCTGCGGAAGTTGTAATCTTTTCTGTCTTGTCGATTGTAACAGTTACGCCCTCTACCTCAAATGCCGTAACGGCGCTGTAGATTGATGTTACGGTTACCGGATTCATGGCAATCTGAACTTTTACAACCTGGCCATCCTTTACGGTGATTAAAGCACTGCTGTTCTTTTCAAATGCCGCATTACCCATAGAAGCCTTATCGGATACCGCATTCCACAATGCAATCGGTACATAGTAGTTACCGTCAGCAATTTTATTGTCAGAAGGGTCCGGTGTCGGAGTTGGTGTCGGTTCCGGTGTCGGGTCAGGAGTCGGAGTCGGTTCCGGTGTCGGGTCTGGGTCCGGTGTTGGTGCCGGGTCCGGTTCTGCTGTCTTTACCGCATTTGCATAATCCAGTGCCAGATAAGCATCCGGGCTGTAATTCATCGCATCGACAAACATGTTGACATAAACACCGTCATAGCTGTTGTCCGGCAGTGTAAATGTAATCTGTGTCACTCTGCCTTCTTCGTCTGTTGTGTACTGTGCATCTACAGTCTTACCATCTGCTGACGTTCCCTGATAAATCTTCCAGTTGCTTGCGTAAGCTGTCAGTCCCGCAAAGGATACGGACTGTAAATCTACGGTTACAACTGCTGTTCCGTCTGCCGCAACAGTCATCTGTGCACTCTTAATGCAGCCTGCCGCCATAGAATCCTGTGAAACATTTCCGGCATTCTTTAAGCTTGCAGGGATTGAATAAGTACCTGCTGTCAGAGTGGTCTTTGCTGAACCGAAAGTTGTTTCCTTTGTTGTATCATCGGACTTATTATTATCAGATGATGTCTTTGTTAAGCTGTTCCAGTAAACCTTTACGAAGCAGTCTGCGCTGAAACGTCCCTGCTTGAAGTCAATGCCTGAAACCAGACCGTTTAAATTCTTCATTGCCGGTACATAGATATCTGCATTGGTGTTGTAGATTGCCGCAAAATCACCTTCTAACGGGAAGGAAACCTTTGTTACAACCTTTTCATCTTCACCGAATACATCATCGCTGTACTGAATGTCATTCATTTCGACCGCAGCTTCCTTTAAGCTCTTAGAAGTATCATTGCCTTCATAGTAGCCGTTGAAGCCATAGATATATAACGGTTCTTTTGATGTTCCGTTAATAATGTCTGTTACGAGTGTCATGCTGCCATCTTTGTCAACAACAATCTTTGCCTTTGTCTTGTCATTTTCCACAAGACTGTGCTTTACTTTATCTGTGTAGTATGCAATGTCTACGCTGTATTCGCCTTCTGCAAGCTTTTCTGTCGGAAGGTTAATGACTTCTTCTTCCTGCTTTAGTTCGAGTGCATTTAAAATCGCATCGCGGATTGCATTGGATGAATACGTTGCGCCTGAAACCGCATCAACACCTGTGATTTCCTTTACATCGGTTGCGGACTTATTGATGTAGCTGCCCTTTAAGCCGTTGACTGCCTTTTCAAGCATCATCTTATTGGTTTCAGCATAAGTTCCCGCAAAATTTGCACCTGTTACTTCAATGTCTGTGATAACATCATCTGTAACTGTTACGTTGACAGTAACATCATATTCACCGAACTGTGAAATATGGGCTGTACCTGTCTTTACAACCGGTGTGTTGTCTTCATTTTTTGCTGTCAGCTTTAACTTTAAGTTCGTATCCTTTGACATACCGTCGATAAAGCCTGTCAGATAAATTTCATTGTTGTCTGTCAGGTCGAAATAGTCCGGTACATCTACAACTGCCTTACCCGGATATACGAGTGCATTTTCAAGGTCTGTTGTTGTGGATGTCGCTGTAAATTCTGTTCCGTCTGTTGTGTAGTATACATATCCTCTGCTGTCTGTTACTTCTACAGGTGTCTTATCATATGCCACGCTGTCTGCTTCGGAATTAATCTTGTCTGTATACCAGTCGCTGTAAATTGCTGACTTTAAGCCGCTTGTATCATTCTTTGAGATTGCCTTAAATGCATTTTCCATGCTGTCTGCATTGTATACACGAAGGCTTCCCATATGTCCGTGTAAGCCGAATACGATTGTTTCGCCTAAGTCAAATACGAGCTGTCTGCTTCCGTCTGCCTTTGTTACCAGTGTTGCACTCTTGATTGCATCAATGTTTGCAGGCGGTGTCTTTGTGGCACCCGGTTCGCACGCTGTATAAACAGATACATCTAATGCCTGTGTTGTTTCTTCTCCCTGGTCTGTATCACCGACTTTTTCAATCGTTGAGAAGTCCATACGGAACAATACTTCTGAAATGTAAGCCATTTCTGTGATGTATGTTGTAAATAACACATTCTGGTTTGCATAGTCCGCATCGTTTTTAATGTAATTGATACCGGAGAATGTCAGGTTAAACGGTGCTACCTTACTGCTTGTTGATGAAGCGAGTTTATCCAATGTAACGGATTCTACATTTTCACTGTTATAGAAGCCGCCGACCTGCTTACTTCCCTGCATAACCTTTGTAAAGTAGAAATCGCCTGTGTTTTCTGTCTTTACGTTGGTTGACGGATTAATCTTACCGGTCTTTGTAACGGTTGGTGAAATGGTGTATACCTTTGTATAGTTTTCATACTTTTCGGCATAGTCGCTGGATTCTGCAACGCCTGCATCATCTGCACCCTTAATCTTGCCGTTATCATTAGCATCCGGTGTCGGTGTGGACTTAATCCAGAGTTCACCGCCGCCTGCGTATCCAATCGGGCTTTTTACACCCGGCATTTCATAATCGTCTACGGTTACATTGCCTTCTGCATCAACGCTTACGGTTATGTCTGTGTACTGTTCTTCATAGCCCATTGCACCTTCGATTTTGTCGGTGTAAATGTAATAGGTACTGCCGAATACTGCCTGCATTTTGTATGTACCCTCTTTTAAAGAACCGTCTTCGTTGTAGTAGCTGCTGACGTCTTTGAAGTTTGCCATAACCGTTACAGCTTCTTCCGGCATGGTAAATGTATACTCATGGGCATTTGTTCCGTTAATTGCCTGCGTTGTTGTGGCTTCAACCGTCTTGCCGCTTGCCGTTGTTACGGTTACACTGTCCATTGTGTAATACTTTAAGCGGTCCGGTGTTACGGTAACGGTTACGGTTTCGCCTGATTTTGCCTTATCGGAAGACTTTGTTTCAGCCGTTAATACGCTGACTGTACCTTCGCCGTTGGTTTCTGTTGTAATTACATAAGAGTCTTGTGCATACTCTGTGCTTACGGTTACTGCGGACTTCGGCATTGTGAAGCTGTAGCTTCCGTCACCGTTGTCTGTTACGTCAACTTTCTTTCCGTCTGCTGTTTCTACGGAAATGCTCTTTACTTTGCAGAATGACTTCGGTGCTGTGTATACAGTTACCTTACTGCCTTCTGCGGCTTCTTCGTCAACGGTTGTTTCGCCGTATTCACTGCCTGTTACGTTTGAAGTGATTGCATATTTCTGTGAAACAACCGTTTCTTCGGCTGCCTTTAATACCGGTCTGCCTGTTGTCTTGTCTGTTTCCCACTTGCAATACTTGTTATCCTCTGTCTGGTTCTCATCAACCCAGCTGTTTAAGTATGTAACCAGTGCAATCCTGCCGACCTTGTTGGTTGTGCTGTCAACAGACATTAAGTTGTCATTTTCATAACCCTCGGCTGTTACCGGTGTGATGTATGTAAAGTTCTGATTAAGAGAATCCAGATTCTCTCCTGTAACAGTCTTTGCAATTCCGTAAATTTGGGCATTTTCAGGGAAATTATTTAATGTTGTACCTGTGTAGCAGTTGGCAGTCTTATCTTTTGCCTGTAAAGTAGCGTCCACACCGTAATAAGATACATTTGCCGGATTTGCATTTTCACCCATGGTAATCTCTGAAATATCATAGCTGTTGACTGCTCTGTCTGAAAGTCCATAATATGAATAATATCCGGTTAAATTTACATTTTCCAGTGTTGTCTTGCCGGTTACCGCGCTGTTTACAATTTGTGTTGCACTATTTGTAATAGGGTAATGCAATACCGTACCGCCTGTCGCACCGTCAATGGTCACATTCATATTGTTTACGACCTTGTTGTAAGAACCGCCGCCATAAGCAATACCACCTAAATAGCAGAATGTGCCTGCAACGGTATGGACTTTTTGTGTTCCTTCAAATGTCAGGTCGTTGATAGTGACATCTGTGAAACTGCCTATCTGTGCGATAAATGCACTTGAATATACCCATGAACTTGATGTTGTTCCTGTCATGCCTTCTACATTCAGTTCCTTAATGGTATGTCCGTTTCCGTTAAAGGTTACTGTATTATTGTAATTTGTATATGTCATCGGCACCCATGTATATGCGCTCATATCAATATCTTTTACAATATTAATGGTTTTATCCGTAAGTGCGCTTGGATTATCACGCATTAATTTACCGACAGCCGCAAGGTCTGCCGCATCGGAAACAATCAGTGTGCTTGATGTTGCCGCATATACATCTGTATCATAACGTCCTTCTTCAAACCAGTTGTCCGGTGCAATTACCGATACTGTCACTGTACCTGACGGCATTATAAAGCTCGTTGCAGAGTTTCTTATATATTCGACACTGCCGTCTTCCTTAATCACTTTGATAAATAAAACCTTTTTTGCTTCGTCTGTCAAAGTAATTGTGACATTCTCACCTTCTCTTGCTTCTGCTTTATCCAGTGCAATATAAGACTTTGCTTCATCTGCAACGGTAACAGCCTTTAATTCTTTCTGTGTAATTGCAGAACCATCAAAGCTTGTTGTGACACCCTTTTCAGGCATTGTAAATGTAAATTTTGCAGAAGATGTTGTGTTTCCTGCATCTGCTGTTACGGTTACTTCGTTGCCGTCTGCGTCTGTTACCTTTGGCAGTGTTGTACCGTCATAGTAATATCCGTCTGCTGTATTTGTGGAAAGCAGTAATGTTACGGTATCGCCTTCTGCCGCAAGTTCACCATTTGATACGGTAAAATCGGCACCTTCAATATTTGCAGACTGGTTTGTAATGTTATACGCATCTGTTTCAACGAAGTCTACTCTTAAAGTAACGGCTACCGGGAATTTCTTTGCTACGGTATATGTTGCTTTTCCGCTTGCAAGTGATGATAATTCTCCCGGCTTTACTGTTGTATTTCCCTGTGTACCGGTTACTGTTACTGTATGCTTATAATACTTGCCATCGATAATGCTGTCTGCTACAACATTCATATTACCACTCATCATCTGTCGGCTGCTGTAACTTACATGGCTTGCAAATTTACTGTCGTCATTGGTTTCTAATGTAATTGCACAATAACGGTTACTCTTTTCTGTGATTGTAACCTTTTTCTCCGGCATTACAAAGGTGTATACCTGTACAATCTTATTTTCGTCTTCATCAATCACTGTACTTTCAAGTGTTGTATCAATACCGGTTCCGTCTTCATCTGCAACAGTCGGCACATAATTTCTTGTTGAACTGTCACTTGTTGATGTAATCTTTACGGTTTCACCCGGCTTTGCACCATACTTATCTACACTTAAATATTCGCCTGTTGATTTTATCTCATACTGTCCTTCTTCCAGAACCGGTGCAAACTGCACATATATCATAAATGTTCCTACTGAGCCGTAAGCATATGCATCGTCAGGAATTGTGCATGTATACTGGTTCTCTTTGCCGTCTACCTTTGTAATCTTTAAGTCCGGTGTTGTAAAGCTTGATGACATGTACATAACAGAATCTAATGCCCAGCCGTCCTCCGGTACAGCTTCAAATGTAATTGTGCTGTCTTTTTCAGCCGTGTATACTTTTTCACCATCATCACCGGTGCTTTCTGTCACACCTGAGATTAATTTGATACTTCCCTTTCCGTATGAAACACCCGGTGTAACTGTGTAGGTTACTTTTTCTGTGCTTTCTGCATCTGCTGTTACGAGATTTTCCTCTGCCGGTGCGGCTGTTTCAAAGCCGTCCGCTTCTGTTGTCTGTGCCTGCTGTACTGCCTGTGCAAATGTCTGCTCCGGGCTTGCCGCCAATACATTGTACGGCATACTGCTCATTGTCATTGCGACTGCTAATGAAGCAGATAATAACTTAAAGCTGGTCTTTCTCATTTTTCTTTCCTTTCTGCTTTGTCCCTGTTTACTTGTTTCTATCGTGCCTTGTTGATTTTACGAATGTACTAATGCTTTGTTTTGTTTTTTGTTTTATGGCATAGTTTTATTTTGATAACTTCCATTAGTCTTATCTAACCGTGGCACTTAAAAAAATAGGCTTCAAAGCCTATCTTTCGTTTGCAGTGGCAGTGTACCACAGACATTTGTTTTTGGCAAGCAGACATTTTTGTTGCAAACCTGCAACAAACAACGGTATTTTTCACCTGTTTTCTTTAACAATCCCTTTGATTTCCTGCTTTCCCAATTTGTTGCGCAAGTGCAACAAAAAAGTCTTATTGATAAATTTTATTGTTTAAAATGAGATTTTTTCAGACTGTTTTTACAAAATCCCTACTTTTGTACTAGGAAAATAGAGATTTAAGAGTTGGGCGGCTTTTTTGTTTCAGATAAGCCGCCTGTTACTTTGATAAAATGCTTTATTTTTCCTATTCATCTTCACGCTCGACTGCCTGCGACAACTTTTGCACCGTTTCTTCCGGCAGTTCCGTCAGGTCTGCCACATATGCAACGCTGTTCCCCGCCTGCAATAATTTTACGGCTAACTGCATTTTGGCTTTTTTCATTCCGGTGATTTCGCCTTCGGCACGTCCTTCATCACGCCCCTCGCGGCGTCCACAGGCTTCTCCCTCCAGATATCCTTCGGCACGACCGCGGTTTAATATATCCTTTGCTTCATACTCTAATACTTTTCCACCCATACTCTCTCCAACTCCTTTCCTGACCTTTTCATATTTTGCCGCCAGATGTTTTATTACTGTATCTGACATTTCAAGAATTGTAACCTTTTCGTATTCGTTTAAATCACCGTTCTTACGGTCTTCTTCCAGACGGTTTACTATCGCTGTATATTCCTCTTCCAGCTTCGCTAATTTTTCGCTGTTTTCTTCCAGTTCTTTAAAACTATTTTCATAAACAAAAATATGAAACGGTATCAGAAAGTACAGCTTTTTCTCAAAGATTTCTTCTACCGTATACTGTCTGACTTTTAATACCGGAACGGCATACGATACTTCCCCGCCCGGTGTGCGTATCATTACCGTCATCACCTCCGGCGTATTTTTCGTATGGCGCAGGGCTACGATTGCGGAATCAGGAAAATGAACTACCAGTGCACCCGCTGTAACTTCTCTGTTTTCCAGTGCAAGCTGTGTATCATACTCAAACATACGTACTATCATGCTTCCGTCTTCCGTGCTCTGGCACTCAATATGATAACGCTTTCTTTCTCTACCGAGGATTTCAAAGCTGGAATCCGTAATGCGCTCCTGTTCATTGCCGTCCGGCAGCTTTATAAAGTGCTCGTTTTGAAGCAGATGTATTGTTTCTTTTCCGGTGTAACTTGTGTGAAACAGTTCATTTACAACCGGTATAATCAGTGCCGTACAATCCGTTAACAGGGTACGGAACACATCATCGTAAGGTGTATTTACCATGCTTTCTTCCTTTCTTTTATTATAATAGACTACTTGAACTGCCGGCAAGGATTTTCATGAATTTTCTAAATCTTTTTGGATTTTAAGGGATATTAAACAGATGAACCCATAAAAATGTCAATAGAAAATACTACTTGGGATAAACTATCCGTTCTAATCAAAATTTCATCCCTAAAACGCGGATAAAACCTTAATCAAAATTTCAAGTTTTAGAAATCAACCGTTGTTTGCGGTTTTATTTTTAGAATATATTCTATTAGAAGAATATCACAATTCTATTCAGATTGCAATTATTATTATAAATTTTGTTTAATTATTTAAAATATGTGTTATTTATTCTTTATATACTACTCCTTAATTCTAAGTTGTTTTAAAAAAGTGCCTTTTATACACACTCTCCTGTATACAAAAGACACTTTTCCACTGTTTTTGATTTTTCCTCTTTACTGCGCAGTCTGCTGTGCGGCTTCCACCTTCGTCACTTCATTTAATGACTCGTTTTCATGATATGAAAATGTAACAGTATCGCCTGTATTGTACCGTACAATATCCGCATTATCCGATAACGGCACATCAAAGATACGGGACTGACCCTCTAAGAGTATATAAAAATGCGAATTGCCGTCCAATACCGTCTGCACCATTTTTTCGATTCTACCGGTTATCTGCCTGCTTTCCTTTGGCGTTTCTGCCGCTGTTTCATCTACAATGCCGCTGTCTACCATCAGCTGACGGTAATTTTTCTCACACTCATTGACTGAATCGCCGATTGCCACCGTCTGATACTTCTCGATATTGAGCATGGCATAAGATTTTACCAGTCCCGAGCTGTCCTTTAATGCCATAAAATATGTCGGCTGTCCACCCACATTAATAAGCAGTGGAAATGTTGCCTTGTATCCTAAATGCTGGACCTTTCCCTCTGCCGAAGACATCGCCGAATTTTCCTCTGCACCGGAAATCACATAATAGCGCGTTTCCATTGTCCGCTGGTTCATCAGCACAAAGCCCACATTGGATTTATCCTGTCCGACTGAGGTAATTCCTGTATACACCCACACATCATCGTCCAGTGCAATATAATTATAGCCGTCTGTCGTTACCAGACAATCCTTCTGGCTTAACACACTGTTAAAATAACCGTGCTTTAACGTACCGTGGTAATCATACAGCGAAATAAGCATATCTGCCGAATACACACGGTCTACCCACTGCGGAACATCTTCCACGGCATAATCCGTCATTTCCCCAGTGACTGCATTACAAAGCACCACCCTGCCAATCGTCACACCGCCAAACAGTCCGATATTATATTTTTTCACCGGACAAATCCAATAAGGTGTACCGCTCTCATCAATTTCAAAGCTGATGTCATCAAACATATAGGTCGGATACGCAAACCTCAGATGTCTGTAAATGTTTCTGCCAAAATGGTCGCTCATCGAATAACGGATTTTCTGCTCCAGACGCACGCACTCCGCTTCCTGTGTCGTCATATCAATACGGATATACGCAGGAATTCCATCACTGTGATTGGTAAACCATTTAATCAGGCTGCCGTACTGAAGCGGTGTCACACGCACCGGCTTATTCTGATAGTTAATCTGTGTATACATATCGCTGACTTCAAACTGGGAAACCATATCCACCATTGTTCCCATAACACGGTTGCCTATGGTCGTTGCCGAATCTTTATCCAGCACCGGAATCTGGTCATAGGACACCTCATGAATATCATCGGTAAAGCTTCTGGTTTCCACATTTAACAGTTTCTGGTAAGCCGAAGCATTGACAATTTCAGATGACAGCAGTCCGCCTATTAGAAAAATAACAACCAGTGCCGCTGTAAGTACCGCACATAAATAGAAAAAACGTTCTGCCTTTTTGCTCTTAAATTCAGGCTTTGACTGCTTCCACTGTCTGCCTGCCCATTCCTTGTAGTATTCTGTCATTGTCATACTGCAAAGCCCGACAACACCCGTAAATACCGCCGCCAGCACAATGACAAATATCCAGAAGCCCGGTGCATGGATATTGATTGGCGGAAGCACCACATAATAATAGGCAAATGCAACCAGCAGCACTGCCGCCACTGATAACACCCCTGTAAGTAATTTTGCTTTTTTGCTCATAAACTCCCCTTTTCCTGATATTTTATTTTTCGTCTGTTCTCCGTGCTTTCATATTCTTTATAATCGCATCAAAAATACAGCCTGCCACTTCAAATTTACTCATTTTCGGAAATTCCGTACAATCCGTCTTTGTAATCATCGTAATCACGTTTGTATCCGTTCCAAATCCTGCACCGTCTACTTTCAGATTGTTGGCAATCACCATATCCAGATTTTTCTTTTCCAGCTTCTTTCTGGAATTTTCCAGTACATTCTGCGTTTCCATTGAAAATCCGCACAAAAACGGTTTGTTTTCCATCGCTCCGAGCGTTCCAATAATATCCTTTGTCCGCTCTAAGGCAATGCTCATCTCTCCGTCGCTTTTCTTGATTTTTTCATCACTGACTGATGCCGGTCTGTAATCCGCAACTGCTGCCGCTTTTACAATAATGTCTGATTC
>ENA-OOZD01001041-OOZD01001041.1-human-gut-metagenome-genome-assembly--contig:-NODE-1041-length-11169-cov-3.632715_pt1 | contig 11169 bp, 26 predicted proteins | sample MGYA00241186_ERZ501395 | MGnify/ENA primary metagenome ERZ501395 (study PRJEB25962, sample SAMEA2042730) | human gut metagenome | biome: human gut; feature: human-associated habitat; material: faeces... | reverse complement strand
TAGGATACCTGGCAGGAGGGAAAACAGGGGCAGCCATAGCCTGGCAGGCGACAACCTTCAACTACCTTACCCATGAACAGAAAAAGCAAAAAGAAGCGTTGATTGCGCAGGCGCTTGAAGAAGGAGATGAAGAACAGGCAAATACCATAAGGCAATACTATGATGAATTGGACAATAAGCAGGATATTATCATAAGCAACCTGGAACTGCCGGAACAGGATGAATATGATTCCTATACCGAAAAAATGATCATACAGTCAGGCAATATTTACGATGGGACAGATACGATAAAAGAAGTAACTATGGCCGGCTTAAAACTGGCAAAGAAACAGGGACTTACGGCATATCATTTTGGAGACGAGGACTATGTGACACTGAATGGTTCTATTGGTATCAGACTCGGACTGTCAGGTGGGTTCATTATGGATAGGACAGGCAACGTTTATTTTGTCAGAGGCGGTGGAATAGTAAATGGTCTTAGCGGAACAATAGCGACCGGAAAATTTAGCATAGATACAAGTAATTGGAATGATTTAGAGTTCAGAAGAAATATAGAAGGGAGAAGCGTTTCCTTTGGTATTAGTGGAGCATTGGTATCAGTGAATGTATCTGTGGGAGATAATACAGGATCTAGGGAGTTAGGTGTAAGTGGCATAGGATTATCTGCTGGAGCCGTAATTAATGAAGCAATATTTGTGTGTAACATTAATAATTTGTAGAGGGGATTGAAAATGAAATCTTTTGATTGGCGAAATATGGAATTACGAGATTTTTTTGGCCTTGTCGCTATAGGAATTTTATTATTTACCGTAATTTTTGCTTTTGGATTTTGTTATTTTAATAGAGATTATGCTGAAAAGAATAAAGAGGAACTCATCTCTGTATACTTGGATTTGCCACGAATGAATCATATACAAAATGAATCTTATGAAGTTTTAAAAGCTAGGAAGCTTTTGGTTTATTATATTAGTGGCAGGATATCTACTGATATTACTGATCAACAATTTGCCGATTACTATAAATTGCATTTACCATTATCTGGGTGGAAACTGGATAATCAGAATTGGCATAAGCCAAATTATCGTATTATTGCCCACAAAGGTGAATTTTCATTGTATATTTCTAAAAGAGAGAATGATAGTTGTTGGCATATTATTTTAGATAAAGAAGATTGGCTGTATAAAAAGAGATTTTAGAAAATCGTATTTCATTATAATAAATGACTTATGATAGGTGCCGCTATGAAGAAAATAGACTGGAAGAATTTAAGCTACGATGATTTTACTGGTTTTGTGGCAGTTACAGCCTTTTTGTTGTTTGTCCTGTATTTCGGAGGGCTTTGGTATACGACTTATGATTACAGGATACAGATGAGAGATCAGATGGTAGGAATGTATCAACAACTCCCCAACCCCATACCGCCTATTGAAGACGATTATGGAGTACATAAAAGATGGCTGGTTTATTGTGTTTCTGGTACAAGGAAATTTAACCGAGATTTAAAGGATAACGAATTTGATTTGTATGGGGAAAAATTGGTGGAACAAGGATGGCAGATTGATAAAAAATATACTGATAGCAATCAATATGGTAAATTCACATGTATAGTTTTAAGAAAGGGGGATTTTGCATTTGCGATTACTCAGTGGGAAGGGAAAAAAGCGTGTGAATTTGAGCTAATTAAAGAAGACTGGATATACCAAAAAGGCTTTTAATACAATTTACAAATAAGGAACCATTACAATTAAAATCGGTATTAATAAAAATAGGGATTATAGTTTTTCTTATTTTATTTAGTACATGGCTTATTAGAGGCTGTATATACAATAATAGTATAGGAGAGTATACGAAAAAGGAGGAATTATAGACAGCTAAGCACCGGCAGAAAAGAACAAACTCACCACCGGTACTTTGACATGGGAAAACATAGACAACAAAGCCGAGTATAAAGCAAGCGGAAAAGGAATCTCCTACAGCACAGGAGCAGGAGTCCCTTTAAATGCCTTAGGACTCCTCTCAAACATGGGTCTAACCGTGAAAGACAAAGCCGGAACAACCACGACATCCGCCATATCCAAAGGAACCATAACCATCACAGACAAAGAAAACCAGAAACAGGACATAGAGAAACTGAACAGGAACACAGAAGACAGCTTAAACAAACTCAAAGAAATCTTCGACAAAAAGAAAATAGAAGAAAACAGGAATGCGCAAATATCCTCTCCCAAGTAGGATACCGCTTCATAGGAGACATAGCGGGGCACAAAGAAGTAGCAGGTGCGTCTTACCTATACGGAATACAGGAAAACCACGAGAGATTTAAATCCCCATATAACACATTTAGTGCGGATGTTCTGGACGTATTGCCTGCCTCAGCAGGGATGTTAGGAGGAGCGGTTGGAATGTATCTTGGTGGTCCAGTTAGCGCTTTTTGTATAGGAACATTAATGACAGGAGTTATTGGTTATAGGGTAGAACAATATAAACTCGGAATAGAACGTAAAGAATCCAGGGATATTAGTGATGAAAAGAGGGCAAACACTTGATGAAAAATATATATGACTTGTTATTGATAGTAATATGTATAGTGTTTTTCAGGTCATTTATTTTAAAAAAGTATTTTTTTGAGAAAGAAAAGATACTTAGAGAAAATGCCCCTGTTATTTTTCTTCCGATAACAATTGCGCTTATTCTTAATATTTTCTTTATTGTGATGATCGATATAAAAGTAATTAATAGTCATTTTGAGATGTATGCATATAGTTCGCTGGAATTTTTTGGATTTGTCTGGGTAGGGCTTTCGGTTTATACAAGATGGAAATATGATAAGGAACATGAACATAATATGACCAAAGGGGAAGGTGCAATAATAGGAGTTATACTTCTTGTACTAATCTTATTGTTTTTACATTTATAAAGAAGAACTTGTCAGTATAGGGGAATCTCCAAATTTCGAAAGGTTTAAATCCCAATACAATGCATTTAGTGCGGATATATATAATACATTGCCCATTTCAGCGGGAATGTTAGGAGGAGCGATTGGTGGAACTGTAATGGGGGGCCAGGTTCAATTATTGGATTCGTCTCTGCTACCGGAGCGGCTACATGGTATGTCGAAAATGAAAAAAGTAGATGGGAGAAAGATGAGGCAGGCAAGAATATAGACACTAAATAGGAAGGAGAAAAGATGAAATGAGATTCTTTATAGGGAGTTATATATATGACATAATTCTTTTAATCTTATGTGGAGTAGTATTTAAGACTTTTATCCTAAAAAAAGGATTATCAGAAAAAGAATCTTTTTTTATACGACATACATTGCCAATAATCTATATACCCCTTTCTGTATTATTAATTGTGAATATGGTTTATATTGTTTTGATAGATAGAGAAATTATTGATAATACTTACAAAGGATTTGCACTGTATTCACTTGCTTTTATTTGGATTATAATGGTGATTATAGGATTTTATAATAGAATTAAATACGGCTCCAAAGATTGGGAATATGTCGAAGAAACCAAACGAGGGATTTTTGGACTTATTGGACTTTTTGTTATGGCGATATTCATGTACTTATTTATATGATTTATGTGTTTTCAAAGGAGCTGTCATAGAAGCAAAGCAGAAAAAGAAAAGAACCGGATCACCACCGGTACTTTGACAGGGGAAGACATGGACAACAAAGCCGAATACAAAATAAAAGCAAGCGGAATCACCGCATCCACCAATGCCGTATCCAAACTCGACCCCTGATTAAGTTATCTGGATGAGGAATGATATATCATGACAGATTTAGTAATAATTTTAGTGTATTTAGCAATGATGCTTATATGGATTTTTAAGAAGATAAAGTTTGGAAGCTTAGTTTTTTCTACAACTATTCGAATTATAATTATAAAATTTATTTATTCATTAATACTTCCATTTTCTGTATTTATATATTTTTTTTCCCGCCAGAAAATGCAGTTCGGTTTTTATTAGGTGCGAGTAGTATAGGGGCATTAGGGGGGCTGTTTTGGCTTTTAGATCGTGAAAGAAGAATTGTCATTATTAAGAGTGTTGATCATGAAACATTAAAAGAAATACAAGGATCTCTTCAAAAGCGGGAACGAAGAACGAAAGAGGTTCTTGTTGGATGTATTTTTTTCATGTTTTTAGGTTTCTTGATCTATCTTTTACCACATTAGAGAAAGCGTAAGGGAATTATTATAAGGATAAGAATGGAGCATCTGTCTAATCATGTCATTCGTGAAAATAAGCGTAACGGATATAAAGAAGTGCTAAACAAAGCAGCCCTGGATAAATCCAAAGAAATCGCGGCGGAAGGAATAGTAAGCTGGAGTGCGGCGAACTGGATGGAAAGCGAATATCCCTACCTGACACGAAAAGAAGCTGAGGCAATCGGGAAGAACCTTGTGAAGAAAGCCAGTCCTTTCGTAGCAGGTGCGTCTTACCTATACGGAACACAGGAAAACCACGAAAGATTTAAATCCCCATACAACGCATTTAGCGCGGATGCATACGATACGTTGCCGTATCACTTGGGATAATTGGGGCATGGGGGGAAAAAGTGCATTAGGGGGGCCTGTAGGTGGGCTGTGCGCGGTGGAACTATATCTATTAGGAGCAAGTGTATGGGTGAAGATAGAAAAAGATAAATGGGAACAGCAACAATCACTTTCGGTTGATTAGGAGAAAACTTCCGGGACTGGAGGGGGAAAATGAGTTACTTGGTAAATAGCGTATTTTATGATTTAGTCTATCTTGTTATTTGCATTCTTCTTATAAGGATATATTTTATCCAAAAAATTATTTGTTCTGAAAAGGAGCAATATTTTGTGCTTCATGTCTCTCCATTTTTATACATCCCTCTTGTGTGTATTCATATTATTGCGATGTTATACATTATTGGGGTGAATAGAGGCTTCTTCCTCGGTGAATACACTAAAGAAGCAAATATCATTGTAATTATGGCGGTATTAATTGAGTTCATGATAAGCATATATAATCGTATGAAATATGGCCCCAAAGATCAGAAGTTTAAAAATGATACGGAGACAGGATGCATAAGTATAATCTTAATAATTACTGTTTTAGCTGTGATGTGCTTCTTTCATTAATAGTGTTTAGAAATGGTTAGTTGTGGACCATAGAAGATGGAGAAGTAGTGGAAGAAATAATTGCCCATACAGGAAGCAAAGCAAGCGGAAAGAAAGTAGAAGTAAAAACAGGAAACAACCTCTCCATAGAAAGCGGCATCCATCTGCAAAGAGGTATTACCGCTTTACGGGATATAGGAAAACTACAAAAGATTTAATCCCCATACAACGCATTTAAAGGGGATATATGAGTGGAAGTATATTAACACAAATATATGTAGAGGAGAAAAAACGAGAATGGGAGAAAATGAAAAGGATTCAATGAAAGTGACTGAAGAAATAGAATACAGAGAGTGATAATATATGAATTATTTTATTGGTAGCATTCCATTTGATTTGATACTTCTGATATTATCTATTGGAATCTTTAAGACATTTATTTTGAAACAAAATTTATCTGATAAGGAACGTTTTTTTCTTATACATACACCAACATATATATACATACCATTATCGATCCTTATGATTATTAGTATGGTCTATATAGTTGCGGTAGATAGGAAATTAATTAATGACCACTATATTCTTTTTGCCCAAATTATTATGTTTGCTGTATTTTTTATGACGATGATTATTACAGTGCATCATCGAATTAAATATGGCAATAAGGATTGGAAATACAAAGAGGATACAAAACTTATGATTATAGGGCTGTCTATGTTAATTTTCATTTTTGTCATGATCTGGCTTTTTGGGTAATTAATATAAATCCCGCCTCAAAGGAGCCGTCATAGACAGCCAAGCAGAAAAAGAACCGGATCACCACCGGTATTTTGATATGGGAAAACATAGACAACAAAGCCGAATATAAAACAGGGGGACACGGAATATCCTATACACAGGAGCAGGAATCCCCTTAAATGCCTTGGAACTCTTTTCAAACGAGGGTCTCACCGTGAAAGACAAAGCAGGAACAACCAAGACATCTGCCGTATCCAAAGAAATCATTACAATAACAGACAAAGAAAACCAGAAACAGGACATAGAGAAACTAAACAGGAACATAGAAGACAGCCTAAAAAAACTTAAAGAAATCTTTTAAAGAAATCTTTGACAACAAAAGTAGAAGAAAAACAGGAACCCATCCACATGATGAACATAGTGGGGAACCAAATCATCCATGAAATGGCAGACCACTATGGATGGAAAGAAGGCTCCACAGAAAAGACAGCCATCCATGGAATGCCGGGAGCCTGACAGGAGACCGTGCGGAAGGAGCCTATACGGTACAATCTAGTGGGACGCAAGCAAACGTACATCTTGATTTTTCTACAAGTAGAGATCATCCGGTAATTGTAGCAAATGTGAGTACAAGCATAATTGCTGTTGGAGGACAAATAGGATATATTTATGAGCCTAAATATCATACTTCAGATGGAAGTGTAAATGCATATGGTGCTTTAAGAGGTATAAATATTAGTAACGATAATGGTGATAGTGTTGCTGATTTTGGAGTACAAGCTTATTATGGTGCAGGAGCAGAAGTAGGTGTAAGAGTCAATTTGAGTAAATTATATGAAGAAATATTTCACGAAAGAGAAGATACTAATAAGAAAGAAGATATAAAGAGACGTGTTAATGAGATAACGGATAAAAGGAGAAACTGAGTTTATGACAGCAAAAGACATAATTTTGAATATCATAGTATACATTGTATTAGTTATAGCAATTTGTTATCCGGAATATTTTAAAACATTTGGGATTTGGGATCAAAGACCGTATGCCAAAAATTCTATAGGAGTGTTTATAGCAAGGGTAATAGCGATTGTAGTACTATTTTTAGTTATTATATATGACATTTCTATGATGAAGAGACAGTGATACAGGAACCGGATGGATTATAGATCTAAACAGCCGGAGCGGAGAAACATTCAGCCATCTGAATCCCAACGGGGAGGGAATACGCCCTTATGATAAAAATGTAACCTTCAAACGAATTGACAAAGGAAACGATCATCCGTCAGGGGTATATACCTTTGGAGAACAAGATGGAACCGTAGCCAATGGATATGCCCTATATCCCGATGAAATTAAGGACCGGGAAAACTACAGGCGTATGAAAGGGATATCCATGCCAAACTATACCATTAACAAAGGAACACTTGCGGAGAACATGGACACAGAAGCTATAGAATATCCCTTTGCACTGGCAGAGAACATGGCAGGAAGAGCGGAAGAATTACATCGGGGAAGATTGCTGAAAGGCACAGGGGATAATTATGGGAATGGCGGTTGATGAAGGAGGAAATGAAGTCGCTAAAACCATGATGAAGGATTTACTAAAAACAGATGCTCAAAAATGGAAGAACAGAAGGGAGATAAAAAATAATGGTTAGGCATGGAATTTGAATGTAAGGTTTGGAGGTAATGATGGTTATATTTAGCTTTTTTTTATTCATAGAACGTATAATCTTTATGTTTAGTAATAAATTAGAAGAAAAAGAAAATATGCCTCAAATATTCTATTACTATTTTAGTGGAGTAGGAGGAGGAATTTATTTTTTTATATTATTTTGTATATCTATAATTGGGTATAGAATTAATTACTTAATAATGCTGCTTGTTATGTGTATCATATATTTCTTATCACTTAGCAGATCAAAATATTGTTATGAAAAGGAGAAAGAGCTCATAATATCACGTGATAATAAGTCAGAAAGAATTAATAAACTGAGAAATTATATTAAGTTTATTAATATTGTAAGGTGGATTGACTGTTTGGGGTTTGCATTATTATTGATGGTGGCTATTTAGAGTTACCATTAAAGGGAAGGCAGGCAAAGACATCAACCTTACTGCTGCTGAAAACAGGAAAACAGCAGAAGGAAAGAGCAAAGGCGCAAGAATTACTGCATCCTTCGGCGTAGGAGGACGCCAAAATGCAGGCATCAGCGTAGGAAAATTCAAAGGAAATTGAATTACCTATACGGGAAGCGCTGCCATATCCAAAGGAACCATAACCATCACGGATAAAGAAAACAGGGAACAAAGCCTAGAGAAAATGAATAGGAACACAGAGGACAGCCTAAGCAAACGCAAAGAAATCTTCGACAAAACAAAAGTAGAAGAAAAACAGGAACTTATCCACATGATGAACATAGTAGGGAACTAAATCATCCATGAAGCGGCAGGCCACTATGGATGGAAAGAAGGCTCCACAGAAAAACTCCTTCTCCGTGGAATGTGGGGAGCGGAGTAGGACACACAGGCGCCTATATTTCCAAAGAGCAATTACAGAGAAATATTATGGCTCAATAAGTGATATTAAACAAGCGAGACTATTTAAGTTGAATTTTAATAGGAGTGATACATACAATTTAATTTCAACGATAAATTATTACAGGAATAATTCAGCTTGGGTAAAAAACCTTATTATGAACCGATAAATAATGGTAATCCTTATTGGAGATATAACTTGTTTACAAATAACTGTAATAGTTTTGTTATGAATAGTTTGTATAACATATTGCCAATAGATGATTATAGAAGAGAAAATATAAAGTTTGATCAATTTGATCCCCAAGCGCAAGGGGATAATCTTGAACAGGCGAATCATTTGGTAGTGGAGGTGTATAAACAATGAATTTGTATTGTTTAAGTTTAAAAAATATATGGAAAATATTGATCATTGAGGGTATATTCTCTGTCTTATTTTGCATATCAATGGCGATACTTTTTCAGATAGCTTTTTTCTCGTATAAAGCAGCATTTATACTCGGATTAGCAATAAGTCTTATTTATTCTCTTATTATCTATTTTTGTGGTAATTTTCCACTTTTATTAACTATTAAAGGTGGAATTCGGTATATAGAGATAGCAATAATATTTTTTTGTGGTTTATTATTCATCACGCTACCAGTATTCCCATTTCTTTCGGATGGAAATAATATATTGTTTGCACTTTTTGATACAGTTTGTTTTATTGGAAATTATATTTATGGAGGTTCTGGTGTTATTTCAGCGATAATAACTTATGTATTGTGTGTATGGATAATAACTGGGGTAATTTGTTTTTTACAAAGAAAAATTCATAATGGGATTTGATGCATATCTTATTAAAATGGTTATCTATGCAAGAGTATTAACTACTTAAAATAACTTACCTTTTAAAGGAATGGGGCGTGAATATTTTGAAAAATGTTAAAAGATATTTTGGAGTTAGTGGAACTATATTTTTAATAGGAGCCGGTATTGGTTTTTTGGCTATATATTTTGATATAAAAGGATTGGCTTATATTTCAATTGCTTGTTGCGGAATTAGTTTATTGATTAATAAGGATGGGAATATTAATTGGTGAAAAAGAATCAAAGAAATGGAGCGAAAGCGAAACCAACCGTATCGCCTGTATGGATCATGGGAACCTTAGTATCCAAAGAAGCAGGAATGACAAAAGGACTGACAGGAGCAGCACCGGATGCTCTCCTGAAAAAAGAACCGGGAAAAGTCACAGACACGGAAGTCCATAAAATGGCAAGCGCCGCCATAGGATACCTGACAGGAGGTAAAATAGGGACTTACCGCATATCATTTTGGAGATGAGGACTATGTGACACTGAATGGTTCTATTGGCATCGGACTCGGGCTGTCAGGTGGGCTCATTATGGATAGGACAGGCAACGTTTATTTTGTCAGAGGCGGTGGAATTGTAAGTAGTCTTGGAGGAACAGTAGCGACCGGAAAATTTAGTGTAGATACAAGTGGATGGGATGAGTCAAAGTTTAGAAAAAGTATAGAAGGGGGAAGCATTTCTTTTGGTATCAGTGGAGCATTGGTATCAGTGAATGTATCTGTGGGAGATAATACAGGGGCTAGAGAATTAGGTGTAAGTGGAGTGGGATTATCTGCTGGAGCTGTAATTAATGAAGCAATATTTGTATGTAACATTAATAATTTGTAGAGGGGATTGAAAATGAAATCTTTTGATTGGCGAAATATGGAATTACGAGATTTTTTTGGCCTTGTCGCTATAGGAATTTTATTATTTACCGTAATTTTTGCTTTTGGATTTTGTTATTTTAATAGAGATTATGCTGAAAAGAATAAAGAGGAACTCATCTCTGTATACTTGGATTTGCCACGAATGAATCATATACAAAATGAATCTTATGAAGTTTTAAAAGCTAAGAAGCTTTTGGTTTATTATATTAGTGGCAGGATATCTACTGATATTACCGATCAACAATTTGCTGATTACTATAAATCGCATTTGCTATTAGATGGGTGGAAACTTGATAATCAGAATTGGCATAAACCAAAGTATCATATTATTGCCCATAAAGGTGAATTTTCATTGGAGATTTTTAAAGTAGAGAATGATGATTGTTGGCGTATATATTTAGATAAAGAAGATTGGCTGTCTAAAAAGAACTTTTAGAGAATTGGATCTCATTATAATAAATGGCTTGTGATAGGTGTTACCGTGGAGAAAATAGACTGGAAGAATTTAAGCTACGATGATTTTACTGGTTTTGTGGCAGTTACAGCCTTTTTGTTGTTTGTCCTGTATTTCGGAGGGCTTTGGTATACGACTTATGATTACAGGATACAGATGAGAGATCAGATGGTAGGAATGTATCAGCAACTCCCCAACCCCATACCGCCTATTGAAGACGATTATGGAGTGCACCAAAGATGGTTAGTGTTTTATATTGATGGAGTAAAGGTGTTAAATAAACCACAGCCTGAAAATGTGATAAATGAATATAAAAAAGCGTTAGAGAAAGAAGGATGGGCTACTGAAAGAGAATATGTAATAAATGATAAGAATAAAACTTATGGAATAAATATGAGAAAAGATGAGTTTATTTTGACTGTTTCTGCAAGGGAGAACAGGAATTCAATAAATATTCATTTAATTAAGAGGGATTGGATATACCATATGGGGCTTTAAAAGAGAATTTTTATTATTGAGGAAAATATTTTTGTGTGTAAATAAATTATGATAGGTGCTACCGTGAAGAAAATAGACTGGAAGAATTTAAGCTACTATGATTTTATTGGTATAGT
>ENA-OOZD01001039-OOZD01001039.1-human-gut-metagenome-genome-assembly--contig:-NODE-1039-length-11174-cov-2.499955_pt1 | contig 11174 bp, 10 predicted proteins | sample MGYA00241186_ERZ501395 | MGnify/ENA primary metagenome ERZ501395 (study PRJEB25962, sample SAMEA2042730) | human gut metagenome | biome: human gut; feature: human-associated habitat; material: faeces... | reverse complement strand
GGGGAGGGGGTGTACCGTTTCGGCAGCCGTCTTCTTCTTGCCGCTTTCCTTCTTCGCAGGCGGGATGATGCGTGCCGGCAACGGGGAAATCTGTTCCAGCAGTGCGGCATTGATATAGGCATGCGGGTCGAAGGACATGAAGTATCCTCGCGAGATATCCTTTCCGCTTCCATCCACCTCTACTCCGAGAAGGGCCTCGTAGTGCTCTTTGGCGGCGCTGTACAGCTTCAGGTGTATCTCCTCGAGCGTGGCGTAGGTCACCTCGCCCTGCCGGAGACGGTCATACAGACGCCGGGTGTATTCCGTCTGCATGAAGACGAACAGCTTGTAGCCGTGCCTTTTGGGGGAGAGGAAACTGCCCAGGGTGTGCGGGTCTTCGTTGATGAGGGTCCGGGTCTGCTCCAACTGTCTCTCTTCCAGGTCGTCGATGTCGAGCGTGATGACGGGGTTGTAGCGGGTGATGCTCGGTGCGAGCCTTCTTTCCCGGTAGTTGGCCGTGAGGGTCCTGAAGGGAAGCTGCTTCTTGACGTGGTTGGCTTCCTCCACCTTTCCCTGCGCCACGAGGCTGGCGATTTTGATGATTAACTTGGCATGCTTGCCGTTTCTTATGTCAGCCATGTCCTGCGTGAAGGTTGTCTCCCCGCTGACGGCGCTGAAACCACGGTAGGTGGTCACTGGAATGTTTTCCATTCGATTTGTATTAAGTTTGCCTTATTGGCGGCGCAAAGATGCCGTTTATTTCCTTAGGAAGCAAAAACGGCCATCCGCAGTGGGACAGCCGTTTTTTTACAATTTGAATTCCTTGGTCCGTTTTACTCCTTGGGATATAGCTCATTGAAGAGCTTATATATCTCATCCTCAATACAATCGGGGTTCAGCGTATTGCCGCTTCCGTCCGCGTCCATAAAGTTTACAAGCAGATGCAGCAGCTTGGCGAAGGGGCTTACACCCTTCAGTCCGTGTTCCTTTTGGGGATTTATCAGCAGCGGGATGAAGGGTGTCAGGAAAGCCTTCCGCTCCTTGTATTCCACGGTTAACGACTTGTGTTCTACCATAGAAAGCAGGTCGATGGCCACTTGCACCTCTTTGCTCTCTTTGGTGTACAGCACTTGGTAATCTCTCCCTTTGATTTGCATCACGCTAATTGGCGTTTTTTTGTTCTCATAACTACAATTTGAAAATACAATTTTATATTAAGTTAACGAATCGGGTGCAAAATTAATAAAAAAGAGAAGTCTGTGCACTATGTATTACACGGATTGGCACGGATTTTTGTAGTTTCTGTGCGTATCACTTTTGTGTATGTCCGTGCGTATCATCCTTTTGTTTCCGTGAGTATCCGTCACTCAGAACGTAGCGAAGAATTCTTCTCTGTGCTCCTCTGTGCCAATCTGTGTAATCTGTGGTGCCCCTCTCCGTGAACTAGTGAAGCGTGTGTGTAGTCTGTATGTATAGGGTGAGGTACCGGAACCTATGGTTATATATGTAACACACCCTTTCTTTAAAAAGATAAGAAATGACGCGCGTGCGCGTGTATCTTACCTAATAGGCGTAATTCTTTGATATATAGTGTGATGATGTCTGCATTAAAAAAGATTATCATTTTATCAATCAGAATATTTTGTACTTTCATTTCTTGACGTTACCTTTGCGTTCATTAAACGGAACGTGTTATAAAACATTTCTTTCATCATAAACGTTTCGTTGATAACGGCTTATCACAAGATAGCTTGAATATAACTATTTCGTCGCCTTCCTTCCGAGATGGTGGAGGGTTTTGAAATAAAATGAATGCATATAGCCTATTTAAAGTAACCGCATTACATTACTTGACCGGGAGGTACTTCGCTACTCCGGTGTCCCCCAATCATATTTTTTTGTGAACGAGAATGCAGAAATGCACTGGTATGCAGTGCGTGTCACCTATAGCCGAGAGCTTTTTTTCAAGGATTACCTGGATGCAGCGGGCATTGAAAACTATATTCCCATGCGCTATGAGTATGTCGTGAGGAAAGAGCGCCGCCTGCGCAAGCTTGTTCCTGCGGTCCATAACCTGGTCTTCGTCCGCTCCACCCGTGAGCGTATGGACGAAATAAAGAACAAACCGGGCATGAACATCCCCATCCGCTATATCATGGACCGCGAAACCCGCCAGCCCATCGTCATCCCGGACTCACAGATGCGCAGCTTCATCGCCGTGTCTGGCACCTACGACCAGGCTGTGCTCTATCTTGAACCCACCGAGCTGAACCTCTCCCAAGGAACCCGGGTACGTATCACCGGCGGCATCTTCGAAGGAGTGGAAGGGGTGTTTGTGCGTGTGCGCCATGACAGGAGGGTGGTGGTGAACATCGAGGGGGTGATGGCGGTGGCGACGACGTTTGTGCATGCGTCGCTGGTGGAGGAGATAGGAGATAAGTATTCAAATTAGGGTTCAAGTGTGACAGACAGCGTGAAGCCCTGAATTATTCTCACAAGTTCTGGAATGAGGCCTTCTTATATAAAGGACGGCTGTTATCCAATCTCGAACAATCCAGGCAGAGAGGGTAGTCCGTCCCTTTTACAACCCAACGAAAGAACTCCCTGCATTTTGAAAGCGATGAGGGAGTGGAGATTGCTGCCGTATATCATATATAATCTCAGCATGGTGAAGCTGCAAGGTAGGTCCGCATGGGATTATCTTGGCAAATTTTTTACCGGAATTTTTAACGGTTGCAGAGATTTTTTGAGTCTGACATCGCCAAATATAGACTCGGTTGTATGCCAATAGTTAAAAATCAATCAAATTTGATAACATTTTTTGTGGGGTACTCATTTTGGTGCCTTATAAAAAGGAAATGCTCTAAATTGGGTATTAACTGTACTTGCATAATTTGTTTAAAAGAAAACCGCCTCTGGGTGGTATTCTCTATGCGATAGTCAAAATTTGATGCTAACTACCGATGCCTACTGTTTCTGAAAATAACAAGCGTATAGCTAAGAATACTCTCTTCCTTTATTTCCGGCAATTACTAGTGATGGCGGTTAGCCTTTATACTGTAAGGGTAGTATTGGCAGAACTGGGTGCCGAGGATTATGGTATATACAATGTGGTAGGTGGTTTCGTAGCTATGTTTTCCATTATATCTGGAAGTATGACTTTGGCGGTCAACCGTTTTATTACGATTGAAATCGGAAAGGATAATGTCTTGCAGGCAACCCGGATATTCTCAACCTCCGTGATTATCCTTTTGCTTTTCTCAATTCTGGTTTGTATCGGCTTAGAAACTTTTGGCGTATGGTTCCTAAATGCTCAAATGGACATACCAGACGGGCGTACTATAGCAGCCAATTGGGCTTTGCAGCTTTCGCTTTTAGCCTTTGTTATCAACTTGATGAGTGTGCCCTACAACGCTGTAATTATCGCCCACGAGCGGATGTCGGTTTTTGCTTTGATTTCCATTTTGGAAGTTACTCTTAAACTTGCTGTGGTTTTCGTACTTAAGTGGATACTCTTTGACAAGCTGATTACTTATGCATGCCTCACCACGTTGGTGGCACTTATCATCCGTACGGTGTATGCCGTTTATTGTAAGCGCCATTTTGAGGAGTCCCGTTTTAAGTTCACTTTCGACAAGGGATTATTGTGCGATATGCTGGGATTCACAGGCTGGGCTTTTTGGGGAAATTCAGTTATCTTACTCAAAGACCAGGGAGTGAACGTGCTGCTCAACTTGTTTTGTGGTCCGGTAGTGAATGCGGCGCAGGGCATCGCAATGCAGATCAATGCTGCAGTGTACAGTTTTGTATCTAATTTTATGATAGCGATAAGGCCGCAAATCATCAAGAACCATGCTTCCGGAAACTTTCAGGCCATGCATATCCAGATTATAAAAAGCGGGAAATTCGGTTTTTTCATAATGCTGCTCATCCTGCTGCCGCTTTGCGGTAATATTGATTATGTGCTTGGACTATGGCTGGTGGATGTGCCAGCACATACGGCAAACTTTGTCGTGCTGGTGTTGTTGTATTCCTTGTTGGACGGTATTTTAACTCCGATTGCAATAGGAGTTTTCGCTCAGGGTGAAATCAAGGCATACGAGATAGCTTTGTGCATCATTTATGCAGTTAATTTCATTGCTTCATACGTGTGTCTTAAACTGGGTATGGCTCCAGAGACGGTCTTTGTACTCAATATTGCTTTTAAAGCATGCGTGTTGGCAGATTTGCTGGTGCATTCCAAGGCGAAGTATGCTTTTCCTGTTCATGCTTTCCTGAAGCAATGTCTGCTACCTTCAGCGGTGGTTTTCAGGAGCTTTTACTTATTTCATGCCGTGGGAAGCACCAAATAGCTTTTGGGAATTTCTTCTGCACACACTGGCGATAATAATCTGTACCTCGTTGATGGCACTTGCTATAGGCATGACGAAAGGAGAGCGGCTCTTCCTAAAAAAAAACTTGCGGGATAAGATTACAGTGAAATTATATCGTAAAATATAAATTCTCATCTAAACACACAATTAGTATGAAAAGAACCATTGAGTTGACCCGTATCGCGGTCGATGGAGACACTGTCAAGTATGAGATTCACGATAACACAGGACTTGGTCTGCTTCGGAAAGAAAAAGTGGAGGCTCAGATACAGTTCCATAATGCTGATGCTTTCGGTTTTGAGCCGGATAAATTGCCGGAGTCTGTACTAGCTTTACCCATTACGCTTTATCTGCTTCCAGTAACATTTTTCTACCATATAGAACTCATATTGTCATCCATAGACAATACTCTTTATCATAATATACCGACACTATATGCAGCTTATTCTCAGATGTATGGTCCTTTTAAGGAGGAATGGCGTGGAAAAATCGTTGCAAAAGAGATTGTTGCAAACCAGATGCCCGATGCAAGATATGACCGTATTGTATTCTTCTCCGGTGGTGTTGATGCCATCCATGCAGGAATAAACAACCCTGGTAAACGGAATGTTTTAGTCAGTGTGCCAAGCATAGAGGTACATTCCAGAAACGAAGGTGCCTTACGGAATGAAAAGTTTGTTATGATAAAAGAGTTCTCCCGTGTTATAGGAAGCGATTGGCTTTTGGTTGCCAATGATTTCAACCAAGTTGTTTTCGATGATGAAATAGGAAGAAATGGTAAAATTACGAGGTACCTTAGGAACACTCTCCAGCTGAATACGGTAGCATTTAATCATTCAGGCTTTTGGGGAATGAGGTATATTCCCAATTTGTGCTCAGTGGCTCCTTTTGCATACGCTATGGGAATAAAAGAACTCATCATGGGGTCTTCTTTGATAGAAGATAAACTTGAACCAGCTTTGGATGGAACCAACCCATTGTTAACCAATGGGTTCAAGTTCGTAGGCATTTCTTTTGCGGAACAAGACGGGCTTTATACCCGGCGTTCCCAAAAAGTGAAAAATATAGTTTCTACTTTTAAGAACCAAGGCAAACATGTTAGGATTTGGGCATGTTTTGTAGACAACAGCGAACAGTGCGGTGAATGTGCCAAGTGCGTTAGGACGCAACTCAATATCCTTTGTACCGGAGAAAACCCGAAGGATTGGGGATTTGCTCGCTTTGATGAAAAAAAGTTCTCGCAACTGGTGCGTTCTTACTGTTGGTTTGAAAATAGTATTGATGATGTATGGGGTATTATTGACTCCATAGACGACTCCCGTACTTATCCTTATAGTAACGAACTGCTGCATTGGCTTAAGCGAGTAGGTTATAAACGGTATTTCAACCGTTCCCGATGGATGCGCAAACTGATGTTGAACATAATTTTTAAGTTCAGTAAATATCCGCATTATATTTGTGTTGCTTGGCACAAAATGATAGGAAGATGAAAACGGCAATAAACTCGTAGAGCTGATTCTTATACATCCAAATTACAATCAAGATATGAAAGCAGGTTAAGAAAAATATAAAATAAAAAATATGGCTAAGGAAAAATTTTATACATCAGAGAGGAATGTACAAATCGTGTTGTCGTTGTTGAAAGCCAATGGTATTAGAAAGATTATAGCTTCACCGGGTGCTACTAACTTCACATTTGTAGGTAGTGTGCAAAATGATCCATTCTTTGAGGTCTATTCTGCTGTGGACGAACGTTCGGCAGCATATATGGCTTGTGGCATGGCGGCTGAAAGTGGAGAAGCTGTGGCTTTGAGCTGTACGGGTGCGACCGCCTCGCGTAATTACTATCCAGGATTAACAGAGGCTTTTTACCGCAAATTGCCGGTGCTTGCCATCACTTCGCACCAAGGGACAGATAGGATAGGACAACTTATTCCTCAGAACATAGACAGGCGTATTCTTCCGAATGACATAGCACGGCTTTCGGTAGAACTGCCTGTGGTCAAAGATTGCAGGGACGAAGACTATGTCGTGATGGAAGTAAACAAAGCCATGCTTGAGTTGCGCAGGAATGGAGGAGGACCGGTTCATATAAATTTGATAACAACCTACAGTCGTGATTTTTCGGTGAAAGAATTGCCTCATGTGAAAGTCATGCGTCGCTTCCAAGCCTGGGATGAACTGCCTGTGCTGCCTGAGGGAAGAATAGGTATTTATGTGGGCTCTCATACACATTTTTCTGAAAAACAAAATAGGGCTATTGATCGCTTTTGTGCCACTTATGACGCTGTAGTGATTTGCGACCATACGAGCGGCTATTACGGTAAATACAAGTTACTTCCGACGCTGGTCCAGTTGCAATCCGATATCACTTCACCATTCCCTCCATTGGATTTGATGGTTCACATCGGGGAAATATCAGCAGCTTCTTTCAACGATACAATCCCAGCAAAGGAGGTTTGGCGAGTAAGCGAAGATGGGGAATTGCGTGATCCGTTTAAAAAACTGACAACGGTATTTCAAATGTCCGAAGAAATGTTTTTTCTGCATTATGGGAAAGATGGTTGCAATCGGCACGTTTTGATAGATGAATGCCGAGAACTGTTTGGTGAAATCTATGAGCAAATTCCTGAATTGCCTTTCTGCAATATTTGGACTGCCATGCAGCTATCTTCGAGACTTCCCAAAGGAGCGTTGTTCCACATGGGCGTTTCCAATACCCGGCGTTGTTGGAATATGTTCCAGTTGCCGGAAAGTGTTGAGTCTGCTTGTAATGTAGGTTGTTGTGGTATTGACGGTTGTGTCAGTACATTGGTCGGGGCTTCATTAGTCAATCCCGATAGGCTTTGCTATGTCGTAGTGGGTGATTTGACTTTCTTTTATGACCTGAATTCCTTGGGCAACCATCATATAGGGACGAATTTACGTGTTATGCTTGTCAATAACGGGAGGGGTACGGAATTTCGCTTGGGCATTCATCATTGCAATGTTTTTGGCGATGATGCCGACAAGTATATGGCTGCAGCTGGGCATTTTGGTAATAAATCTCCTCTGCTGGTTAAGCATTATGCTGAGGATTTAGGTTTCCACTATTTGTCTGCTACTACCAAAGAAGAATTTATGACTGCATTGTCTAATTTCACCAATCCACAGTTAAGTGATCATTCTATGATATTGGAAGTCTTTACTGACTCGAAAGATGAAAGCGAGGCTTTGTATCTGATGAGCCATATTCAAAGCGATGCCAAAGGCATGGTACGTAGTAAACTGAAAGATGCGGTAAGGAATGTGGCAGGAGAAAAAGGCATTAATGCTATAAAAAAAATTTTGAAAAAATAAAAGATGGAAACGTATTGTTGGTAGGAATAGGTGAGGCTAAAGCCATCGGGTGTGGGACGGTGAATATCTTGGAGCAGGTAGATTTCACGTTTCTTTTTTGTAACTTGTGAAATTTGAATATATCTATATGAATAATAACTGTTTAACAAGCGAAAAGGTAGAAAATATTCAACTACTGATTCGCATTATTTAAGAAATAGTGCATATCTTAATAATTTCTCTTCCTCTTCATACCAATATAGGAGGAATATTACAATCCTATGCCTTACAGACTGTTTTATCTCGCAATGGTCATGATGCAATAGTTCTGAACAGACCATTTTGCAGTAAGCCCAGTGTTGCGAAAGTTCTAGCCAAGGCTTGTTGTAGATTGCTTAAGAAAATGCTTGGTCGTGAGACTGTACCATTATTTTATGACTTCAAGCATTATAAAGAATATACTGTCATCAGTCAGCATACTGAGGCATTCATAGAGAAGAATATCCATTGTCGTTATTACAAACGCTATACAGATATACGGGAAGCGGATTGGGATGCTCTCGTGGTGGGTAGTGACCAAATCTGGCGGCGCAACTTCAATCAAAAGATTGAGAATGTATTTTTCGATTTTGCTTGGGACTGGGAAAATGTGAGACGGATTGCCTATGCTCCTTCTTTCGGACTGGATACTTGGGGATATTCAGATGTTGAAACGAAAAATTGTGCAGGGTTGGTGAAGAAGTTCAATCTTGTTACAGTACGTGAGGAGTCTGCAGTGGGGCTTTGCGAGAAGCATTTAGGCGTAAAGCCTATGCATGTCTTGGATCCAACGATGCTTCTCGATCGAAAGGATTATGAAGCACTGACATCAGAAGTTAAAGAAAAGTCTGATGGTGATATGTTGGTCTACTTGCTCGATCCGATGGAATCAAACCTTGTTACGGTAAAGGAGGTGTCTGCAGTGCTTCATCATAAACCTTTCTATGTATTCTCAAAGGTCAATGACACAAGTCTGCCACTCAGTGAACGTATACAGATTCCGGTAGAGAAGTGGCTAAAGGGGTTTCAGGATGCTAAGTTCGTGATTACAGACAGTTTCCATGGCTGCATATTCTCTATTATCTTCAATGTGCCTTTTGTGGTGTTGAGAAATGAACAAGGTGGATTGGCGCGTATTTATTCTCTTTTGAGCATGTTCTGTTTAAAAGACCGTTTAGTAGACTCAGTTGATGATCTGAAGCAGTTGAAGATTATTGATTGGAATAAGGTCAATGCCATCCGAGAAAAAAAGAAGTATTTTGCATTGGGATTAATTGATAAAATACTAAGATAAACCAACAGCTTCCTTTACAATAATAAATATGTCTTTATGCTCTCAATAATTATTCCCCTTTATAATAAGCAAGCTGTAATAGCGCGCACCATTGAGTCGATACTCAGCCAATCCTATATCAATTGGGAACTGATTATCGTGGATGATGGATCTACCGATGGCAGTGATGAAGTGGTGAGACTGTATCTTGGTGATCAGCGTATACGGTATATACGTAAGCCTAATGGTGGGGTGTCATCAGCCAGAAACCGGGGTATCAAGGAGGCTAAAGGGGAGTGGATATGCTATATTGATGCGGATGATTATTTTCTGCCGGAGGGATTGAAGACAATGGTTGAATTGGCAGAGAAATATAATGTAAAGGTGGCTGCAGGACGTTTTTTGATAGAAATTAAAAAAAAGAGATTTCCGGGAGTGAATGGTAAAAGAGAAGGCGTATTGGAAGATAATTTTAAAGAGTGGTTTTTTAATAGGGTGATACCTCGTGCAGGAGCTGCTGTCTTTCATGCCGAATTATTGAAGAATCATTTGTTTGATGAGACATTGAGTCGATATGAAGATGCAAAATCTCTTTTTGAAATTTTACGTGAAAACAGAATGGCTTATACTCCTATTGATGTGATGACTTATTCTCTTGATAATCTCGGTCTAAGTGGTAAGGTGGCTGATTTTTCAAAGGATTTTATATTTAGTATGAACTTTGATGGAAAGTCTTATTGGGAAAAAATGCTTTTGGGGGATATGCTCAACCAGGGATTAAAGCTATATCCCGAATATAAACAATTCTTATTGAATAAATATGGCAACGATTTAATGTGGAGTAATAAGGCTAAACGATGCAATTTTATGAATAGGATAATATTTATTCCGAGAAAACTAATAATGAAGTTAAAGTTTTATTTGTCAGGTCCTTTAGCGGGGTAAGCTATTGATAATGAGCTTATTATTGGTGAATTTTGTTGTTTTGTATAAATCTGATTTCTTGCCTAAAGTAGGTAAAAGGCTAAACCTTGATTGAAGTTAGTCCGACTGACGCACCCGATTACTGGGCTATACGTGGTTGGACAAATACATTGCAAAAAATGAGTTATGATGCGGATATTTGCTTTTTGGGTAATTCAATTACGTATGCGAGTAATTTTCAAACTTATTTCACGGATAAGAAGATTGTAGAACTAGGCTATCCTGGTGATACCATGATTGGCATGATGCGACGTATGGATATGCTGCGTGCTGTTTGTCCTGAAAAAGTGTTTTTGATGGCAGGTATCAATGACTTGGCAAATCAAAGTATGGATATGGATGAGTTTGCTGAGCGGTATAATGTTTTAGTGGATTCTATAACTAACGCTTGTCCTCATGCAGAAGTCTATTTGGAATCTATACTTCCAGTCAATCGTAGTCATAGAATGTATAGAAACTGTGACAGAATTATTCAAGCTAATCAAATTATTACTCGTATAGCAGGTGAAAAAGGAATGATATATATTGACCTATTTTCTCTATATTGTATAGATGGACAGCTGCCTGATGAACTAACTAATGATGGCATTCATCTTTTACCAAAAGCTTATGATAGATGGGCTGAAGCTATTCGTGAGTATGTAACAAGTTCTCTCAAATAAAAGTATATAAGACCACTAATACTCTTTGTGCTATTGATATATGGTTGTTTTGATATGGTGAATAAGAAAAACAATAGGAGTTCATTTTTTTGTGTATTTAAATACTTGATATTTATATTACAACATTTTCTAAGATGGATTTTTATTAATAGTTTATCTAGAGGATTTTATTATAGTATTAAATATTCTAGTACGGTTACAATAGGTTATGGAGCTAAGGTTACCCGTATATCTAAGTTTGAAGGATGTAATAGAGTTTGTGCGCACAGTACATTTAATGGCACATTAGGTTATGGATCTTATATAGGATTCAATTCAAGAATAAGTGGAGAAATTGGACGTTTTACTTCTATTGCAGATGATTGTATGGTTGTTCGTGGACGTCATCCTTACGAGTATCCTTATGTAGCCACAAGTCCTATGTTTTTCTCTATGATGAAGCAAACTGGATATACTTTTGCTGATAGGCAAATTTATAATGAATTTAAATTTGTAAGCAGTCAAAAATTGGCTCATAATTGAAATCTCTATCTTCGCTGCGAACAA
>ENA-OOZD01001030-OOZD01001030.1-human-gut-metagenome-genome-assembly--contig:-NODE-1030-length-11317-cov-1.209021_pt1 | contig 11317 bp, 8 predicted proteins | sample MGYA00241186_ERZ501395 | MGnify/ENA primary metagenome ERZ501395 (study PRJEB25962, sample SAMEA2042730) | human gut metagenome | biome: human gut; feature: human-associated habitat; material: faeces... | reverse complement strand
TCATTAAAATATTTTGGATGGACAGCATATATTACCACGGATCTTGGAAAAATGCGTGCACAGGTTAACCAGATGTATACCAGAAGCATTTATGTATATCTGTTTTTGTTGTGTATCTGTGGATTTTTATGGCAGTTTACAATACGAAGAGTATTAAAACCAATTGATATTATACGGGATTCTATGCGAAATATTAAACTTTCCAAGAATCTTCCGAAGATAGAAGTAAAGGGAACCAATGAGATATGGCAGTTGGCTGGTTATTATAACGAAATGGCGGAAACTCTGGAACGACAGTACAAGGAAATACGTAGATATTATCGTGAAAAGAATCTTTCTATCCGTCAGAAAAATAAGGCAGAGAAAGAAGCTCTGGAATCACAGATCAATGCACATTTTCTCTGCAATACACTGACTGCGATCAATTATAATGCGATAGATAATGAAGATTATGAGGTAGCAGATCTTCTGAAAAAGCTTTCCAATATGCTTTCATATACATTCTCAAGGAAGCTTGTGTCAGTAAGTCTGGGGCAGGAACTGAGATGGGTAGAGCAGTATCTATATCTGCAGAAGTTCAGGCTTATGGATGTGTTTGACTACGAGATTGAATTTCAGGAAGAATACGGCGAATGGCCATGCTGTAAACTGTTTATTCAGCCATTTGTGGAGAATTCTATCCTTCATGGTTTTGAAGGAAGAGAAAGCGGGGGAATGATCCGTATTACGGGTCACATTGATGGATCCAGATTCCGTCTTTGCATTGAAGATAATGGATGTGGAATGAATGAAGATACAGAGAAACTGATGCAGCAGATTCTTATGGAAAAGCATACTTTGGATTTGGCAGGAACAGGAATCGGGATTCAGAATGTAGTGACAAGACTGCGAATGTATTATGGAGAAGAACTTTCTGTAGTTTTGGAATCAGAACCTGAAAAGGGGACAAAATTTACTTTCTGGCTTCCAATACCAGAGAATCCGGAGAAAGATATAGAGTAAATAAATGTAGCAAAAAAAGTAACAGAGGAGGTCTTTATACATTGAGAATTTTAATTGCAGAAGATGAGCAGAGAACCAGACAGGGATTAGTAAGGGTTTTGCAGAGCCTGAGGGATGAGTATGAGATTGTGGCACAGGCATCTAATGGAAAAGCAGCGCTGGAAATGATTCTGGAACAGAAGCCGGATGTGGTTTTTATTGATATCAAGATGCCGTTTATGGACGGGCTTTCAGTAATAGAAGCTGCCAGAGCTCAGGGAATTAAGGCAGAATTTGTGATTGTAAGTGCATATGCAGATTTTGATTTTGCCAAGCAGTCAATTTCTCTTGGTGTAATAGAGTATCTTCTGAAACCTCTTACAAGAGATGAGGCAGAAGCAGTACTGAAGAAAATTGAGAATAAGATCAGTGGAAAAAATAGCTATTCCCGCAGAAAATCCAGAAATTTGAGAGATAAATATCCGGATGCCCACCCTATGATTCTGCAAGCTCTGGATATCATACAGAGTGGATATGCCGGAAAAATAAGCCAGAAGAAATTGGCAGAAGATCTTGGGCTGAGCCAGGAATATTTCAGTTATCTTTTTGGAAAAAATATCGGAGAAAATTTCAGCACTTTTCTAAGGGAGTATAGAATTGAACAGGCACAGTATATGTTGAGGGAAGAAATATGTGATCAGAGGGATGTTCCTTATCAGGTAGGATTTTCCGATTCTAAATACTTCAAAAAAGTCTTTCGCGAGGTGACAGGAAAGAGTCCATCTGAATATCTGTCAGAAATAAAAGAGTAAAAATATAAGAAATATATGGAAAATATCCTGAAAATCTTAAAATATTTCCTTAATCTTAAAATATTATCCGTACAAAATTCCTTTTTCCATAAAATCTTGGGTTATGCGGTGGAAATTTGAATGGTAAAATATATACAACAAAACAACAGAGAGACGACTTAAAATTGTGCAACTAACCAAAACAAAATTCAACTAAGAAGGAAAAAGGGAGGAAAAAACATGAAAAAAACATTTTTTACAGCAACATTATTGGCGGCTTCGCTGATGGCGGCATCAACTGTACAGGCAGCTCCGCAGGAAGTTACAATGTGGCATTATTTTGATCAGAAGCCAGAGCAGGAAATGCTCGCAGACATGGTTGAAGAATATAATTCTTTACAGGATGATATTCACATCAATGCAACATTCGTATCCAGAACAGAGTTAATGAACCAGTACACAGTTGGAGCACTTTCAGGAGAACTTCCTGATATCGGACAGGTAGATTCACCGGATATGGAATCCTACATATCTCTCGGAGTATTCGAAGATATCACTGATGAGCTGGAATCATGGGGAGAACTGGATCAGTTCTATGATGGACCATTAAGCTCCTGTAAAGACCCTGATGGAAAAGTTTACGGACTTCCACAGAATAGTAACTGTCTTGCACTTGCTTGCAATATGGATCTTCTGAAAGCAGCCGGATATGATCATATGCCGCAGAGTCTTGATGAGTTCAAGGAAATGGTTGCAGCAACAACAGATGCATCCAATGATGTATACGGATTCGCAATGTGTGCAGTATCTACAGAAGAAGGAACATTCCAGATCCTTCCATGGCTGAGATCTGTACAGAATGGAACTGGCGTTAATGTTGATAATATTACTGCTGATTCTGCTGTAAATGGAGATTTTGTAGCAAACGGATACATGAGTAAAGAGTGTGTAAACTGGACACAGGCAGATGCATGGAATCAGTTCTGCGCAGGAAAAGCTGCATTTGCAGAATGTGGAACATGGCATCTGGCACAGACAGATGCAATCAACGGAGCATTTGAATATGACTTTACACTTCTTCCAACAGGCGACGAAGGAACCTCTACATCTACAATCGGTGGTGAGAACTTTTGTGTCTGCAAAGGATCAGAAAACAAAGAAGCATGTGCTAAATTCCTTGAGTGGCTCTGCTCACAGGAAAACGAAGCAAAATGGGCAGCTGTAGGCGGAAAGATTCCTACAAGACAGGATGCGACAGCTGAATACACATTTGAGCAGGATGGATTTAAGGTATTTACAGATGAAATGAATTATGCGCAGGCTCGTGGACCGCACGCTGAATGGCCATCTATTTCTGAAGCGGTTTATACAGCAACACAGTCTGTAATCGTAGACGGAACATCTGCAAAAGACGCTCTTGAAACAGCAGCAGCTAAAATTAATCCAATCGTAGAAGAAACTCCTCTTCCTGAAAGCAACTAAAACTAACAAACAGAGAAGGATGTGGCTTTAATGGCAGCAAAGTCTAGGACTATGGCGCAGCAAAAGACAAAAGAAGCATACTGTTTCATTGTACCTGCATTTATTTATATGATCCTTGTGCTGGGATACCCGATCGTTTATAACATTATTCTCAGTCTTAAGGATGTAAATGTAAAGAACCTGAAATCAGGAACTTCCGTATTTGTCGGATTACAGAACTATATTGATTTATTCCATGATCCGACATTTCTTCTGGTTCTGCGCAATACATTTATTTTTACAATAGCTTGTCTTATTTTCCAGTTTACCATCGGATTTGCATTTGCGATGTTTTTCAATCAGAAATTTAAACTCGCAGGTCCGATCAGAGGTCTGATTCTTGTCAGCTATATGATGCCAATGGCAGTAACTGGTCTTCTTGGTAAAAATATCTTTTCCAATGCAGGTCTTATCAATGACCTGCTTGGAAAAATCGGAATCAGCGGTCCGGAATGGCTGGTTAACACCAGCACAGCTCTGATTGCAGTAATTATTATGAACTGCTGGGTAGGTATTCCGTTTAATATGCTCCTTCTTGTATCAGGACTTACAAGTATTTCACCGGATGTATACGAGAGCGCATCCATGGATGGAGCAAACTGGGGACAACGTTTTCTTTTTATAACTCTTCCCCTGATGAAAGAGTCAATTCTTGCAGTACTGATGTTAGGATTTATCTATACATTCCGTGCATTTGACCTGATGTATATCATGACAGCCGGAGGTCCGTTGAATTCAACAGATGTACTGGGAACATATTCTTATATGTTATCATTTACACAGTTTAACTTTTCAAAAGGTGCGGCAGTTGCAATGGTACTGTTTGCATGCCTGTTCCTTATTGGTCTGTTCTATCTGAAACTGTTATCAAAAGAAGAGGAGGAAGGCTGATATGGATAATATGACAGGTGCTGAAAAGGCAAAAGAGATCAGAAATTCGATATTTGCACTTCTTATTGCATTTATCTTCTTATTTCCGATTTACTGGCTGATACAGATTTCATTTAAGTCAGATGCAGAAACATTTGGAAAGGTTCTTACCTATTTTCCACATGATTTCACCTTTGAACCGTGGCTGGAAAACTTAACAGATAAAACGTTTCTGATATCTTTGAAAAACAGTTTTCTTAATGGACTTTTGACAATGGCAATTGCTCTGGTACTCGGTGTCCCGGCAGCATATGGAATGGGAAGATACAGAGTAAAAGGTGGAAATGTTTTCCTTCTTACATTTCTGATTTCACAGATGCTTCCTCCATCCCTGACATTGACCCCAATGTATCTGATTTTCAGTAAATTGGGCTTTCTTGGAAATCATCTGACAGCTCCGGTTGCGATTGCAGCCAGTTCTATACCGTTTGTAATCGTAACATTGAGACCTTATTTCAGAAGTATTCCGGTATCATTGGATGAGGCCGCAAGACTGGATGGATGCGGATCGGTAAAAGCATTTCTTATGGTTATGCTTCCGGCAGTAAAAACAGGAATTATTACTATTATGGTTATTTCATTCCTGAACGGCTGGAATGATCTGGTATATTCAATGACATTTAATGTTGCAGAGATAATGAGACCTTTGACAGCGAATATTTATAAATTCCAGAGTGCATATGGTACAAGATGGAACTGTATCATGGCTTATGGTGCAATACTGGTACTTCCGGTAATTCTGATGTTTATTTTCTTACAGAAATATATTGTAGGCGGTCTTGTCGCAGGTGCGGTAAAAGACTGATAAAATAAAGCTATTATTTATATTATAAACAAGTTCAGCGGATTAGAACAAAACAGATAAAACTGCAGTTCCAATTCGCTGAAACTCCATTAAGAATGAAAAGGAGAAGGCAGAAATGGCAAATCAGGAAGAAGTAAGAGACGTATATGGGTATTTTGAGCAAAAAGGAAATGCGCTGTGCTACCGTTATGAGGCTGAACGGGTAAGAATTGAGCCGTGGGGTGCTGACAGCCTTCGTGTACGTGCATGGAAAACCGCAGAGATGGATCCGGCAGACTGGGCATTGATCAAACCAGAGAAGGAAATCACACCGGAAATCGAAGTTCGCGAAGACGGAGCAACGATCCGTAATGGTAAGATCCGTGCAGAGATTAATCTGATCGGTAAAATTGCATTTTATAATCAGAAAGGAGAACTTTTACTGGATGAGTATGTCCGCAACAGAAAAGATATGTTCGGAAATACCTGCAGTTCTCTTGAAGTAGAAGCCAGAGAATTTAAGCCTATCACAGGTGGGGATTACAGACTGACAATGCGTTTTGTTTCCACACCGGAGGAGAAAATATATGGTATGGGCCAGTATCAGCAGCCATACCTTGATGTAAAGGGAGCTGATCTTGAACTGGCACACAGAAATTCACAGGCAAGTGTTCCGTTCATGCTTTCTAGTCTTGGATATGGATTCTTGTGGAATAATCCGGCTGTAGGACGTGTAAATTTTGGCAAAAATATTACAACATGGGAAGCATTTTCTTCCAAGAAACTGGATTATTGGATCACAGCAGGTGACACACCGGCCGAAATCGAAGAAGCTTATGCAAATGCAACAGGCAAAGTTCCGATGATGCCGGAATATGCAATGGGATTCTGGCAGTGCAAACTTCGTTATCAGACACAGGAAGAACTTCTTGAAGTAGCAAGAGAATATAAACGCCGTAACCTCCCGATTTCTGTAATAGTTGTTGACTTCTTTCACTGGCCAATGCAGGGCGAATGGAAATTTGACCCAACATACTGGCCGGATCCGGATGCAATGATCAAAGAACTGAAAGATATGGGAATTGAACTGATGGTTTCCATCTGGCCGACAGTAGATTACAGAAGCGAGAATTTCAATGAAATGAAGAGTAAAGGTCTTCTGATCCGCGTAGATTCCGGATATCCGATATCCATGGATTTTCAGGGAAATACACTTCATTACGATGCAACTAATCCGGAAGCACGTGAATATGTATGGGAAAAAGCAAAGAAGAATTATTATGATAAAGGTGTAAAAGTATTCTGGCTGGATGAAGCAGAACCGGAATATACAGTTTATGATTTCGAGAATTATCGTTATCATCTCGGACCGGATATTCAGGTTGGAAATATTTATCCTGTTATGTATGCAAAGACATTTTTTGATGGAATGAAAGCAGAAGGACAGGAGAACATTATCAATCTTCTCCGCTGCGCATGGGCCGGTTCACAGAAATATGGTGCACTGGTCTGGTCCGGAGACATCAAATCTTCCTTCCCGAGTATGAAAAATCAGGTTGCAGCAGGTCTTAATATGGGAATTGCAGGTATTCCGTGGTGGACAACAGATATCGGCGGATTTTTCGGAGCAAATATAAATGATCCGGAATTCCATGAACTTCTGGTCCGTTGGTTTGAATATGGATGCTTCTGTCCGGTTATGAGACTTCACGGATATCGCTGGCCGCTTCAGCCTCAGTATGGTACAACTGGTGGAGCTACATGTGCATCAGGAGCACCAAATGAGGTATGGAGTTACACAGATCAGGTTTGTGAGATTCTGTCAGATTATTTGAGATTAAGAGAGCGCATGCTTCCATATATTACAGAATTGATGGAGGAGGCTCATGAAAAAGGAACTCCTGTTATGCGTCCGCTGTTCTATGACTTCCCGGAAGACAAAGAAAGTTGGAATGTAGAGACAGAGTATATGTTTGGACCAAAAGTTCTGGTAAAACCGATCACAGATGCAGATGCACGTGAGACAGATGTATATCTTCCTGGTGGAGCCTCCTGGACAAATGCATGGACAGGTGAAACCTTTGAAGGTGGACAGAAAGTACATGTGGCAGCACCGATCGAGCAGATTCCATTGTTTACAAGAGATGGTTACAAACTGCCGATGAAATAAAGAAGTTTAAAGATCAGGAGGGTGTCGCAGAATTATCGAGGGATAATTTTCGACACCCTTTTAAAGAACATTTAACCGTGTCACCGCTGATCCAAATGGATGATAAAGGAGAAGAAAAAATGGGAAAAGCAGCAAATTCAAGTATTTCTCTTAAACAGATTCATGTTACAGATAATTTTTGGAATAAATATGTGCATCTGGTAAAGGATGTGATTATTCCTTATCAGTGGGATATTCTGAATGATAAACTGGAAGATGTAGAAACCAGTCATTGTATAGAAAATTTCAAAATTGCAGCAGGAGAAAAAGAGGGAGAATTTCAGGGCGCCGTATTTCAGGATACGGATGTTGCAAAATGGCTGGAAGCAGTTGGTTTTGTGTTAAATTATGAAAGAGATGAAAAGCTGGAAGAATTGGCTGATGAGACGATTGAACTGATCGGACGTGCACAGCAGCCGGATGGATATTTAAATACATATTTTACGATCAAAGAACCGGATGGACGATGGAGTAATCTTATGGAAGGTCATGAGCTTTATACAGCAGGGCATATGATCGAGGCAGCAGTAGCATACTATGAAGCAACCGGAAAACGTAGATTCCTGGAAATTGTATCAAAATTTGCAGATCTTGTCTGCCAGACTTTCGGACCGGAAGAGGGAAAAATCCATGGATATCCGGGACATCAGGAAATAGAACTGGCACTTGTAAAGCTTTACCGTGTAACACGTGAGAAAAAATATCTGGATCTGGCAAAATATTTCATAGATCTGAGAGGTACTGGCAAAAATTATTTTCTGGAGGAGGAAAAGAGACCGGGACATAAGCGTATTTTTCCGGATTTTGTAAATTATGATACCATGTATGCGCAGGCACATAAACCGGTAAGAAAACAGAGGACAGCAGAAGGACACGCTGTAAGAGCAAACTATATGTATTCTGCAATGGCAGACCTGGCATATGAATATCAGGATAAAGAATTACAGCAGGCATGCCGAAACTTGTGGGATAATATGGTGCACAAAAGAATGTATATTACAGGAAGTGTTGGATCTTCTGGATTCTTGGAACGATTTACAACAGATTATGATCTGCCAAATGACAGCAATTATTCTGAGACATGTGCTACGATTGCACTTGCTATGTTTGGAAAGAGAATGGCAGATATGGAGAAGGATGCTTCTTATATGGATGTAGTGGAACGGGCTTTATATAATACACTTTTATCAGGCATAGCTATGGATGGAAAAAGCTTTTTTTATGTAAATCCTCTGGAAGTATGGCCGGTAAGCTGTATGCCGAGAACTTCACGCGAACATGTGAAACCTGTCAGGCAGAAATGGTTTGGTGTTGCATGCTGCCCGCCAAACATTACCAGAACATTGGCATCTCTTGGACAATACATCTATTTCCAAGAAGAAAATGAAATTTACGTAAATCTGTATGTTGCAAATGAAACAGAAGTTACACTTAATGGAGTTCCGTTCAAAATTACGTTAAAAGGAAATTTCCCATGGGAAAACAAGATGACAGTTTCTGTAGATGGTGTGCAAGAAACTGAGGCGATGATCGCATTCAGGGTTCCGGCATATGCAGAGAATTTCAAAATTTTGAGAAACGGTAAAGAAGAGAATCTGACAGAAGACCATGGATATATTAAAATTTCCGGAAAAATGTATAAAGAAACATTTGAAATAAGTTTTGATGCAGAGCCAGTATTTGTTCATGCAAATCCACAGGTAAGAGTTGACAGTGCAAAAGTGGCAGGGGGAGTAGTAAAGGGACCTCTGGTTTACTGTGTGGAAGAAGCGGATAACGGGGAGAATCTTTCTTCTGTTATGGTTAATACTGATCAGAAGATTGAAGAAACATATGATGACGAACTTCTGGAAGGATGCAGTGTACTCCATATAACCGGCAAAAAAATTTCAGAGAAGGGTTGGAATGAAGGAATATTGTATCAGAACAGAAAAGTAGAACTGGAAGATGTTAAATTGACACTGGTACCATATTGTTATTGGGGAAATCGTGAAAATGGAGAAATGCTTGTGTGGATGAAGGAACTTTTTTATATGTAATTCGCTGATAAAATAAAGGAAAAATAAAAGGAGATCACAGAAAAATATGTGGTCTCCTTTTGGTCTGTTCAGTATTTGTTTGATTATAGGCTGACAATTATTTTTTCTTTTTGGAATTATGCTCCGGTTCCGGATTCATCCCGTCGATTATATGCTCAATCATCATCTTTTTTACATAAACATCAAAGCTTAACAGACAGATAAAGGAAAATCTTTTCAGGTTCGCCTGATCTTCTTCATCTGCGTCCCCGAAAGTATCCTGTGCTGTTTTGTATTTGCGCAGAAGGTCTTTTTTCAGGGATTCAATCTGTTCCTTTTCCATGCTGAAAACTTCATTATAAATATAAGTCATATCTTTCTCAGTCATGGATTTAAAATATTTCTGCGTGATCGGTGTGAGCAGAGTCTGGATATCATTGATGGAAAGAATATTCTTGAAATAGTAAATAAAAATCAGCATCAGCACATGTTCTTTGGAATAACGTTTCTTCTCAGGCGGGGGAAGGAGCTTATTCTTTGCATAATTGTTGATCATAGTCTTGGTGAGAATCTTGTCGTCTGCGTAACGTTTGGAAGAAACGAGCTGTTCTTCCATAAAGGTTGTTACCTGATCCATATATAAATCAATATTTGGGATGTCTTCCGGTTTAATATAGTCAATCCTGGATACACTTTCCAGAATGCTGTTTATCATGTCTTTATCATCGATTGTCATCTTTTATCACCTCTGTTCCTTATTATATAGTTTTAAATACTACTTGTAAATGTTTTTTTTACTCATTACAGAATTTATATCCGCTTGAATAACTGCGCGTCGCATTCTCGTTACTTTCAGTGATGAGTTAGACGCGCAAATTTTTTTACTAAACAACAGAACAAATGTTTACATAAACCAATACATATGGTATAATATTTATATGGAAAAAGATATATTTAATATAGATAAAAACAAACTTTCATATGGTAGGGGATATGTCTATTCCTTGCAGTATCATCTTGTCTGGTGTACAAAATACAGAAAAAAGGTTTTAAAAAACGGAATCGATACAGAATGCAAAGAAATGTTACAGAATCTTGCAGAAGAATATAAATTTCAGATCCTGGCAATGGAGGTGATGCCGGATCATATCCATCTGCTTGTGGACTGTAAACCTCAGTTTTATATTTCAGATATGATCAAGATCATGAAAGGAAATCTTGCACGCCAGATGTTTCTTGCGTATCCGGAGTTAAAAAAGGAACTGTGGGGTGGGCATCTGTGGAATCCGTCTTACTGTGCCATAACGGTCAGTGACAGGAGCAGAGACCAGGTGCTTGCCTACATCGAAGGACAAAAGGAAAAAGAAAAGAAAAAAGCCTGACAGAAGAAATGATTTGTTGGAGGAAAAGAGATGCAGACCGTATCCAGCTATGGCGTAGAATTACGAAAACAGAATATCCCAGTCCGCCAGACACTGGAAATCTACCGGTCTGCGGTCTGTTACCTGACAGAAATATATGAGCAGGTGTGGGAAGAACTGGCAGAGATACCGGATGCCCAAAGGCGGTTTAATGCTGCAGAGCATCTGGTGCATACTACAAAAAAGAATCCTGCACGCTTTGATTTTGATCTTCGCTTTCCGAAGATGCCGTCCTACCTGAGGCGAGCCGCAATCCAGCATGCATTGGGAAGTGTATCTTCTTACGAAACACGGATGGATCTGTGGGAAAAGTCAGGAGAAAAAGCAGGGAAACCCAGACTGGCGTATGAGAATCATGCCATGCCTGTTTTTTATCGTGATGTCATGTACAGAGAGGAAAAAGAAGGAAAAGACGAAGCATACCTGAAACTGTATGATGGTCATGACTGGAAATGGTTTTGTGTGCGTTTAAATCACACAGATATGGAATATCTGCGCAGGAACTGGTCGGGGAAAAAGGCATCAGCCCCGACACTGGAGAAAAGACACCATAAATATTTCCTGCGTTTTTCTTATACGGAAGAAGTGACACTTACGAAGACACCGGTAAAAGAACAGATCATCTGTAGTGTGGACTTGGGAATCAATACCGATGCGGTCTG
>ENA-OOZD01001021-OOZD01001021.1-human-gut-metagenome-genome-assembly--contig:-NODE-1021-length-11441-cov-2.113297_pt1 | contig 11441 bp, 9 predicted proteins | sample MGYA00241186_ERZ501395 | MGnify/ENA primary metagenome ERZ501395 (study PRJEB25962, sample SAMEA2042730) | human gut metagenome | biome: human gut; feature: human-associated habitat; material: faeces... | reverse complement strand
TGCCAATATTTGCAAAGTCCTGCATAAATACAACAGGAGTGTTTAACGACTCTGTTCCGAAGGTTTTTATAAAATTTATATAATAAGGTAAATAAATTAAAGTATATGATATAAGCGTGGTAAGCGAAAGTGTCATTACTTTTGAAAGTACAAGCCTCAGCTTGCCCTTTTTTGTGCAGCGAATTAGATCAATCATATGCTTTTTATGCTCATATGCAAATATATCGGACGATATAAATATTATTACTGCCATAAGCAATGTAAAATACTGCCATTCTCTTGACGGATTTTGGGCAAGTCTTTTATAAACAATATAGTTAATGAATATGGGAGTAATATGATAACGCTCTCCGACCTCTTTTATGTACGAGGCTTGATTTGAAATCTCCTCAAAGGCGGCGCCCTTGGTTTTCAAAATCGAATCTATAGCCGTTATCTTTATTTCTTTTTCTTCAGCCGATAAGGACATATCAGTTGAAATGGTGTTAAGCTCTTCATTCAGTCCGTCAAAATAATCCTGCTGTCGCCGCAAATAATCTTCTTTTTCCTGCGTAAGCTCGCCCTCAAGCTTATCAATATACGCGCTGTATGCGCTTTCCTGAGCCGAACTGTATACAACCGAAATATCATCAGTAGCATTACCGTAGGCGACAAAAACAAGCAGAATAATCGCTATTATTGCCATTGAGCCTTTGTAGTGCTTAAAACATTCGCCTTTGAATATTGAAACGCCGCCTTGAATTTTATAAAATCTTCGTCTGAATTTTTCAAGCATTGGCGTAAATATATTGTTTGTCGTTATTTGCGCGGATTTTACAAAAGACATGCAAATTACCGTTACGGAAGCAATAGCGATCAATATCATAGCTATAACGTAAATCAGGGTAATATTTACAGTATGTGAAAAAATATTGATATTAAGATAATTTCCGAAAATATTATTTCCGCTTAAAAAGTATAAAAAGTTTATATACTTAAGCTGATTTAGGGGAGAGTTGCTTCCTATTGCAAGATAAAGAACTCCTTCAATGAAAACCCAAAATGCGGTAACGACAAAAACCATTCCCGTATTTTTTACTAAAACAAATATAAACGCGATAAAAAGGGCAAGCACGCACATCGTGATTATTTTTGATAAACCCCACAAAACAAGATATTGCCAAATTTGCAGCTTTAAATTACAATTCATAAAAAGCTCGCAGGACTGAATATTCCTTGTCATATCGCCGAAGCCGCTGTACAATCCGCAGAGTGCAATATTTGAAGAATAATATACTGCGCATATTAAAATCGTAAAAAAGATAAGGACGAATAATTTTGAAATAATAAGCGGCATACGTCCGTATTTTGCGGTTCTGATAAGCCCGTATAATTCCTTGTCCCTTTCCAATGTAAAAATATAGATGCACATTAAAAATACAAGCGCAAATACGAGCAAATCGGTCAGAACAAATGTTGTTGAATTTTCTACGGCAAAATTGTTTCCGATTTTAAGCTTTGTATTATTAACATCTTTAAAATCCTCGGCGGTTTTTAATATGTTGTTGTATGAAAACGAACCTTCTTCCGCAAAAACCGAGAACTTTGTCTGCATCTGCGCGCGCTCATCCATATCGCCTATAAAAGAGCTATAATCAACTAAAGACTTGCATTGATTTACCAAATTTGAAAGATAGGTTTGTTTATCAAGAAGCTCTTGTTTTGTATAATGTAACGCCCGCGCCTTTTTGTATTCCTCCGGGTTCTCCGCCTTATATTGTTCGGTAATTCGCCCAAGATTTTTTAGATCATCGCCGTTGCTGTTATCTGCCGTTCTGTCAAATTGAAGAGCGATTTCAACTGTTTTTAATTCGCTTTCAAGTTGTCGTTCTGCTTCAGTCGGCACATAATCTGAATATTTAGATATTATATTCTCATAATCAGATAAATTAGTATGTACTGTTTTTACTTCAAGATTATTTGATTGAGTGTAAACCAAGAATATTGAATTTGCAGTAAAAAACAAAACAAGGCATATTAAAAGCAGTTTTTTGCTGAACAGTTTGTAAATCTCGAACATAATCAATTTCATATTATTACAACCTTAATTAAATGAGTAGATTTCTCCGCCAAAATCAGTGCTGTTAATTGGCGAAATAGGTTCATTTCTTATAATAGAAACTAACATATCTTTAATTTCTACGGGAATTTTATCAACAGATACAAAAGCTACATATTGACCATTTACAAAAGAAAGAGGATTTTCTTTAACGAATTTTTCGGCATTAGCTGCGGTTTTAAATTTCAATATTTGAAAATTTCCAGTATAATTACCTCCGTCACCCGCCCAAGATAAAGTTACTGAAAAGCCGCTATTGACTTCATCAGAAAGTGTTTTGTCATATGATGTTGAAATCTTATACAACTTATTTTGTGTATTTTCAAAAACATTTTTCAATTCATTATCATTAGTATCAATTTTTTCATTCTCATCTACTTGGCTTAATGCATTATTATTTTCACCCTCGACATTCACGGAACTTAATAATGTTTTATATTCCACTGTTTGTCCTGACAAAGATTCTGTTTTTGACTTATCAACAAAATAAATCTCGCAATTCATATTATCCACCTGTTTAACAAATATGAAGCAATCTGAATCCTGGGGAATGTTTAACACTGAACATTCAAAAGGTATTAAAAACGAACTTTTTTCATTAAATGAAGCGTCAAGAGACTTAACATTATCTCCGTCACTTTCAGTTGCTGCGTTTTCATCTGTATCTTCACTAAAGTTCTGTAAATACAGCTGTGATTCATTTGCAAACAAATTATCGCCGTAATTCATTTCCGTTAAAAGTTTAGGATTGCTTCCGTCGAGTTCACTTGTAAAATATTTAAACTTACCGTTAGTATCCGAATTATCAATGAGATATGTTAGCTGCCCATTATAGAAAAACGGCGAGCAAACATCACCTTCATCATTTCTAATTTGGTTTATTTTTATCGTATTGATATTAATCGAATAAAATTCCTGATACGTAGAAACTGTTACCTTTCCGCTTTCTTCCTGCTTTTTAATTTCATCTTCTGAAATAGGAAGAACCGGCACATAAATATAGTCATCATATGCGGTAAATTGGAAAGTACCTCTAAGATTATCACTGTAATTTTTGCTGTTAAAGATTTCCTCCGGCTTAGATTTAATGTTATTAATTTTATATCTTTTTATCGAAAAGCTGTCACAAACTGAGTACGAATCAATATCATCGGCAAACTTATCCTGTGAGAAATAAAAATAACCTTTATGAATCAGCCAATGCGAAATGCCGTCTTTAAATTTAATCAGTTTTTCCCTTGTTGATCCATCGGGTGTAACTTTGTACAATATATTTCCGAGAAAATTACCCATAGCATCTTCATCTTTTACAACAATATATAAATTACCGTCATAATATTGCACAACATTAGCTGATTCTCCTGATGCATTTACAAATAAATTAAAGTATGCATTACAATCAACACTGTTATGCGAACAATTAGGCTTGTTACATAGCGGTGTTGCCGCCTCTGATTTACGGTCAATATAGTAAAGGTAATTATTAGGCAAAAACACATAGTACCCTTTTTCTGATTTTGTCACAGGAAAATTTATTCCGTTCAAGTTACTGTAATAATATTGAAAATTTGTTGTGTAGTCAAATGATAATTTATCATCTGAAGTTTTGCTTGCGTCATTACATGCAGACATCAACATCATAGTCGGCAACAATAAAGCAATTAGTAACGCACTTAATAATTTTTTCATTTTAAAAATTTTCCTTAGTTTAGGATTTTTACTTTTTATCTTATTTATTCGGTTAATCATACTTATATTCTCCAATACTATAATTTTAAATTCACTTTATTTTTTAGTTTTAATTCTATAGTCTAACAAAAAGTAACATATAACAAAATTCCAGCTAATCAAAAATATTATTGTCAGCCACAGTGACGCTGTAAATGTTCTAGAGAACAGATTTACAAGCATTGGATTTCCTGTTAGGCTTTGTGAGTTTAGTGTTTGTGCATTATCGACAAGCACATTCAGGTAATTTGAAATGTCGAAAATGTTATCATTCGGTATATATTTTGAGGGGATAAAAATGCTGAAATCACAAATATTAAACACAATCAAAAGCACGGCAGGTATTCCTGCAAAAACAAGCACAAGTGCAACATATTTTAGCGGAATATTTTTTAGCGATTTCAGAAAGTAGTTTAATTTGAGATTTTCTTTTATCTCCTCAAAAAATTTTCTACTGAACCTATACCACAACTTCAATGCAATAATGCTAAATCCGATAAATATTGCAAGGTATAAAATATGTTCAAATGACGAGAGCGTTTGATTTTTCTCATTCAGATTAACCGAATAATACTGCGGCAAATCCATTTGCTCAACAATTGCTCCCGTATATACCGAGTTATCGTAAACAATCATATCAACCGTTCTGTCACCATAATTTTCGGATGTTGTATATGGAACATACACTCTCTGTTTGTCATCAGCAGAAAACTTATTTATTAAACTTTCGTTTTCGCATATCACACTGCAAACTGTATATTGATTTCCGTCAATGCAAATCTTTTTACCGACTGCATCTGTTGTAAAAAACAGTTTGAGAGCAAGAGAACTTCCGATTATTGCAACCTTATCTCTGTTATCTATGTTTTTGGACGAAATATTTTCGCCGTTAATTTCGGTCTTATAATCCGAAAACCAGTTTTCATTCACAAGTACCGTAGTTACGGTTTCTTCCTTAACTTTTGTTTCTTTACCCTCGGAACAAAAAGCTATGCCTTTGTCAGTAATCCGTTCAAACAGCTTTTCAAGTTCAGAAACCGTTTTTGGAGCAGTTTCGGAATTTTTATCATAAGTTAATTGAGTAACATCAGGTAATTGCCCTTTTGCATTTTCAATAATTATAATATTCGCAATAAAAACGCTCACAGTCAGCAACAGCAGTAACAGAAACGAAACAATTTTTCTTTTGCTCACACTGTTTCCTCCTCAATATAAACACTTGAACCGTTTTCTATACTCTTGGTTGTTTTATATACAACTTGACTGTCGCCAAAAAGTGAGTCCGATGTCACCTCGCAATACAGCTCGTCACTGTTACATATATCCACCGAAACCTCTTCAACTGTTGCATCACCGTTTTCGGTTTTATTTATAACAAATACTATTCCCGTATTGCCTGCCCCATCCACCGATGAAACAGGCAAAAGATAATGTGTTTTCATATCATTTGAACCTGCGGTATCGTCAATTACACCTGTTTGAACCGAAACCACTTTGACCTTTGGAAGAAGCATATTATTGATTGTTTTTGAAAAATATGTAAGTAATGCAATCACAATAAAAAATACAATTGAAAATTTCAACACTACGCTTTTTAGCTTATCTTTTTTCATAAAAGCCTCTCTCCTATCCCTTATCAGTTCCGACAAACGGCGAATCAATATCCCTGTGTCCGTAAAGATAAATAAGCAATGCAGGAATCATAAATATAACTCCGCAGGCAAATATTATGCCGTAATCCGAACTACCGACATCAGTAAGCGTTACGGAAAGCGGATACATACCCTCATTATCAAAATAAATCAGCGGTTGTTCAACTACATTCCAATTATCAATAAAGCAGAGCAACGCAAGTGTTATGAGTCCGCCCTTAATCTGTGGGAGAATAATATTAGTAAATATCTTCAAATATGACGCACCGTCAACTCTTGCCGCCTCAATTGCGGAATCGGGAATGTATTTTATACTTTGCCTCAAAAGACAAATTCCGAATGCAGAAAAAGTTCCGGGTAAAATTACCGCAAGAAAATTATTCAGCAAATTCATATTTTCAAGAATCATATAATCAGGCACAAGAGTTACCTGCAACGGCAAAATGAGCAAAATTATGTATATGAAAAACAGCTTGTCCCTGAACGGGAATTTCAATTTTGCAAAAGCAAAAGCCGCCAATGATGATACTGCAACCTGACCGATTACTGTCGGAAAAGTACAAACAACCGAATTCCAGAACTTTAACAAATACTCGGGTTTTCTGAAAAGAGTCTGATAAAACTGCTCCAAAGTTGCCATATTCGGAATCATATTGAGTTCTTTATATTTTCCATCAGAAAAATTGAGCATCTCGCTTACCTGTGAACCTGTCATAAATGAACAAGCAAGCATATAAATGACAGGAAACAAAAACAGCACAGTTACAGCAATCAGCAAAATATATTTTAGTATTTTCATAACCGTATCTTTCATAACAAACCTCTCAAGAATAGCTGTGTTTCCTTTCAAAGCAGAAAAAAATAAACAGCACAATAATTATAAACAGCGATAAGACAATTGATGCCGCCGACAATCTTGGATAGTTGAGATTGTAATAATTGTTGTTGATGAAATTCTGCAAAAAATACACATTGGTGTTTGGATAATCGCCAAACAAAGCAAATACCTCACGGAAAATTTTAAATGAATAAATAAGCTCCATTAGAAAAACAAAAAATGTAGTTGGTGCAATCATAGGTATAGTAATTTTAGTTACAAGCTGATGAGCTTTTGCACCGTCAAGCCTTGCACTTTCGTAGAGAGATTGCGAAACATTGGCAATGCCTGCCGTAAAAAGAATCACACAAAATCCGCAGTACTTCCACACATAAATAAAAACGATCATCACCATAGACCATTCCGAATTAAAAAATTCAACAGTATTAAATCCAAGTGAATTAAGTAATCCGTTGATTGCGCCGTAATCATCAAAAACTAATTGCCACACGCAAATCAGAGACGCAATCGGAACTACAACAGGAATAAGCAATGCACTTCTGAAAAAGGAAGATATTTTATTAAAAGAATTAAGAAACAACGCTATCAAAAACGAAATCACCATTAACAACGGTATCGCCGTAACTGTAAATATACCCGTGTTTTTAAGTGCAAGCAAAAATGTATTATTTTGAAAAAGCTGTATGTAATTTTCTATGCCCACAAAAGTATCGCCGACATACAGGCTTTTGGTAAAACAAATTATGTACGGCACAATATAAAACACCGCTATGCCTAAAAAAGACGGTAATATAAACAGGTATGCCGCTATATGCTCTTTTTGTTTTCTTGTTAATTTAGATTTTCTCATAATTTATTCCTACTCAGTCAAATAAATTTCCGTTGCCGCTGTGAGTTGACGTATAAACTTTTCCTTTGAAATATCCCCGTTTAAGTAATCGTTCACAATATCTCCGATAACCGAGGAATTGTAATAAGTATTTTCAAATTCCAGATAATCATATAAAGTACAACTGCTTATACTGTTAATCATATCTAAATATTCATTAAAAAACTTAGTTTTTATTTCATCTGAATATTCTTCCTCAGATTTCTCATACTCTCCATCATCATTAATATCATATACACGTTTTGACGTATGGTCAATTACATATTCAAAAGCAGCTTTATTTACAGGCAGTGCCCTTACCACTATTGATGATGATGAGCTGCTTTCACTCCATAATTTTTGAATATCATAACTTAAAACATATTGAATAAAAGCCAACGCTTTTTCTTTGTTATTTGAATTATTATTCAATGCAATACCACATTGAACAAATGCTGATACTGCATTCGCCTTTTTATTGTAGTTTGGAATAATAACCGGCGTGCTGTTATTATTATAAATATAAAAATAAGAATTTAGCGTACTCATCATAGAACCGTCGAAAGATAATTGTGAAGTACGAAACAAATAATTACCTATTATATCCCATGTAGTTCCTTCTTTTCTTGAATTATCATTCCTAATCATTTTTCCAATATAATCTAAGCTCTCGGTAAATTCATCGCTTGAAAATTCTGTAGTTTTATTATAAAAATCCACATATTCATTAACATAGGAAAGGAAGAACTTATATGTTTCATCTTTATTTCCAAAAAGCGCATAATTATGGTCTTTGTCAGATAACCGTATCTCTAACTCTTTAAATGAAAAGTTAGTATTTTCCAGATTATATTTATCTAATATTTCCTGAGTTGTTATAAGTATATTGGGGCAATAAGCTATAGGTATAATATATCGCTTTCCATTGTAAATTCCGCAATCCATTATTGTTGAATTATAGTCATCAAAATCTATATCGGATTTGTATAATTTCGCAAGCTCATCTATATCCGCAAATGAACCGTTATCAATCAGCTTTTCAAAAGGTAATTTTTGATTCAATGAAATTATGTCGGGTCCTTTCCCCGCCATTATCTCCGTTGATATTTTTGTAAGCATAGTATCTTCCGAATCAAATTCCACAATTTCAATTTGATATGACTCATCAAGTTTTTTAAGACAATAATTATTATATTTTTGTATCAATTCTACACAAACCGAATCTTCATTGTTTATGGTATAATATTTTAATTTTTGACCGTCTTCATTATTCTTTGAACAGGATGCAAAACATAATAATATTGCCAGCAATAAAAATATTGATGTCAATTTAATATACAACTGATATTTCACCTCAATCTTAATCAAGAAAAAACAGTTAATTCATACGGATAAGTAGCGAAATTAATATGCACTGAGTTAAATTCACTTCATTAATAATTGAAAGTAACATATAAACCCTTTGCAATTCCCTTTGCAGGGTCAAAAACTACTACAGTATCATCCTTAACTTTAGTTATAACCACATAATGCAATAAGGAATCGTCAATTATCATGTGTGCAATTGCAGGCAAAGGCAATTTATTAGTTAACACACTTTTATCCGCTTCAACAACCTTTTGCTGAAAGCCATAGTGTTCAATTACCTTTACTAGTCCATGTGCAGCTGGGTCGCAATCTGTTTCGTCATTTTGTAATATACATTTAAATCTAATCATAATATACCAGTTCATTCTGTTAAATAAATTTCCGTAGCAGCCGAAAGCTGACGAATAAATTTATCCTTTGATATACCTTTATTTATATAATTGTCAACAATGTCACCGATAACATTGTCATTATAATATGAATGTGACACATCTCGATACAAGGTGCAAGCGTTTACATTATCGGCAATGTCAATGTATGCTTTCATAAAATCGTTGTCAATCCCGATAATTTTATTGTTATCATCCGTTCTTGAGCCGGCAACAAGCTTAGCATTATCGTAAACAGACATATTCACAGGAAAACTCAAACTTCCTGATGCTGTTGCACCAATTTCTTGAATTTCATCACTAAGAGTATATTTTATAAACGCAAGTGCTTGCTCCTTTAGTTGTGTATTATTATTAATTGCATATCCAACCTGTATGTGTGCGGAATTAACATCTTTGTTTTTTGTCAATCCACGAAAAACTACAGGTGTTTCATTTATAGATTGATAATAAGAATAACTTCCTGCCATCAACGGAAATGACCGATTTATATACAATCCGTCAAACAATTCATTTGTATTGTTTTTTTGAGAAATCGTCAACATCTGCATCATTACATCTAAATTATCTTTAAATTCATCGGTATCAAAATACACAGCTTTATTTTCAAAATCAACATAGCTGTTTAAAAATCTGCAAAAGAGTTGCATTGGATAATCAAACCACAAAAAATCCGACAACTCATTAGATACAAATGAATAGCCTTCATCATTTAAAAAAAAATTTTCAAATACATCTGAAAAATTACTGTATGTCAAAGAAAAGCCGTTATTTTCTTTGATATCGAAATTTTTCAATCTTTCTTCTGTAGCAAACGAACATTGCACCGCTTGCAACGAGCATTACAAGTGCAACCGAAACAGCAGTCATCGGGTTGCCTGTCTGAACTGCACCGTTGCCGCCTGTTGCAGATTTTGTTACTGTATCCTTTGTTGCAGTATCTTTTGTTGAAGAAGTTACGGCAGACTTTGATACATTGTATTTTACTACAAACGAAAAATCAACATCTGTCATATATTCTTCATCCTCGTCAAGGCCAAGGAGTTCATTTACATCAATTTGGCAACCAACTTTAAACTTCTGATCCTTATCATCCGGGAAGTCAACACATACATCATCAACATAGATATCTTCTGTACCGTCAAATTTGATTGTGTAAGTTTTGCCTGTTACGATATCCTTAACAACAACTTCCATACCCTTGTAGTCAGGAGTAAAGCCGTAAATCGGCTCATCATCATAATCGTAATCAGCTAAATCTACGATATCAGCCTTTGTATAGTTCACCTTTTCGGGTGCTTTTACAGAAACCACTTCGTAACGGTCATTGTCATCGGGTAAATCGGGATTAAACGGATCGTCACTATTTTCTAATGTAATCTTATAGCTTGTCTGTGCATCCTGATATGATACATTTACAGTATACTCTCTGTAAATCATATCAACTAAAACTTTAAGAGCTTTTTCAAGGAGTTCATAAAACTCATCTTCGGTCATATCTTCTGTAAACTCAGGCATATTTTTCTCATATTCAATCAATGCCTTAATTACTTCGCCGTAATTAAACGGATCAGCAAGCTCAGCTTTGCAGTCCTTAGCATCAACCTTTTCGGTTGTACCGTCACTGTAAACAGCTTCAATTTCCATACCTGTAAGGTCAAGTTTGAGTTCAAGATTGAACTGACTGAAATACTTGATTAGACTTTCTTCTGTTGCATTTTCGTCTGCGATTTTTGATAAATCAATATCGGGTTCAATCACATCCTCTGCTGTGTATGTAAGCTTGTCGGGGAGCTTTGTAATTTTAAGCTCTGTTACCTTTTTTGCCTCATCGGGTGTCGCTGTGTCGTCTGTCTGTGCAAACGCTGTGAACACGCATGAAAATGCAAGCATCAAAACGATTGCAAGAGATAATACTCTTTTCATAAATTTTTCCTCCTGAAAACTAAAAATCATTGTATGATAAAAGCATATACAACTACAACGCTATTGTAGCACACTATTTTGCAAAAATCAACTGGTTCAACAAATAATTGTCGCAAAAATTCTTCACTTGCTGTTTTTTATGAATTGTTTATATAGTATATTATTGCATTTGAGATTTAATTATAATTGTTCAAATAAATTTGTATTTATTGCAAATTTTCTATTGTAAAATTCTGTCATTGCTGATATAATTGTAGACGGAATCAAAAGATTACCGAATACCCGAAAATCGGCATAAAACCTACCCAGCAAATATGGTGATTAAATTGAAAATTCTGCTTAATCCAGACAAAGAAATTGTAAAAGAAGTTCGCAAACAGCTTATACGCACGGGCGGTTATTGTCCGTATATGTTAATCAGAAGCCCTGCAACACTGTGTATGTGTGAGGATTTCAGGGCAAAAATTGCCGATCCCGAATTTGAGGGATACTGCCATTGCCTGATGTATTATAAACAAAAATAGAATTTTATACATAACAAAATAATAAAAATCGGAACAGCCGTGGATGGGGT
>ENA-OOZD01001017-OOZD01001017.1-human-gut-metagenome-genome-assembly--contig:-NODE-1017-length-11476-cov-2.541546_pt1 | contig 11476 bp, 9 predicted proteins | sample MGYA00241186_ERZ501395 | MGnify/ENA primary metagenome ERZ501395 (study PRJEB25962, sample SAMEA2042730) | human gut metagenome | biome: human gut; feature: human-associated habitat; material: faeces... | reverse complement strand
CAGAGGAGGCAGCAGAAAAGTATCCCTATACAATGTTTGCCGCTTCTGATACAGAAGGAGCTATCACCATTAATGCTAATAATTTCTGTGTGAATGGAAATATAGCGACAAACGGCACAATTGTTTCAAGCGGAAATATGAATGTCAACGGTACGAAAACTGAGAATGCTGACGAAGAAATGATCTACATTCTCAAAAAACTGAACTACTCGTATTTCAGTGGCGATAACGTTGAAACATATGCTGACGATTACAGCTTTGAGGACCTGAACATCAACATTAATAATCCCATGGATGTTAACGGCACTCTAGAACTTACGGGAAATATTAATCTCAATTCAGGAATTAAAGCTGTTGAAGATGTTACCATCAATGGAGAGGTTAAGAATACGAACAATTCTGTTATTTGCTCCGAAACAGGAGATATCAATATCGAAACAAGCAACGTTAATTTCAGCGGCTTGATTTATGCTCCTTACGGAGATATCAACATCGATACAGATAACCTTAACCTCAACAATGTTATCATTATCGGACAAACTATCACCATCGACTGTCCTAGCATTAATGCTAATTACAGCAACAGTATGGCTGAACTTGTCGGAACAGAATCTGACATTGAGGTTGAGCTTTATGCTTTCGGAGAGTATAACAGCGATGCGAACAGCATAGATATGGAGTGGTACACCAATTACAAAAACAGCAGCTATGAGATATGGAGTTCAGATGATAATGTCAACTATACATCCGTAGCTGTCGTTTCGGATGCAACTACCTATCAGTACCCGATCACCGATGACTTTGAAACAAAATACTTCAAGGTTTCCCTTATCACCAATTACGGCGAGAGAATTGAATCAGTACCTTTTGTTGTAACAAAAACAGAAGATGGCTATTCTGTTGATTTTCTTGACAGCGACGGTGACGGGCTTCCGGACATTTATGAGAATATGATCGGTACAGATTTGAATAATCCCGATACTGATGGCGATGGACTGACCGATTATCAGGAAGTATACATAACAGGAACAGATCCTACAAAGTACGATTCAGTAACCGAGGGTGTTTCGGACGCTGATGCAGATTCTGACAGTGACGGATTGACCAATGCCCAGGAAATAGAGCTTGGAACTGATCCAAGAAATGATGATACGGACAATGACGGACTTTCAGATTACGATGAAATTAATATTTACGGAACTGATCCTCTCGTTCCGGACACAGACGGTGATGGCTTAAAAGATGGCGATGAGCCGTATATTGGACTTGACCCGACAAATCCTGAAACATTTGACGTTCCCGATGCGGAATATGTAAGCAATCAGACTATTGCCGAGAACAGCGAGGCTCTTAGGGAGATCAATACTGACGATAGTCCTTACAAAATGTCTATTGAAATTGAATCGACAGGTTATGTTGAGGGTAATTTAAAAGCAAAGGAAACAAGCTACTCAAAAGCAATAAGAAATGACGCCATTCTTGGCATTGCACCGGAGTTAACTTGTGGCAACTCTTGCAATATCAGCAAGGTTGTGTTAAAATTTAATATAGCTGATGAATCCGTAGACAATGAACTTAATCTATTCCCTGATGAGCCGGATTTACAAGGATTAAAACGTCTTACAATCTTCAAATACTTTGAAGATATGAATATGCTTCTGCCCATTGAAACAAAGTATGACCTTGAAAACAATACAATTTACACGGAGGTTGACGAACTTGGCACATACTGTATAATGGACATGGAGAAATGGCTTGCCAACCTTGGAATCGGCATTAACGAAGCTGAACCTATGTTGATGTCCTTTGAGGCTGAAGCGGTAGAAGATATAGCTGCTGAATTCAATGAAGAGTCTACACGTGTAGAATTTTCTGAAGAAACACTCGCTGAAATAAATGACGAGGAAGATACTCTTACTGAAGAAACTTTTGCTCCTGCAATGTTTGCTGCTGCTCAGACCAGAGGCGCTGTTACCGTTCAGACACCCGTTGATATTGCGTTCCTTATTCAGACTTCCGGTCAGCTTGAGGATACATTTAATTCACAATGCGAAATGATTGGTAATTTGATGGATTCCCTAATTGCTCAATACGGGAATGGTAATGTACGTTTCTGTCTTATTACTTATAATTTGAATGGAGCACAAGCTCTGAAATTTACATCTGACGGAAATATATGGTTTACCAACAGTGTGGCTGTTAAAATGGCTCTTAGCGCACAGCAATATGTGTACACTTCAGGTTATACTGATAGAGGTAATGCGTTTAAACTATTACAAAATAATGTTATTTTTAAAGAAACATCGGCAAAATTTATTTTTCAGGTAATGAATGGTTCTACGAATGTTGGTTCAATGTATTTTGATCAAATAAATACATGTGCGAAATTAGGCATAAATTATTCCGAGTTAATGCCGGCAGGTTACAGTTACATTGATCCTTCTTATGGACAGCAGGTAGATAATGCGATAAAGAGTACTGGCGGACTTAATCTAACATATGGTACAAATTCAGAGAGTAGTGTTTATAATCATATTGTGGGTAATGTTGCTCCACCTCATGTTGAATTTAAAGCCGTACTGCCAACAAATTGGGAAACGATAACCCTAAAAAATATTTTAGACCCTAATAACGGAGCAAACTCAGATAATGATGATTTAACAGACTGGCAAGAAGTTGATACTGAAAGTGGGCTTATTACATGGGATAACGATGGCAATATTCAGTTGCCAACTTTTAAGGATTGCTTAGAGAAAGCAAGCAATAAATTTTATGTTAGAAATGTTTTAGAGACATATTTAAAATATGCTCCAAGTACAATATGGAAAGTTTTTTTAAACGCTGAAATATTGCCGATTCATTCCAATCCTTGCGATGCAGATACAGATGGTGATGGTCTTTTAGATCACGAAGAAGTGATATATACAGGTTATACCGATCCATTAATACTATATGTATCATCACCATTTTCTAAGGATTCTGATGGAGATGATATTTATGATAAGTATGACTTAGAACCTTGGATTGTAAATGAATCATATGATAGAAATGCCGTATATGATTACATGAAGAAGTGGTCCGGAGATTATGACACAGTTGGTGAAAAGTACAATTATAGTGAGTATCCTAACTTTTCAGAATTAAGCGATAAAATGACTGATTGTACTAATTTTGCTTCTCAATGTTTATGTGCAGGTGGATTTAAAATGAATAATGATTGGTATTTTGGGAAAGCTGAAGGCTTAGCATCGCATATTCATGGATTATTTTCTCATACAGGAACATGGGATTATGGCTGGACTAAATCATGGTCTGTTGTAGTTGATAATTATAACTATTTTCGTTCTGAAGAATACGCGATGTATGAGGTATCTATAGGTAGAGATGAATCTATTGAGGAAGCTATATCCAAATATGATATACGTATGGGAGATTTGATTTACTTTTGTAAAGAAAAAGGACCAACACATACAGCAATAATATCCAGTGTGCAGAAAGATGAGATTCTTTATGCTGGTCATACCAAACCAAGATGGAACAAGAAACTATCAGAAACATTTGACGAAAATGAAGATTATACAAATGTCATCATTGTTTGCTTAAACGGTAGGGTTCCAGCATGAAGAGAAAAAACATAATTTGTGTAGCCTCTAGCATTTTTATTATAATCTTATTGGTATGTGTAATAATCAAATTAACTTGTATCGTTAATCTAGATGATGGTTCATCAACATCGATATCTGATGCTGAATATCTTGAAGTATCGGACTTAAGAAAATTATATATATTTATAGATGACGATGAAAAAAATCTTTTAGAAGAATTAGCAAAAAATATGATTTTGGATTCCTATTATAATAATGGATTTAATGATCAATATACAACCATTGTTTCTAATGATATTTTTAAAAGACTGAATCCAAATAATACAGGAAATAAGTTCGATTTTGAATTAATCAGCGTGGATGTGCAATGCCTATGTAGTGAAGATAAGGCTATTGTATTTTTTACTAAGGATTGTTCTATGCAATCGAGCAGCAATAGAATTGAATGTAAAATAGTTACAGACGGATCCATCCTTGATAGACTATACTTTGAAAAAATTAATGATGAGTGGAAAGTGGTATCTTTTTTACAATCGGCATGATTTTTGACTACCTAAAAATATCATATTAATATGCATAATCATGGGACTGCTGCAGCGTGTGCTCAACAGTCCCATTTTTCTCTCACTTGAAACTAAGAATATTACTGCGAATTTTCATTATTTAATTACAAAAAGAAAATATTAATAAATCAAGAACAAGCCTTACAGTTTACGTCGAATAAATTTATTTCGGGTAAAGAAGTTGAATATATTGTCTTAAAATGGTATGATACAATTGTTAGAGTGTAATAAAACAAAAAAGTGGTGATATATATGTTAAAAGAAATTATGGCACGAATTGCAGGAATAGTGGTAATAATTATTATTGCAATTATAGTAAATTTTGTATTAAAAAGAATTCCAAACGATTCAAACATCAAAAGATTTATACGGAAATGGGGTAGAATAATAACCAATGTTGCTACAACAGTAATAACGATTTTAACATTTATATTTCCGTGGATATCTTCTCCGATATTTGATGAAGATACTGAAGAATATTATGACGAACCATCATATTCTGAGGTCGTAACAACATCAAGCACTACTAATAAGACTACCACCGCTTCAACAACGAAAACTACTACCACTACTACTAATAATACCACTACAACTGAACCCCCTACAGAAAAAAGCGGTAATACTTACATTGATGCTATATCGCTGACAATAGGTGAAACATATGAAAAAACTTTTACATATTCAGAGGATAATGATAATTGTGTTTGGTATATTATAAATATTTCCGAAGACGGTTTATTATCATTAACGTTAAATGCTTCTGCTGGAGTGTATTGCAATATTAATTTAATATGTATCAATGGAAATGATAGACTTAATTATGATTGCGGACAGGATCGCATACTAAATCTTAACACGCCTATCCAAGCGGGTGAATATTATATAAAAATATCCTATGAGCAATCAGGTACATATTCTTTAAATAGTCAATTTAGTACAAGCGGATATAGTAAAGATGAGGAAATAAATTCACCATATCAAAATGCTAAACTGATTGAATCCAATACTTTAAATGGCCATATAGGATATAAAAGTAACCAGCCTAACGAAACCGATACTGATGATTTTTATAAACTAATTTTGAATTCTTTTCAATTATATACCTTTAATCTTACTATGGATTCAGATTTAAAAGCAAAGATATTTGTCATTGCTTCTGATGGCGCAACAGAAATATATAGCGATTACGGCAAGAATAAAGAAATTAAGCTTATTTGTCCGCTACAATCAGGAACCTACTATATTCGTATAGAGTGTTTGGAAAACTATGGCGGCTATCAATTGCAGATGAATTCTGTTGAAATAAAAAATTTGGACAGTGAACCTAATAATACATATCAAAATTAAATTGAAACAAAAGCTGATGAAACAATTAATGGTTCTATAGGCTTTGTAAACGATAAAAAAGAATACGATCAATATGATTGGTATATGTTTAATATTAATGAAAGGAAGCATATCATAATAAACACAAATTCACCAGAGCCATTTCAATACGAAATAAGATTGATTGGTACAGATGGAGAGCAAACTCTATCTTATACTACCTGTCGTGGTGAAATAGAAACTATTGAGTACGATTTAGAACCTGGTAGGTACTATATAAGAATTTATTCTTCCAATTATGGGGAATATGAGTTTAGTTATAATTTAAATTATGATTTTAACGATGGCTAACTTATTGGAATAATATAACATGAGGAGTATAACAAAAGCTTTTAAAGCCGAAAGTTATACTCCTTTTTCTTAACAGACCTTTTTGTTTTAAAAGCAGAAAGGTCTTTTTTATGCCCATTTTTAATTATTGGCAATGTTTTATTGCCAAATACCCATAAGCCTTCGTTTTGATTCAGAACGAAAAATCAAAACGGAGGTAAAAATATGAGCTATAATCATGGCTTGGAGGAAAAGAAATTTAAAGAACAGTGGCAGAAAACCGCTGAGGAGTACAGAAAAGCAGGGATGACTGAGAAACAGATAGCGGAAATTTATGAGTTTGACCGTGAGGTTTTCAACTCCAATCGGCGTTACAGAGAAAAAACAGTTGGACTGTTTGATAATTCAAACAGCAGAACGCTGACGGTTTATGATGATTATTCGACAAACAATCGTTATGGCTGGATCGATGAGATTGAGGACATGGAAGTGTATTCGCAGATCATGTCCTTGCCGGAAATCTGGCGTGAAGCTTTTACAATGTACATATTTGACGGGTACACTCAAAATGAAATTTCGTCAATTTTACTAAGAAATCAGTCGAATATATCCCGCGTAATTGATAAAATTGCTGAAATTTTAAGAAGTCAATTTTCAAACGCATAAAAAGGGTGTTCTCATCGGCTACAAGGTGAAAGGGAAAAAGGAGCGATCCAAATCCCTGAGAATCTTGACAACAGAATAACAGCATCGGGAAAACGTTAATCCTGCGGCCGGTATAAAATCTCGGCAGCCGCATGAACCATACGCCACGACCTCAGTTGAGCGAGCGATCAATATGACGTTCAGACCTTTGGACAGCAACCAAAGCAGGCGATGAAACGCAGGAGGATAATGATACTTCCGCCCAGCCACAGACTCAAGCAATGGGGGCGGCTCTATGAGAACCATAGTGGAGTGAGAGGCTCATGAGATGAATAAGCTGTTCATCGTTCCCGATGTTCCGCCGTGACGGGTATCTAGGATAAATATCACGGAAATTCGTCTGAAACTTACGAATCAGACGAAGGCAAAACGAATTAATAAGGCGGTTTGCATTCTTTTGCAGACCGCCTGTTACATATAAAATTTAGAAGTCAGGAGGCTGATATATGAATGATAACGATATGCCTGAAAAATCAGATATTCAACTGAACTACTATAAATTTGGAGTTAATATTCCTGTTCCGACAATCAGATTGTCGGACAAGCATCCATGCTGCGGCTGTGTGTGGTATGACAGGGATACAGATGTTCTGTTCTGCCCGTTCCATAGCTGTTTAAGATACAAAAATGGATTTATAATGCCAAAGAAAGGTGAACGAAAATGCTGATCAAACGAGGTGATATTTTTTATGCAGATTTAAATCCTGTTGTCGGTTCAGAGCAAGGCGGTGTTCGTCCCGTACTGGTAGTGCAGAATAATGTGGGCAATAAGCATAGCCCAACGGTTGTAGTAGTACCGATTTCTTCTGTAAGAAAAAAGGATCTGCCTGTGCATATTCAGGTAAGATGTTCAGGTCTGCCTAAAAATTCAACTGTTCTTGCTGAACAGATCCGCACTATTGACCGACAAAGGCTGCAAAAATATGTAGGATCTTTGGACAGAGAATTTATGAAAGAGATCGATAGGATTTTAAAGATAAGCATAGGAGTGAAATTTGATGAATAAGTTCGGACAGGCAGAATACAGCGATTTTATTGCAAGAATATTTGCAGATAAACTTGACAAAATTCTTGAAGAAAGCGAAAAGCAGGACTTTAACAATAGAAATGCAGAAGATATTTTCGAGAAATTTCAATCGTCAAAGGACGCAGCATAGGAGGGGTAAAATGGTAGGATTTTTTATTGGCTTGTTTGTCGGAGCTTTTATCGGCATGACCGCAATGTGTCTTTGCACAGCGGCAGGGCAAGCAGACAAACATGAAAACTGCACAGATTCGGACAAAGAAATTCATTGAGTTTGATGATACCATTCCTAAAAAATTTGTGGTATCCTTGTTGGTTGAAAGGAGTGTGAGGAAATGCCGACAGTAACGGTAATACAGCCGACAATCACAGAAGAACAAAATACGAAGATCCGTTGTGCCGCATATTGCAGAGTAAGTTCAGACAGCGAAGATCAGCTTAATTCCTTTATGGCTCAGACAAGATACTACAGTCAGTTTTTTGAGAACTCCGAAACGGAAGAACTGATCGATCTGTACGCCGACGAGGGTATAACAGGTACCCGTGAGGACAAGCGTGACGAGTTTCAGAGAATGATAAAAGATTGCCGCAAAGGGAGGATAGACAGGATATACACCAAGTCTATCAGCCGATTTGCCCGAAACACTAAAGATTGTCTGAAAAACGTTCGTGAACTGAAATCTCTTGGTATTACGGTGTTTTTCGAGAAAGAGAATATCGATACAGCTAATATGACCGATGAAATGATGATAACAATAATGGGCGGTCTGGCTCAGGAGGAATCGACTTCGATTTCGCAGAATATGCGGTGGAGCATAAAAAAGCGAATGGAAAACGGCACAATGAAAATGTGCAACTCGGTGTTTGGATATGAACTTGTCAACGGTGAATTGATCTTAAATCAGGATGAAGCCCGGATAGTCAGAAAAATATTTGATTGGTATCTGAACGGATACGGAAGTGAAAAAATCGCTCAGATGTTAAATGAAATGGGAATTGGAAAAAGAGGTAGATCATGCCACTGGACAGGACCTACCGTGAGAGTTATGCTTAAAAATGAAAAATACATCGGAGATCAGCTGTTTCAGAAACGGTTTACAACAACCGTTTTGCCTCGTAAAAATTTGCCGAACAGAGGAGAATTACCTCAGTATTATTACACCGGATGTCATGAAGCCGTCATTTCAAAAGATGTATTTGACAGAGTGCAGGAATTAATACGTCTTCGGGGTGAAAATAAGCGGAATGAAAGCCGCGGTAATATACTGTCCAAGAAAATCAAATGCGGTGAATGCGGAACTACTTTCCGTATGAAAAATTGCAGAGGAAAAATATATTGGGTTTGCAGACTTCATACCGATGAAATAGAAAAGTGCTCGGTAAAACCAATAAATCAAGATAATATCCACTCTGCTTTTATCAGATTATGCAATAAACTTTGGTACAATTACAAACAAATCCTTGTACCTTTTCAAACAGCGCTGCATGATCTGAAACTCCGAAAACTCAGCAGTAAAACTCAGGTAATGGACATTCACAAGCAAACCGCCAAGCTTCGTGAACAGACACACGTCCTTGCAAGACTGAAAACCAAAGGGTTTCTGGACGAGGTAAAATACATTGAGCAGACTACGGAGCTTACAGCAAAAATCAATAAGCTGCAGGCCGAACTGAAAAAGCTTACCCGTTCCGATGACGAGGACGAAACAATTGACCAAATAGAAATGCTGATAGACTTTTTTGAAAAACAAAGTAATCCAATAACAGAATTTGACGAGTCGACGTTTGAGGGCATAGTTGAAAAGATCGTTGTGATAAATCAGCATGAGCTGGAATTTCACTTAATCGGCGGTTTAAAATTTAATGAGAAGATAAAATAGACAATTTCTACATCATAAATTTATTGCCTTTGGATATAGCTATTTCAAAGGCTTTATGGTATTGTTGTTTTCGGAGGTGAAATTAATATGCTCAAAAACAGAGTAATCCCATTCGGCTACTGCATGAAAAACGGCGAAATAACCACCGAGCCTAAAGAGGTTTACGCAGTTGCAACAATTTTCAGCGAATATCTTAATGGCAAAAGTCTTTTGCAGATTGCAAAGCTTATGGAGTCCGAAAAAATCCGATACAACAGTGATTCCGATCATTGGAACAAAAACATGGTCAAGCGGATCATAGAAAATGAAAAGTATCTGGGAACTGACAAATATCCGCAGTTGATCGATGAGGATATCTTCAGACAAGCAAATGAAAAGCGAGTGAGAAAAGCAAATTCACTTTGCACAATTTCAGAAGACCTATCGGAAATCCGAAAGGTTACATACTGCGCCGAATGCGGAGAAAAGGTTTTCAGAAAAACCAACGGCAAGGGTCGTGAATACTGGAATTGTGAAAACCCCGACTGCTTTAAATTTGAATATCGCATGACAGATCAGATGATAATGGGAGCAGTGATCACTGTTCTGAACTCTGCTGCTGCAAACCCAAGTTTAATTGAATGCGGCGGAGAGGTCAGCACATATTCCCCGACATCAGACATAGTCAGTCAGCAGAATGAGATAAATCGGATGACCGATGTATCTCAGATCAATTTTGAAAGAATAAAATCTGAGATCTTCAAGCTTGCCGAAATGAAATACGACTGCTGTACCTACAGCGACAGTCCGCAAAAAACAGAGAAAATCAAGGCTGTTCTTAAAGACCACGAGCAATTAAATACATTAGATATTGGCTTATTCAAAGCGTGTATTTCACGAATCTGGATAAGCCATTTTTGTACCATAGAGGTTGAATTTATCAACGGAGTACACATCAAAAATATCACAGAAAGGAATGACAAAAATGTCCACAGCTCCGAATGTAACGGTAATCCCTGCGAAAGTGCAGACAACGGAAAACCGTGATAAATATCACCAATTAAGAGTTGCCGCATACTGCCGTGTCAGCACAGAACAAGAGGAACAGCAGAATTCATATCAGGTACAGATCGCCTATTACACCGATTTGATCAACCGAAAAAAGGAATGGACGCTTGCCGGAGTTTTTGCCGACGAAGGGATCAGCGGAACTCAGACAAAGAAAAGGACAGAGTTTAACCGAATGATAAGAATGTGCAAAAACAAAAAGATCGACCTTGTGATAACGAAATCAATTTCAAGATTTGCCCGAAATACGGTGGATTGCCTTGAATATGTTCGACAGCTTAAAGACTTGGGTATTGGCGTGATTTTTGAAAAGGAAAACATAAACACGCTGACAATGACAAGCGAGTTTATGATTGCTTTGTACGGTTCATTCGCACAGGCTGAAAGTGAATCCATAAGCAAAAATGTTTCATGGGGAAAGGAAAAAGCCTACCGTGAGGGCAAGGTGTCCTTTCAGTATAAATATCTGCTGGGTTACAAAAAAGGTGCAGACGGCAAGCCGGAGATAGTTCCCAATGAGGCTGAAACTGTACGGTTGATCTTCAGTCTTTATCTTGACGGATATACCTTACATAACATCGCTCAGACCTTAATGAATCAAAAAAGAATTACCGCAACTGGTAAAAGTGAGTGGTCTAAGGGTGAAATTCAGAGAATTCTGAAAAATGAGAAGTATGTGGGAGATGCACTTTTGCAAAAAACTTTCACGGTCGATTGCATTACACACAAAGTTGTGAAAAATAACGGAGAGCGCCCGATGTATCTTATTACAGATCATCATACTCCCATAATCGATCGTGATACCTTTAACCGAGTACAGCAGGAAATTGCAAGGCGAAGTTCAAAAAGAAAAATATCCGATCATGCCAAAACAGAGCAAGGAAAATACAGTGGAAAATATGCATTGTCCGAATTGTTGATATGCGGAAATTGCGGAACTCCGTACAGGCGCAGAATATGGACAAAAAACGGGAAAAAGCAAGTGGTCTGGCGGTG
>ENA-OOZD01001012-OOZD01001012.1-human-gut-metagenome-genome-assembly--contig:-NODE-1012-length-11504-cov-3.838326_pt1 | contig 11504 bp, 8 predicted proteins | sample MGYA00241186_ERZ501395 | MGnify/ENA primary metagenome ERZ501395 (study PRJEB25962, sample SAMEA2042730) | human gut metagenome | biome: human gut; feature: human-associated habitat; material: faeces... | reverse complement strand
CTACCGCTTTCGGTACGGAAGCCGTGGCGGAAAGCTATTACCGGGAGCAGGTCGATGACATTCTCAAGCACTACAATGCGGCGGAAGTGACTACGGCGGGGATTTTTGCCTCCAAGTTCTTGGAGCATAAAGCCTTTTCCGACCTCGGTATCTGGAATAGCAGTACAGAAAATTACTACTACCGCCGCATTTACCGCATGGTCTCGGAGAAAATCATGCCGAAGATATGGGTGGTGGCGAAACTGATGCTCCGCTCGCCTCAAACGGCTATCTACTGGGGCAGCTACCTGATGAAAATCTGCGACGAGACGAAAAGTCTGTGTATGCAGTTCGAGAGTGTGGTGACGAACAGCACGCTGGGCTTTTCGGACATCGTGTTTCTGGAAATCAACCGAAACATCGCCCCTCTGCTGAAACTCTCGGAAGTGGGCGACATCGACTGGCAACGTATGTTGGACGATCTCGCCAGCGTGCCGGGTAACTTTACGAAAGAGAACCTGCAACACGACATCGACAACCTCTACAACATGGGTGTCGGTCTCGCCTCGGCTGGTATCGGAAATATCGGTGACGTCCTGCTGCAGACCAGTTCTTTCCATGATCTGATGGGCGGCAGGGTCAGCAAGGTCATCGACCTGTATGACCATTACGGTGCGCTCTTCGAGCAGGCGGAACATGACCTCGGAGGTCTGCTGATTGATATGGTGGGCGGAGAGGACAACGTGGCGGGACTGTTCGATTTCAGCAACTACGACCTTACCTCGTGGATGACAGATTATCTGGACAAGACAGCGGGAAACTACTACACGCAACGGTGGTATATCGGCCGACGCGAGCAAGGGAGTATCGCCCTGTGCGATTACTACCCGCCGACGGACGACAACAGCATATTGAACGGCGGAGAGTGGACACGTTTCGAGACGACCGATCCCGGCTTCTATCCCAATGCCTCGCAACGGGAGCAGGTTCTCGCCAATTCGGAACGGTACGCCGGTTGGTCGAGAAGCCGGGTTCAGCTGCTCAACAGTCAGAACGACGGCTATACCTACACCATCGACTACTGGCAGAACGGTTACATCATCAGTCGGGGCGGCAAACAGACGAAGAAAGCCTATGCCTATGAAATCCATGTGAAGAAAAGCTGGAACCGGGAGGAAATCATTTACGAGGAGGTGTTCGATTCCTATTCGATGGACCTGAACACGTTCAAGGCGCAACTCAATGCCCGCCTCTTGGAGTTCAACGACAACGAGGAGGGTTATACCTATTATATAGCTTCCGACGCACGGAACTATTATCAGGCAACGGATGCCGCAAAGTTACAGGGCTGCGAGAGCGTGACCATCAGTGTAACCTGCTCGGACGGGGCTACGCTTGGTCAGGGCACGACGCAGTACAAGTGCAGAAAGTGCGGCAAATCCCTGAACGCCCATTCAAAGGAGTGTGCCATGCAGACCACGGTTACGGAGAACGAATTGGACTTGTCCGAGTTGGACGCCATGCTGCAGGAGGCGGAGAACCAGGTGGCCGCCCTTCAGTCGCAAATCAATGCGTTGGAGAATGAGAATGCCGACCTGCTGAAAAAAATCGCCGAGGCGAGCGTGGAAGAGGGGGCGGTGTACCGACAGCAGTACAATGCGAACAAAACACAGATAGACCGCCTGAAAAGCGAGCTGTCCGAATGGCAGAAGAAACAACGGGAATACACCGACGCAAAAGCCGAGGCGGCGGGCGATAACGATGTGGCAACGGACGACTATTACCGCATACCGGCCATCATGCAGGACTGTAAGACGGCTTACAGCCTGTCATGGCAGGACGGCGGGGCGTGGAACGGCTACACCTATGTCCGTAAGGCGACCATGCCGAACATCAACGGGGTCATCACGTTCAAGGCGACGGTCTCGATAGCCCGCAAACCGAAATATTTCCTCGGTATCAAGATACACCGTGCCATCGTGCAGATCAGTTGGGAACTGACCACGAAATATACCGACACGTATGTAGCCGACGTGCTGACACTCGACCCGAACCTGTCGGACGCGGAGAAAACGAAACTGGTGAACGACCGTATTGCGGAGATTGCACGGGAACACCCTTCGTGCAAGATCACGACGGAATACGCCCGTACCCCGCCATTGGAAGAGACTCCGACCGGGGAGGTGTACCATCTGCTGTGGTCGAGCGACCGGCTCGAAATCGCACGGGAAGTGGATTCCCGGATTACAAAAATATATGCAGACCTCGTGTCGCTGGAAAAGATGATGCACTATAAGCGGAGCATCATCGACGTGCTGAAGGATGTGCTGCCCGAACTGGACATGGACGAGGGACGCAGGCTGACGCTCGTGGAGGAATGCCACGAACGTTGGGTGGAGAATGCGCGAAACCTGCGGAACGGAAACGGCAAAGACAGCGGAAAGGAGGTGCGGCCATGAAACGTGCCCTGCTGATGACAGTCGTGCTGCTGGTTCTCCTGCCCGGCATCGCCAAGGCGCAATGGACCTTCGACATCGTGTCAGTGGAAGCCTACATCAACGACCACAAGAAACAGCGGAGCCTGCTGCTGGCCCGCAGTACGCTGGAATACAGCAACAAGCTGCTGCACGAATACAGCCGCAAGGAGATCGGCGAGTACAAGGAACTGAATGTGGACTTGGATCGCTACACCCGTGCCTTCGATGTCATCGACGTGATGTACCAGTCCTTGCGGACGGTACTGAACGTGAAAAGCACTTATACGGCGGTCAGCGACCGTATCGGCGATTACAAGAAACTGTTGGAGGACTTCAACGAGAGAATCGTGAAACGGGGACGCATCGACCCCGGCGATGCCGTGATACTGGCCATCAACGAAAAGGCAATACGGGACATCACCAATGACGGGGAGCAGCTCTACAAGTCGGTGAGCGACCTTGTGCTGTATGCCACCGGGGCGGCGGCCTGCTCGACCTCCGACCTGCTGCTGGTACTGGAAGCGGTGAACACGTCGCTGGACGACATCGAGCGACACCTGAACCGGGCGTATATCGAGACATGGCGGTACATACAGGTGCGTATCGGTTACTGGAAAGCGAAGATTTACCGTCCCAAGGTCAAGGAGATTATCGACGGAGCTTTCGGACGATGGCGCAAAGCGGGACGGCTGGATTATTAATGAACGATGAAAGGGAAAGAAGACAGACTATCTACAGGTTGGAGTTTGACTTCCATGCCATCGACATCGGGAAATAAAAACAGAGAAAGAATTTTTAGTACGAACAAGCCTATTGGGATTATAACCAAGGGATAAAGAGACATTTAGATTGATGCAATGGAAAAGATTGTTTTTGCAAAAGACATTACGTTATATAAAGCCGACTGTCTTGAAGTAATGCCTTTTCTTCCGGAATCAAGTATCGACTTGGTTTTATGTGATCCCCCCTTTGGAATCACAGCTTCACAGTGGGATAAAATAATACCATTCCCGGAAATGTGGAAAGAGATCAGGAGAGTCAGGAAAGAAAATGCACCTACGGTCTTATTTGGCAGCGAACCGTTCAGCAGCCTTCTACGCTGCGGTAATTTAGAGGAATTTAAATATGACTGGGTTTGGGAAAAGTCAAAAGCAAGCAATTTTCTTCTCGCTAAAAAACAACCTCTAAAAGCACATGAGCTAATAAGTGTCTTTGGTAAAGGTAGAACCCCTTATTATCCCATCATGGAGGAAGGTGAGCCTTACGGGAATCGCACGAAGAGAGGAAGCAATTGGACAGGAATAAACAATGTCCCCAATCCTACATTCAGAAATGAAAACAAAGGGACAAGGTATCCACGAAGTGTGATATACTTCAAAACAGCGGAATCGGAAGGCAAAACGATTCATGTCAACCAAAAGCCGATTGCATTATTGCAGTATCTGATAAGAACATACACAAAGGAAGGAGATACTGTCCTTGATTTTGCATCGGGGAGCATGAGCACCGCAATTGCCTGTATCTATACGCATAGAAAATGTATTTGCATTGAAAAAGACGAGACGCATTTCTCGCAGGGAGAGAAACGAGTCAGGAATGAGTACCAATATTTACGGCTTTGAAGCAGGCCCTCAAAGTATGACTATACGATATAAATAACTGTAAAATAATGAATAACCGGAAATTAATATGAACAGAACTCTCTTACTCATGGCGGTTGCAGCAGTTGCAACGAGCGGTGTCAAGGCGCAGTCGGTTACTTACAACCATGACTCGCCGAAACAGAACCAGATTACGGTCATGGAAACCGGTACGGGCGCTCTGTCGCCCGAACTTTACTACACGCTGCTGCATAACAAGTACAAGAAGTCGGCGGCAAGCAAGAACAAACTGTCGTTCCGCACGCTGGCGGGTGTCAATCTCTACAATCAGACAGATGAAGCGGAAGCCATTGACTCGGCTCTGGTCAAACGTGCCGAAATCGAGGCGCTGAACGTGGCCGACCGGCAGATTGACCTCGCATGGCTGGCCGAGGGCGATAAGATAAACGCTCAAATGGAGCGGTTTCAGCGCAACATAGACCGGATTCTCCTTGCCGGGGGCACGACGGACGACAAGGAGCGGTGGACGGAATACTATCATGTGTACCAGTGTGCCATCGACGCAACGAAGGACGCTTATATGCCCAATGCGCAACGAAAGAAAGAATACCTGCGGATCTACGAAGACGTGGTACGGCAGAACGAGATTCTGGTCGGCTACCTTGCCCGAAGACAGAACGCCACGGCCACGGACGGATTGCTGAACGCAACCGCCGACCGAACCTTGGACAAAAGCAGCGTCGTCAGAAACGCCATGAGCCGCTGGAACGAATCGCGCCTTGCGGTGCGAGGTTCACAGTCGGACGGCGGCACTGGAACGGGCGACGGAGACGAGACGGTAAACAGAGGGAACTAAAAGCATATAACCTATGGCAGACGGAAATATTCTTTCGGATTTCGGTATCGACCTCTTGGAAGAGGAGATCGACGACGTGATTTTTCAGACCAACGAGTTCCTGACCGATGCGACCTTTACGGGGTCACAAGGACCGTTCTGGTGGATATTGCAGATGTGCATGGCGCTGGCCGCCCTGTTCGCTATCGTCATGGCGGCAGGCATGGCGTACAAAATGATGGTCAAGCACGAGCCTTTGGACGTGATGAAGCTCTTCAGACCGCTGGCCGTGTCGCTCATTCTCTGCTGGTGGTATCCTCCGGCAGACACGGGCATGGCAAACAGCGGGAGCAACTGGTGCTTTTTAGATTTCCTCTCCTATATCCCGAACTGCGTCGGTTCGTACACACATGACCTGTACGAGGCCGAAGCCTCGCAAATCTCGGACAAGTTCGAGGAAGTGCAGGAGTTGATTTACGTGCGCGACACGATGTACACTGCCCTGCAGGCACAAGCCGATGTCGCCCACACGGGTACGTCCGATCCCAACCTTATCGAGGCAACGATGGAACAAACTGGCGTGGACGAGGTTACGAACATGGAGAAGGATGCAGCGAAGCTGTGGTTCACGTCGCTGACATCGGGTGTCATCGTGGGAATAGACAAAATCATCATACTTATCGCCTTGGTGGTGTTCCGTATCGGTTGGTGGGCTACTAACCTACTAAACACATTATCACATTATAAATAAGCGAATTAATTCTTACTTTATTAGAATGGATAACAAAAAAGCAACAATGATATAATTTATTTGTACGTTGTAGCAAATGCTCTCATTTGAATATAAACAAATGTACGCATTAATGGAGATAATGCAGAAAAACCATGAAGCATATACGACTCACTGCCACTCTCCATTTGTAGATGTGTGAAAGTAACAATCCATTAATGGACAATAGGGTATATAAAGGACAGATTTCCCGTATATTCGTCTCCTTATTCCTGAATTATGAGCGTAAGTCACATAATTATGGAGAGATATCCACCCTTTAATGGGGAGAGCTGTCGGCAAATATTTGATGGAAATGCCCCGAAAATCACAGGAGAATAGCCATACAATGGGCTGATACACAATAATTATTGGATAAACGTGGTCTGCTCCTGCAAACAGCAAGTTGTCTTTTCGTTAAACGAAAACAGGACGGTTTAACGGCGGAAACGCCGCCAAACCGTACCCCCAAAAAAGCTCCGGAGTCGCTTTTCCGTACCGGTATCAGAAAAACAACCGGCAAATCACATAAAGAAGGAAAGTGAACAGTTTTCCGATATTTTGGTCAGAAATCATATCGGAAATTTTGAACGGTACATGTATTTTTGCAAAATAAACAGTACCCCTTGCTGCTTATCCGAAAACATTGCCTATCTTTGTAAAGTCGTGCAAACGACTGACATATATAGTTGATGTGTTTCGCTAACACCTTGTATTAGAAATCTGGTAAATTTCAAAATGGAAGCAGGGCTGGGCAGTAACACTTATCACATGTATCCGTATGCGAATGACATGCGATATAGGTGTGGGGTACTGTTTTCATTTATTTGCTTCCGGGTTTTACCAGAACCTCTAATACAAATAAGTAAACCGGCTCCACACTTTCTTGTCAGATAGTGTGGCATTCAAGTCCGATGGCGAAAATCGGAACAGTCCGAATGTCAATTTTCAATAAGGGAATCCATGTGTGTTGGATAATTGACGGATAATTGGTCAGGATGAACAGAAATCCGTAAAATTTATCAGCATTCATAACTCCCATATGTAGAATATAGCTATTTTTACGCAGAAAAAACGGATAAGATTATGAAAAACGTAATTGTTATAATAAAAAACGCTTGGGGTGAGAGTCCTCCACCGAAAGTCAAAACCGGCTTTATCCCCAATCTTTGTGATTGGGAGAAGAAAAATTATCTGACGAATCCCGGCTCTTACTACCGGCAAAAGGCATCGGTCGGATATATAGCCATGAAAGGATGGCTTTTCACTATTTTGCGTTTGCCGAACTGTACCTTTGCTAACCAAGTGTTTTCCTACTTCCCTTTTCCATTCTCTATCCTGAATAATCAGATTCTCGCAATATATAAATTCTACAATCATCTTTGGAATGATATCAAGGTGTCTTATCCTGTAAAAGCTGCTATGAAAAAAACGGCATTCATAGCATTGTTCTCAGGCATGGTATTGTCAGCCGGAGCTCAGAATACAGACCTGATAACCGAAGAGGAGCCTGATATAAAGGTGACAAAGGATACGGTATGGAATGTGGCGATTGAAAAGAAAGCGACACCCAAGGTACAATTTCCCCAACCGGGAGACAAAATTGATGTACTGGATCCTATCGTGTACAGTTTATGCTATACCACCGCCTATAACAGGCTCGCCCGGAAATCCGTCAAGGTGAAAACTTACAGGAAAGAGTACTCCCCGTATATCCACGCCGGCTATGACTTTGGCGTAAAGCATTGGAAAGAAATCGTTCTAAAAGACTATTCCTCGCTCTGGAAACAATTGCGGGGCATTGCAGAGAGTACCGGAATGGAAAGGATCTGCTTCCGCAACGGAGCCCTTATGGGAGCATACTCAACAAATCCCTATCCGGAACTGGATTATATCGATGCCGCAATTTCCGATGTGCTGAAACAGGTAAGGAAGCATATTGCTTCTGAAAATGAGATATCCCGGCACTATGACACCTTATCCGATAAATGGTTTTCTTTTTTCAATGAAGAGAAAGAACGCTATTACGACATCGCAAATCACAACAGACCTTATTTCCTGTGTCAAGAGCATGCCGACGATGCCCTTATTCTTCCAGAGTGGATAGATACCGCCACAGCAAGCAATGACATCACCCAATCGGAAGCCCTGGCTTCGGCAATTGCAAAATTTGATTCTCCTGCAGCCCCGGACGGCATCCGCAGGCTGAAAGACAACATGAAGCTTACACCCGACGAACGGAATGCCTTACTGGCACCTAATGATATGATTTCGTATGCAGTGGGAGTAGCACAGGCTGGCTGGATTATGGAATATAAGTGGTTTATAGGAGAAGCTCACAGAGAGGAGTTTGATGCAATGCTACTTTCCCGGGGTAACAGTCCTGCCATCATGGCCGCTTTTGGAGACGGACTGAGGAGTGCCATGGATATAACGGAACGTTTCAAAAATGCGATTCTGTGTCAGGACTGCGACTCGATATGTCTTATGAACAAAGCCATCAAAGCAGAATTGAACAAAGCATACAGACAAAACGTAGTTTATGGTTATGTCTTTATGAACGGAATGGATGCCGTTGAAATATACAGGGCCGGTGCCGAGTGGGATATTTCTGAAAAACAAACGGCCAGCGGATTGCGGCTTGATAAGGACCGGGTGCTTGAAGGTTTCAGGGATTATCTGGAGGGACATTTGAAAATGGGTGTCGAATATGCCCGGACACTGACCAAGGGGCGCAATGCCATTGACTGGCATTTATATGAAAAAGATACGGAGACAATAGACTTGTCCGAAAACGGATTCCAGCCTGCCATTCCGCTTAATATAGAAACTGGCTCTCAAAGTGAATTAAGTGCAGAACTGTCGCAGATGCTTACACTCCCACAAGAAGTTGCCGGGCAGAACATTACGGGCAAGGTAATGGCTACGGTGGTAATTGAGGCCGATGGTGCTGTCAGCAAAGTGGAAATTACAAGTTCGCCGCATCCGGCTTTGAGCGAAACTGTAACGGATTGCATCTACCGCATGCGGTTCATGCCGGCAAAATATGACGGAAAATGCGTTGCATCGGTTGCCATTATTCCTGTATTATTCTAATGAAAACACAATATCACCATTCACCATGAAAAGATTATTATCAACCGTCCTGCTTGCATGTTTCGTACTGGGAGCATGGGCACAAAACAAGACGAAAATGACAGAAGAAGAGAAAAAAGAGGCCATGAAGCAACTTGAAGTGCTCTATCAGTTCGAGACAGGAGCGGCATTCGGCGAACTTGATTCATTAACAGAAAGCCAAGAGTTCAAACAAGATAGGCTCCCTTGGGAAAAATGGGCGGACAAATTCAAACACAAGAGCTTTAAAAAGAGCCTGTCAAGACTGTTCACGTGCTTCGACAAGGCATTCATAGAACCGAACAAGGATTCTCCTATCTTTTTCAACCTTATGCTAAGGGGCAAAGACGAAGATGTATCTTCATATTTCGGTGGTCGACAAGGATCCGGCCTGTGGAAAAAGTATTATCACGAGGATGAGAACGGGAACTTCACGGGGTTCTGCAAAGAACTTTTCTTCGACCTAGAGACTGATTTGCAGCTTCATCTGGCGGATAAACAGGGCAAACCGGTCTATATACACCCGGATGAAGATATCTATCTGCTTGAGGGCGGCGACTATGCCAAGAACAAAGACATGTTGAATATATGGTTCGGATTGCAGATACCGTTGACTGTCCCTTATCAGGAAATTGCAGGCGGACACATCTCCTTGTCTTTCTATATGCCTCAGAAATACGACCGCATCACAGTACCCATAAAGGATTTTGGAGACAAACCGGTGCAGGTGACTTGGGGCAACAAGACTTTTTCCATAGAAAAGGTTGACAGCAACGGCTTCACCATTTCCGCAGACGCAGAAACTATCGATAAACTGAGACGCATGGATTACCTTTATCACAGGGATGGAAACTGGTACGAGCCGTCCTCTTCAACATTCACAACAGGAGATTTGGACAAGATTCTGAAAAATAGTACAGGGAAAATCACGTTTGAAGAGTGGTTGAAAGGAAAAGGCATCGACCCGAACAACCTGGAAGAGACCTTGAAACACTTTATGGAAGATGAAGATTCAGAGGGAAATGACGATACAGACGCTGCCGGAGTGATGGGAAAGCACTACACGGTTGCCTTGCAGGGAGATAGTCTGTTGCTCTACATGCCGGACGAAAAGAGACGGAAAATTGCCGAGATAACCGTATTTGCCCCATCGGAAGGCGAAGCATCGCGGTTAATAATCAACCGCGAGCGATGCAACGAACTTATCGAATGGTTGTGCACAGAAAAATCACCGGACAATACAAAGCAGACCGAACCGGAAGAGATGGAGGAAGTGGATTATTTCAGTCCTGATTTCCAGCCAGCCAAGCCCATCAACCCGCAGACAGGAATGCCGGACGAATGGAACATGATCTTGGCACAATTGCTCAGGAAGCCGGAAGAGGCAGTCGAGCAAGGAATTACAGGAAGAATGACGGCGGAAATAACCATCGGAACCGACGGCGTTGCCAGCAACGTAAAAATATACGGAGACCCCCATCCGCTATTGAAAAAAGCGGTCTGCGACTGCCTCTACGGCATAAAGTATGTCCCGGCAAAATGGAAGGGAAAAGCAATCTCCTTTGTCGCTACTCTTCCCGTCATTTTTAACTGACCGAGCCTATGGAAGGATATATCCTGATTGTACTACAGATTCTGATAACCGGACTGATTATCTGGAGAAGGAAGCAGGACTCCAAAGAGCCGTCAGGCTGTCTGGCAGCAGGTGTTATTTTCATGATTGTATTTGCTCTGACCACCGCACTGTTCAGTCTGGGGCATCTTATCATCAATGAAGGACTGTTTGCCAATATCTTTGCAGAGAGCAGAGGGTCGCTCGCCGCCGCTTCACCAATGGAATGGCTGATGGCTGGATTTATCTGTCTGATAATGATGCTGGTATCTGCCACCGTTTGCTCTTTGGCTGGCTATGCTGTCACAGGCCGTCACCCCAAATTCTGCAAACTGATATGGAAAACACTGGCAATAATCCTGCTGTTTCCCGTCATGGCATTGGGAATATTGGTTGCGGCATTTGGGTTTGCCTATATTATCTGCATGAGGTTTGCCTCACCCATGTTTGACAATATCGGCTGGGGCTGGATGCTTCTGCTCTTATTTTTCAGTGTGATGTGCCTGCTTGGATTTTCCGGATTCGTCGTTTACCTGTTGGAAATGAACAGCGAGAAATTAAAAAAATACGATGAAAAGGACAGCAGACGTTCTTTCAGACCGGTCGATATGAATAACCATGAGAAAGGAGGCACTATATGATACGAAAACTTATAATCTGCATAGCCGTTCTGGTGGGTTTCTGCCCGATGGCATGGGGAACGGTCGATGATGTACCTAATCCCAAGACATACGATGCGGACAATTGGGTATCCGACCCTGACCATATATTGGACAGTGAAACGAAGAATAAAATCAACGATATATTGCAACAACTGGAGGACTCACTGACCATAGAAGTGGCAGTTGTCGCCTTGAACAGCATCGGAGAAGAGGAACCGCATGAATTTGCCGTTACGCTGTTCAACCGGTGGGGTGTCGGCAAGGCGGAAGATGACAACGGACTGCTGATTCTGCTGACCCGGGATATACGGGATATCACCTTCAAGACCGGGTATGGCCTGGAAGGAGTATTGCCGGATGCCATTTGCAAAAGAATACAGATGGAAACCATGGTGCCGCATCTTCGGGAAAATGACTGGAATACAGGAATGCTTGAAGGTGTCAAGGCGGTGGGG
>ENA-OOZD01000994-OOZD01000994.1-human-gut-metagenome-genome-assembly--contig:-NODE-994-length-11718-cov-1.743805_pt1 | contig 11718 bp, 10 predicted proteins | sample MGYA00241186_ERZ501395 | MGnify/ENA primary metagenome ERZ501395 (study PRJEB25962, sample SAMEA2042730) | human gut metagenome | biome: human gut; feature: human-associated habitat; material: faeces... | reverse complement strand
TTGGCGCACCGCCGAATTTTGTAGTACAGCCACAGAAGATTTTTGTCTTTGTGGCAAGCTCAATATGGGTTTCAAAACCCGCAACTAATTCGTAACTCACAGCTTAACACCCCACTTTGTATCCTTAAAGTTTTCAGCAGCAGCCTGCTGATATTTGTATGCCGCATTAAGAATTTCAGCCTCGCCGAAGCTCTTGCCGATAAGCTGCATACCAATCGGCATACCCTTTGCGTTGAATCCGCACGGAACCGAAACACCCGGCAAACCCGCAATATTGACAGGTACAGTGCAGATATCCGTAAGATAGGTTTCAATCGGATCGCTTACAGCATGTCCCTTTTCAAATGCTGTCATAGGAACTGTCGGAGCAAGGATTACATCGCACTTTTCAAATGCGTTGTTGAATGCCTTAACGATAGTGCCACGAAGATTCTGAGCCTTTTTGTAATAAGCGTCATAGTAACCTGCGGAAAGAACATAAGTACCGAGGAGGATTCTGCGTTTAACCTCTTCGCCGAATCCCTCCGAACGGGTACGGCAGACCATATCGTGAGTGCCGTTGTAATGCTCGGTTTTGTAACCGAAACGGATACCGTCATATCTGCCAAGGTTTGAAGATGCCTCGGCACAGGCGATGATATAGTAAACAGGAAGGGCAAATTTGAGTTCGGGCAGGTCAAAGTAAACAATCTCTGCGCCCATTGACTTGTAGATATCGGCAGCCTTTAAGACAGCCTCTTTTACATCGTCACGAACACCCTCAAGATATTCCTTTGCAATACCGATTTTCATACCCTTGATGTCATTGTTGAGTTTTGAATAAGTGTCACCGACAAAGCCCTTTGAGGTTGAATCTTTTTCATCTCTCTTTGAAATTGCATCAAAAACAATTGCAGCGTCCTCAACAGACTTTGTAATCGGTCCAATCTGGTCAAGTGAACTTGCGTATGCGATAAGTCCGTAACGGGAAACCGCACCGTAAGTAGGTTTAAGACCTACAATACCGCAGAATGATGCCGGCTGACGGATTGATCCGCCTGTATCAGAGCCAAGACCGTAAGCGGCAATGTTTGCGCCTACCGCACTTGCAACACCGCCTGATGAACCGCCTGAAACATAGTTTGAATCAAACGGATTCATTGCACCGCCAAAGTATGATGTTTCGCATGAAGAGCCCATTGCGAACTCGTCCATATTCGTCTTGCCGAGCATAACTGCGTTTTCACCTGCAAGAGTTTCCCAAACGGTTGCGTTATAAATCGGCTTATAGCCTGTGAGAATTTTTGAACAACAGGTTGTTTCAATTCCCTTTGTTGAAATATTGTCCTTGAGCGTCATCGGAACACCCTCGAGCATACCGATTTCCTCGCCGGAGGCAATTTTTCTGTAAACAGCCTCGGCAGTTTTCAGAGCCTCCTCGCCTGTTACATTAACATATGCGTTAAGCTCGCCGTCAGCCTTTTCGATTTCGTCAAGATAGCTTTTTGTAAGCTCGGTACATGAACACTCTTTTGACACGAGCATTTCATGAATTTTTTCAATAGAACCCATTTTTACACCGCCTTACTCTCTGTTTCTTACAAGGAAGTGGTCCTCTGCCTGCTCGGGAGCATTTGAAAGGATCTCCTTTGTATCGTAGGACTCAACAACCTCATCCTCACGAAAAACATTTGACAGATTGTTAATATCGTCAAACTCCTCGCCGTCTGTCGGAGCGTTATTGATTGTGTCGGCAAAATCTATGATTTCCTGCATTGACTTTGTAAGGCCGTCAAGCTCCTCTTCGGGAACAAAAAGCTTTGAAAGCAACGCAATGTTTTCAACATCTTCTCTTGTTACCATAAAAACCGTCCTTTTTAAAGAAAATAGGGCAAGTCATATAATATATAACTCGCCCTTTGAGTTTGAATATATGACTGCAAATGCAGTTTTTATCTTAATTTAATATGAACCTCACGGAGCTGCTGTTCTGTTACCTCACCCGGTGAACCGAGGAGAAGATCCTGAGCATTGGAGTTCATCGGGAATGCAATAACTTCTCTGATGTTCTCTTCCTCTGTAAGGAGCATAATCATACGGTCAACACCCGGAGCCATACCTGCGTGCGGCGGAGCACCGTACTGGAACGCATTGTAGAGTGCAGAGAACTTAGCCTTGAGGTCATCCTCGCTGTAGCCAGCAAGCTCGAACGCTTTCTTCATAATTTCAATATCGTGGTTACGAACAGCGCCTGATGAAAGCTCTACACCGTTGCAAACGATATCGTACTGATAAGCAAGAACCTCTTCGGGATTCTTGTTAAGAAGGCTGTCAAGACCGCCCTGTGGCATTGAGAAAGGATTGTGTGTGAAGATAATTTGATTTGTTTCTTCATCTCTCTCAAACATCGGGAAGTCAACGATAAAGCACATTTCAAAACGGCTTGTATCGATAAGGTCAAGACGCTTTGCAACCTCTGTTCTGATCTGACCAGCAAGCTTTGGAGCTTCCTGAGCAGTATCGGCGATAAAGTAGATTACATCGCCTGCTTTTGAACCGTTACGGCTGATAAGTTCTTCACGGTCGCCCTCTTTAAGGAACTTGTCAATCGGACCGTCAAATGTGAGGTCATCTCTGACCTTAACATAGCCAAGGCCCTTCATGCCGATTGAAAGAGCAAACTCCTCCATCTTCTTGAACCATTTCTTTGACTGACCTGCGGCGTTCGGAACATTGATTGAACGAACTGTCTTTTTGCGGAACGGAGCAAAGTCTGTTTCCTCAAACATGTCGCTGATTTCAACAATTACAAGCGGATTGCGGAGGTCAGGCTTGTCTGTACCGTACTTTAGCATACTCTCGGCATACGGAATACGGGCAAACGGAGGCTTTGAAACCTCTTTATTTGAAAACTTCTTGAATGTTTCGTAAAGAACCTCTTCAGCAACAGCAAATACATCTTCCTGTGTTGCAAAAGCCATTTCAAAATCAAGCTGATAGAACTCACCCGGTGAACGGTCTGCACGGGCGTCCTCATCACGGAAGCAAGGTGCAATCTGGAAATACCTGTCAAAGCCTGACACCATAAGGAGCTGTTTGAAAATCTGAGGAGCCTGTGGGAGAGCGTAGAATCTGCCCTTGTGCTTTCTGCTCGGGATAAGATAGTCACGAGCGCCCTCCGGAGATGAAGTTGAAAGGATAGGAGTTTGAATCTCCATAAAGCCCATTTCGTTCATCTTGTTGCGCAGAAATGTAATAATCTGCGAACGAATCATAATATTATTGTGAACCTTCGGGTTACGGAGGTCAAGAAAACGATATTTAAGTCTTACTTCTTCGTTGGTATTTGTAGAGGTTGCAACCTCAAACGGAAGAACATTCTTACACTTACCGAGAACCTTGATGTCCTCCGTGTGAACTTCAACGAAACCTGTTGCAATCTTCTTGTTAATTGTTTCTTCGTCACGCTTAACAACAGTACCGCTGAGAGTTACTGTACATTCCTTGTTGATATCTTTAAGGAGTTCATCGTTGTGAACAACAACCTGAAGCACACCGTACTGATCACGGATATCGAGGAACATTACACCGCCGTGGTCACGGATATTTTCAACCCAGCCCGCAACTCTGACCTGCTGTCCGATATTTTCTTCTCTTAACTCACCGCAGGTGACTGTGCGGTATTCATTAGCTTTTATCATTACTGTAACTATCCTTTCACAGATATTTTGCCTGTCAGCCTATTTATTTAGCCTACTCCTCTGTATTATAACACAATTGCTGTATTCAATCAATATTTTACAAAAGATTTTTTAAGCATACGGCAAAATATTCCGTTATTCAACGCTTTTAAGGCTTTCAACCATATTAACGGCTTTAATCTTAAAGCTCATAACCGCATTTACAAGAATTGAAAACAGGAATGTCAGCCCTGCCGCATAGAGGTATGAAGTGAAATAAATATCTCTTCCGAACATAACATTGTCAACCTCAACCGTCTGAATGATAAAGCCCGTCAAAAGGTTTCCGAGGAACAGACCTACGAAAATTCCGAGGATAGTCAAAATTATGTTCTCTTTGTAAATGAATGATGAAGTTTCGCGGTTGTAGAATCCGAGAACCTTAAAGGTTGCAATTTCACGGACACGCTCGGCAATGTTGATATTAGTCAGGTTGTAGAGTACAACAAAGGCAAGTGCCGCTGCGCAGATTATCATAACCGTAACAACCATATCAAGAGAGTTGAGCATATTTCTAAATTCGTTCAAGCTTGATGCAATGTAGCTTACCGCCGCAATTTTATCATCGGATAAAACCTGTGAACCGAATTTGTCGCAGGCGGAATCCGAGGTATCTTTGAGTGCGACATCAGCCATATTATAGGTGCAGTCACTGCCGAACAAGCTCTTATAGGCGGTTGGCGTCATATAGACAAAATTGTAAAGGTACTGTTCAAAAATTCCGCTGACCTTGACCTCTGCCTTTTTGCCGTCAACATTCAGTGTGATTTTGTCGCCCGTTTTTATTCCAAGCTCACTGCACATTTTTTCACTGAGCATTACTCCGCTGTCCGAAAGCTTGAGTTCTTCTTTGCCTTTTCTTGTATGCAGAGAAACAATTTCGTCAAACTTTTCGGGATTCTGCGGTACAACAAGATTTGTGTCGCTGTCCTTAATCTTATTACCGTGTGTTACCGTGCATTCCTGCTGTGAAACAAGCATTGAGTGTTTGACATTGCTGTTTTTATCAAGTGTATCTGTCAAAAACGAAAGATTGTCGGCACTTCCGCTGTCTTTCGGAACAACAACGGCGTTGTATTTATAGATTGTTTCAAACTGATCGTGTGTCATCGGTTCAAAGCTGTTGAGCAAACCGAATGCTGCAACAATCAGAGCCGTACAGCCTGCCACACCGATAACAGTCATACAAAGTCTTACCTTGTATCTGAACAGATTTCTTGCGGTCAGCTTTGAGTTAAAGCTCATATGTGACCACAACGGTTTTATGCGTTCAAGCAAAATTCTCTTGCCCGCCTTTGGTGCTTTCGGCCGCATAACAGCCGCAGGCTTTTCGTGCAGAGATTTAGCACACACTACAACCGACACAACAACCGTGCAGACAACTGCGGCAACAATTCCGAAAATTATGCTTGTATAGTCTGGTATCAGCGTTATATCGCCGATGTAGTACATAATTTTGTAAGCATCATAAATTACAAACGGCAAGGTGAAAATGCCGATTAAAATACCGATTACACTTCCGATAACAGCCGCAAGCAACGAGTAGATTACAAACTTCATTACAATGCTTGTGTTGCTGTAGCCGAGTGCTTTCAGCGTTCCGATTTCGGTACGCTTTTCCTCAATTAGTCTTGTCATTGTGGTTACGCAGACAAGCACCGCTACGAGCAGGAAAAACACGGGGAATACCGTTGCAACAGCCCCGAGTCTGTCTGCATTTGACGAAAATGACGAATAGCCGGGGTTGTCGCTTCTGTCAAAAGCATACCACTTTGGTTCTGTAAGAGAATTAATTTCTTCCTCTGCATCTTTGATTTTATCCTCTGCCTTTTTGAATTCTTCATCGGCTTTTTTAACACCGTCATCGTATTCCGTCTGTGCATCGGAGAGTTTTTTCTCGCCGTTTTTCTTTTCCTCGGCAAGCTTTGCAACACCGCTGTTATACTCGCTCTGAGCGTCATTCAGCTTGCTTTCTGCCGAATCAAGCTGTGCCTGACCGTCTGCCGACTGTTGTGCAAGTTCTGCTTTTGCGGCATCAAGCTGTGTTCTTCCGCTTGAAATCTGTGAATATGCGTAGTCAAGCTGAGCCTGTCCCTCACTCTTTTTCTGTTCAAAAAGAGCCTTGCTTTCGGAAAGTCGGCTTTCGCTTTCTTCAAGCTGTGCCTTTGCGGAATCGTATGTTGCGTTGAGTTCGTCAAGCTTCTGCTGAGCCTGTTCAAGCTGTGCGTTCAAAACAGCAAGCGTTTCTTCATCGGTTGTCTGACTGATTTGATACTGCAAAGCCGAAACAGCTTCCTCAGCCTGACTTATTCCTGCCAAAAGCTGTGGTTCCTGTTCGGTTTGAAATGTATCCTTTGCCGACTGCAACTGATATTCCGCATTTTCTATTTCAGCCTGTGATTTTGAAATTTCTTTATCAAATTCTGCTTTTGAAGAATTATATTGTTTTTCGGCAGAATTAAGCTGACTTTCCTTTTCGGCAATCTGAGCCTGTGCATCGGCAATTTTTGTGTTGTATTCATTGCGTGAATTTTCAAGCTGTGTCTTGCCGTCCTCAATCTGCTGTTTTGCCGAATCAAGTTTTTTCTGTGCGTCATCGGTCTTGGTTTTCAGCTCTTTTTTGCCGTCATCAATCGCCGTCTTTGCATCGGCAAGCTTCTTTTCGGTTTTTTCTTTATTGTCCGAATACTCCTGTTTTGCATCTGCAAGGTCGCTCTTAGCCTTGTCGATAACCTCAACCGTAAAGCTGTTGCTCCTGTTCTCTCCCACCTTTTCAAAATCGGCGGCTTTATCCTCTATGGCATTATCATAATCGTCCGTGTATGCCAAGAATTTATCCGAAATATCGGTTTTTACATAAAGCTCCGTGTAGCGTTCAAAGGCGAAATCTTCGGGGCAAATGTAGAAATAATCCGAGATTTTTCCGTTGCCGACTGTCGTAGTTCCTCGCTGATATGCTATGTAAAGAGGTGACTGCACAAGACCGACCACCGTGTATTCAAGGGTTTTAAGTTCGGTTGAAGTATCTGTATCGCCCGTCTGTTTTGCAAATCTGATTTTGTCACCGATTTTATAACCCTCTGCCGTGAACGAGCTTGAATCGGCTGCAATTTCACCCGACTTTTCGGGAAGTCTGCCTTCCGTCAAAACAAGCTTGTTCTGAACGGAATTATCACCGTATTTTTCGGGAAGCGCAATGACTCTCATAGTCCTGCCGCCGCTGTCGGCATCGGTCTGAACATCGCAGAAATATGACGGCATAACAGAGGTTACTCCGTCCGTATTTTTTACCGCCTTTATGTCGTCCTCATCAAATCCGACCGTTGACACAAGTCGGTAATCCATAAGTTTCTGCTCGTCCGTGTAGGTTCTTGCAAGATTGTACATTGACGGAACCGTTGCCTTTATTCCTGCAAAAAATCCTACTCCGAGGGCGATAATCGCCATAATTGAGATGAATCTTGCTTTTGTATTTTTAATTTCTCTGAATGTGTTTTTTATCAAGGATTTAGTCATTGTGACACCTCCTTTTCATTTTTTACCACTCAATTTCTTCAACATTTTTCGGATTTTCATTGTAAATATCTTCAACAATTTTTCCGCTTTTCATTCTTATAATGTGATCCGCCATCGGTGTTATTGCTCCGTTGTGAGTGATGAGAACAACGGTCATTTTGTCTTTACGGCAGGTTTCCTGCAACAATTTCAGAATCTGTCTGCCCGTGTTGTAGTCAAGCGCACCTGTCGGTTCGTCACAAAGCAAAAGCTTCGGTCTTTTGGCAAGTGCTCTTGCGATTGAAACTCTCTGCTGTTCACCGCCCGAAAGCTGTGCGGGGAAGTTGTTTGCCCTTTCAAGCAAGCCCACGCTGTCAAGAGCAGTTTCACTGTCAAGAGGATTGCTACAAATCTGAGCGGCAAGCTCAACATTTTCCTTTGCCGTTAGGTTATGAACAAGGTTGTAGAACTGGAACACAAAGCCTATGTCATGCCGTCTGTACTCAATAAGCTGTTTGTCCTTAAATTTGCTTATATCCTTTCCGCCGACAATGATTTCGCCCTCGGAACAGCTGTCCATTCCGCCGAGAATATTCAGAACGGTTGTTTTGCCTGCACCGGACGCACCGACTACAATTGCAAACTCGCCCTCCTCAACCTTGAACGAAATGCCGTCAACCGCATTGATGACAATCTCACCCGTTTTGTATCTTTTGTAAACATTATTAAATTCTACAAGGCTCATAAAATCACCCTTTTCATATGTTTCTTACAGAAAAAATCACTGTGCTTTGCATACTAATTATACCAAATTAGCGCCGCAATATCAACAGAAATTTTACCGTATTCGTCATCTGTATGTACAATATTTTGAAATTATACATATAAAAACAGCAGAGGTCACACTAAACCTCCGCTGCAAAAAATTATTCATATGTATGATTACAGACCTCGTTGATTTTATCACGGAGCTTTAAGAAATCGTCAAAAGCATCGGGCTTTCTGCGTGGATCACGCAAAATTGCCGCAGGATGAAGCATTGCCATCATAAGCACACCGTTTTTCTCAATCCACTGACCGTGTTCCTTTGTGATTTTGATATCCGATTTAATAAGCCTTGCCGCCGCAATTCTGCCGAGACAGACAATAATTTTCGGCTTGATCATTCTCACCTGTGTTCTGAGCCACTCAATGCACATTTCCTGTTCTTCGGGCTTTGGATCACGGTTCTTCGGCGGACGGCACTTTACCATATTGGCAATGTAAATATTCTTGTTTCTGTCAAGGTCAACAGCCGCAAGCATTTTGTCAAGCAGTTTGCCTGCTCTGCCGACAAACGGTTCGCCTTGAAGATCCTCGTTTTCGCCCGGACCTTCACCGATGAACATAACCTCTGCATTTTCGTTGCCGACGCCCACAACAACATTTGTGCGAGTTTCGCAGAGTTCACACCTGTGACAGTTTTCACAAGCCGATTTTAATTCTTCCCAGGTATTATACATAATTTTCTCTCCCAAAATAAAGATTTAAATTTATCAAAAATGTTGAAATTCCAAGAATAAAGTAGTAAAATAAACACGAAGCCGTACGGCGAATTCTAATTGAATGGTGGTACACAAAATGAAAGTAATGGTTGAAACATCAGCGCATCATGTTCATGTTACAAAAGAAACTCTTGAGGCTCTCTTTGGCAAGGGCGCAACTCTTACAAACAAAAAGAATCTTTCACAGCCCGGACAGTTTGCCTGTGTTGAAAAGGTAACTGTTGTAGGTCCGAAAAGTGAAATGAAAATGTCAATTCTCGGTCCCGAAAGAAGTGCAGATCAGGTTGAAATCTCTCTTACAGACGCTCGTAAGCTCGGCATTGCCGCTCCTGTCAGAGAATCAGGCGATATTGCAGGCACACCCGGTTGCAAGCTTGTCGGTCCTGAGGGCGAAGTTGAAATCGAATGCGGTGTAATTGCCGCTAAAAGACACATTCACCTTGATCCGAAAACTGCCGAGGAGTTTGGTCTTAAAGACAAACAGCTCGTTTCGGTTAAGGTTGGCGAAAATACAGGCAGAGCAACAACATTCGGTGATGTTGTAATCAGAGTAAACGCAAACTACGCTCCTGCAATGCACATTGATACAGACGAATCAAATGCCGCAGGTCTTGGCGGTACGGTTGACGGCGAAATCATCGCATAATTTCGATTTAAATCAAATAACATTTTTGGGACAGTCTTAAAGGCTGTCCTTTTTGTTTTGCCCCAAATCATAAAATTTCTTTTTTCAAAAGGAAATCGGTTTGCATATCGTCACCGATGACAAATGTGTGATGTGAAAATTTTTCATATCCTTTTGATTTATAGAATTTCTTTGCAGGCTCGTTATGTTCCCATACACCGAGCCATATTGTTGAAAGTTTTTTCTCACTTGCAAAATTCTCCGCAATCTGCATAAAGGCTGAGCCTATACCCTGTCCTTTGGCACTTTTCAGAATATAGATGCGTTGAATTTCAAGCGCATTGTCAAGGCATTTTTCAGTCTGCGCATTGCCGATATTCAGTTTTAAATATCCGAGAGGAGTACCGTTTTTGTACGCTATAAAGGTTACACTTTCGGAGTTTGCAAGTTCTGCTGACAGCTTTTCCGCTGAATAGGTTTCTGCAAGAAATTTTCGCATATCCACCTCATCGGTTGAATCGTAGAAAGTTTCGTAAAAAGTTGTTCTGCAAAGATATTGCAGGTCCGTCAGCATATCAATGGTGCATATTTTTATATCAATTTTGCTGTTCATATTATCAAAGTCTGCTCAAAAATGTGTGGAGAAAATCAGGGAAAATTTCTCGCCAAGATTTTTCATTGTGTGCGTTTTCAAAAAGAATGACCTCGTTCATTCTGTCATACGGGTAGAAGCTTTCTTCCAAAAGTTCGTAGAGCATTTCGGTGCTTTCAAAAATCATCTCTTCAAGCTCATCACCGTTACCCGTATAGATGTAGAGGTACGGCATATTTTCAACAATTTTTGTCGAAAGATATTTCGCCCAATCCTCTCTTGTGTAACAGAGAAATGCAGGAGAAAACACACCTGCATAGCCGAATTTTTCCGGGTGTTCAAAAGCCGAAAAAAATGACATAAGTCCGCCCGATGAGCTTCCGCAGACGGCAACATTCTGTCTGTCGGTGCATACGGGAAAATTATTTTCAACATACGGAATGACGGTATTCATAAGAAAATTGTCAAAGATTTCGCCATCGGGTTTAAAATCCTCGCAGAGCATTTCAAGGTGCTGAACCTCACCGATTGATTTCGGTGTAAGCTCGCTGTCACGCCAAGCATTACCGTTGTCAATACCTACGATTACAGCGTTGCCTACACCGCTTTTCTGCTCATTTTCAACAGCTTTTACAACCTCCCACGAACCGTGCGGAGTTGAATTATCGTCAAAAAGATTCTGTCCGTCAGTCATATATACAATGGGAAGTTTTTCACCGTCGGAATGTGACGGAACATAAACCCAAACATTTCTGTCACCCTTGTCTGGATACGGAAGTTTTATTGTATGTAACTTTGTGTCAACCATAAAATCACCTATTTTTTATTATCTAATAGATATTAAACCATAAAAACGGCTGTGTTGCAACCTAATTTTTTACGGTTGCATAAATACAAAAATTCCCGTAAATAATATCTACAGAGGTGATTTGTTATGACTAACGATATTGAAATGCTCAACTGCGTTTTGCAGAATGCCGAAATGGGCTGTCAGGGAATTACGAGCGTGAGGAAAAGTTTGAAGGACAGCAAGGTTGACGGTGTTTTGTGCGAACATCTTATTAAATACGGAAAGCTGTATCATTGTGCAAATAAAATGTTGCAAAATCGTGGTGCAGAGCCACACAGAGTGAGTAATATGACAAAAGCAATGACACGCTATGCCGCACAAAGGGATTTAAAGCGTGACTCGTCATCTTCGCATATTGCCGAAATGATGATAAAAGGCAACACAATGGGAGTGAATAAAATGTCACGCAAAATCCGAGAATATAACGGCAATGACCCCCATGTCAGCCTCCTCGCCAAAAGAATGTTAGAAACCGAAGAAGAAAACATAAAAGAAATGTCCGCATTTTTGTAAGTATAATCTCAATAAAAAACACCCGAAAGGAATTTTTCAAAAACCTTTCGGGTGAAATTTTTATTAGATAAAGGTTGCACCAATTATGATGCGTTAAGCACAGTCGGGCAAATTAAGCCTTAGGACCTGCTTCAACGAGAGCCTTACCGGCTTCGTTGCCTTCGTACTTAGCAAAGTTCTTAACAAAACGGCTTGCAAGATCCTTAGCCTTCTCTTCCCAATCAGCAACATTTGCATATGTGTCACGAGGATCGAGGATGCCTGAATCAACGCCGGGAAGCTCTGTAGGAACTTCAAAGTTGAAGTGTGGAATTGTCTTTGTAGGAGCCTTTGTGATAGAACCGTCAAGGATAGCGTCGATGATACCACGAGTATCTTTG
>ENA-OOZD01000971-OOZD01000971.1-human-gut-metagenome-genome-assembly--contig:-NODE-971-length-11943-cov-1.899058_pt1 | contig 11943 bp, 10 predicted proteins | sample MGYA00241186_ERZ501395 | MGnify/ENA primary metagenome ERZ501395 (study PRJEB25962, sample SAMEA2042730) | human gut metagenome | biome: human gut; feature: human-associated habitat; material: faeces... | reverse complement strand
GTGATTCTTCTCAGTTCAAAATGGCTCAGTCTAAAAAGTCTCAAAATTCAACCGCAAATGTAAATAACGATAAAGACGCATCAGGTAATTCAGCCGCTAATAATGATGTTGCAAGACAGGGCAGAGATATTAGTGAGGCTATTCAGAGAGATAATATTCAGCAGGACAAAGCTGAAAAATTTGCAACTGATAATGGTGTCGTTAAAAAGTCCACACCTGAACAGAGGACAACTCAGCAAGCTGATAAGTACAGAGGTGCTATCCACAATGCCGCACTTGCCGAACAGGTTAAAGGACAGGCTAAAGGTGGTATGAGCGATAAAGACGCTCTGACTAAAGCTTATGAAGGTTCAGGATTCAGCAAAGATGATGCGTTACGCTTAGCTAACAGAGATCTTGAAAATAATTCTTTTGCCGAAAAGAAAGAAAGCTTTGCAAACAGTATTTCAGCAGCGGCTAAAGAAAAAATACAGGATTCACCGTTAAGTTATGCGTCAAGTGCCGATGCATATGCAGATGCAGCCGAACAGCATTTACAGGCTCTCGGATTCAGTGCAAGCGAAGCCTCTAAGATTAACGAATCTACAGGATTGTCTAAGAATGTAATGCTTGAAGATAATCAGGAGTTAATCCGTAATGAAGCAAATGCTTTGTACAGTTCAGGAGCTGTAGCTACTGATGAAGAGGCTGTACAACAGGCTATTGTAAATTACAGTTCTGACAGTTCGGGCAATTATGACAATAGATACGGAAGTCTTGATAATGCTGTATCTACAATACTTGCAAACGGTAGTCTTGAAGAAGGTATTGTAAGAGGCAGAACAGCAAACAATATTGCAAGAGAACAGGCTCAAATCAATACTCGTTCAGACGGTCTCAGAAACGTCAGAGATAATTTTGAACTCAGTCCGGGACTTAAAACCGCTACATATGTAGGTCTTGGCTACATGAAGGGCAGAAGCTTAGAAACAATAGCTAAAGCCGGATACGAAAGCGGCAGAAAAAAGGCTCGCAAACAGGAAATCAAAAGGCAGAAAAAGTCACCTGATAAAACTAAAAAAATCAAGTGATAAAATGCCGTAGTCGGATATGTGCTGATTTACTGCACATATCCGACACATGTGATGAAAGAAGGTGAAAGTAGTGGACAACCAGTTTGTTATGATTTCAGAAATTAAGACAGAAACTCAAATTTTTAAATTCATAAATTTAAAAACATTATTTATTACAATAGGCTTTACATTATTTGGCTATCTCACAAGCGGAGCCGTACACGAGATGCTGTCTTTTGTGTATATAGTTTTTAATGGAGTTGTTGGATTTGTATTGTCAATGCAAAGCCCGTTCAATAAAGGAAAATTAGTGTATCAAAGTGTATTTTTATTTATACGAAACTTTTTTCACAAAAAAGTTGTTTATCATGCTTTGTCGGACTGCGAATATAACGAGGCTGACAAAGTGCTTGAGAGCAAATTTATGTACAACGATAAATTTATAAAGGAGGGATATTAGTGGCAAGTAAGCATAAAGAAGCTGTTAAAAGGCAAAGAGAAGTTGCTTATGTACAAAAGAAAGAAGATAAAAAGACTGCCTTAGAAACAAAAAGTATAAATGATATCATACCGATTGTTGACACATTTAAAGGATGTTTTAAGCTCAAAGACGGTACCTTCATGGATATCGTACAAGTCAAATGTAAAGACCTTGTTAATGCATCCGAAAGTGATGTCAACTTTGATATGTACTCTCTTACAAAACTGTACAGAGCTTATACCGATGATTTAAAAATCATTTCTCTTAATTTCCCCACAAATACGAAATCACAACAGATTTATTTTCAGCACAAAATCAATCATACAGCTAACCCATTACTCAAAAACATACTCAATGAAAAATATGAAAAACTCGTTGATGATGAACTTCACAGCACAAATCGTGAGCATTACATTATGTACTTCGGTAAAACATATGAGAGGTTACTTAACAATCTCAATACTATTACCGCTTCATTGGGAACATCACTTGTTGAGTTATGTTCTATGTCTAAGAAAATACAGATGTTGTTTTCTGTCACTAATATGGCGTCGGTTGTATTTTATGACGACACCGCCGATAGAAGAATAAATCCGCCAAATAAAGAAGAACTTGTCGAAAAGTACGGATATAATCCGTATTTGTTGCAAGCTATACAGCCTATGGGCGGTATCAAGTTCTCAAATGATGATTATATCCGCACCGGCGATGGATATGTGACCTGCTTGTATGTGTATGGCTATCCGAAAATTGTTGACAGACATTGGCTTAACACACTTTGCAACAACCGTGGTACTGTGACGACCATTGATGTTACAACAGTTGATTCATACAATGTAAAAAAAGACCTAAGAAAGTCAATTGCGGAATATCGAGGAAGAGAGAGAACTGCAAAGAACACACTTGACGCTATGGATGCCGCTGATAAAAGAGATGAACTCTCGACTCTTGTAAGAGATGTAAATTATGGTGAAGTAATCAAGAGAATGACTACACGAGTATTCCTTGCTGACACCAATTACGAAAATCTTATGAAAACCGTAAGATACTATAAGAAAAATGTATTCGAGGATAACGAGTATCAAGTAGCAATCAACCTCAATGAAATGCAATATGAGTGGACATCAATGTTTAAATCATATTCTATGCAAAGTGCAGATTACTATTCAAGGCGAACAGGAAAAGCAATAGCTTCCTCGACGCTTGCCGGCGGTGATGCTTTTCATTTTACTTCTCTTAACGATGAATTTGGCTCCGATTTCGGACATACTCTCTCAAATGGTTATGACGGCAGAGTGTTGCTTGATATGTTTGAAGCAGGACAGTCAAGGTCATCATATAACTTTCTTTTGGTTGGCTTATCGGGTGTTGGTAAATCAACTCTTCTGAAAAAGATAATGGTTGACAGAGCGGCAAGAGGAGATTATCTGAGGGTAATTGATGTTGCAGGTGATTTCACTCAGGTGTGTCATTCTCTCGGCGGTAAGGTTGTATATCTTGACGGTAGTGACGGTGGCAGACTTAATCCTTTGCAGATTAATAAGGCAGATGATACTGATGCAGGTTCATATGATATGAATATCACAAAAATGGCTAATATATATAGCTTTTTGGCTCCGGAAGCCTCTGATATTGAAAAGCGTATGTTCAAGAATATCTTGCACCAATTGTACAAACAGTTTGGAATTACTAAAGACACACCAAATCTTACAGAATTGCCGGCAAAGGCATACCCCCGTATGGAAGATATACTGCCGATAATTGATTGGTACCTCAGTCAAATACAGTACGGCGAATTGCAGGAAGGTGCAATGTCTAAAGAGGAAATGCAGAATGAAGAAATGCGAACAATACTCTTGCACATCAAGCTTGTTATCGTAGATGTCATTCAGTCAAATGCAAATATATTTAACAGCTATTCGGATATTGATAATCTTATTGATACTCAGGTTGTTGTTTATAATTTAAAAAAGCTTGATAAGAAAAATGATAACGAAGTATTTAAAGCTCAGGTCTTTTCGGCACTATCGCTGTGTTGGGCAAATGCCGTAAAGGTGGGTACTATAACAAATAAAATGGTTAACAGCGGTCAAATTGACCTTATAGATGCGAAACACTTTTTGCTATTGATTGATGAGTCGCACAGAACAATTAACCGTAAAAATCCTCAAGCTGTTGAACAGGTGCTTAACTATGTACGACAGGGCAGAAAATTTTACGCTGGGCTTGGATTTGCCTCTCAGGACATAAACGACTTTATTCCGGCAGGAGTTAATGCTGACTCTCAGCAAATGATAAATACACTCTTTGCACAGTGTCAGTATAAATTCCTTCTTAAACAAGATAGTAAAGCATTGCCGAGCATAGACAGTGCTTTCGGCGGAAGTCTCACACAATCTGAACTTGCTATGATTCCGACTCTAAATCGAGGCGAAGTTATACTGAATATTTCAGGTGATAAAAATGTTGCGTTTAAAGTTGAGGCAAGCGACGATGAACTGGCTGTGTTTGGCGGTGGTACATAATAGGAGGATGTTATGGATGACTATAATGATGCGGAACAATTAGCAGGTGTTGGTGGTTCTGCTTTAAGAGGTGCCGGGAAAATAGCAAATGCGGCAACAAGACGATTGCGGGAAAAGGCTATAAAAAAGGCGAAAAAGGAAAGTGCCGCTGCAATCAGAAAAGTTGCACATTTGGTTAAAATGGTTATAGCAGGTCTTATATCAATTTTAGGTCCTATCGGAATTATTGTGCTGAGTTTCGTAGTCATCATTTTTATGGCGTTTGGTGCGACAGCCGGAAGCAGTTCGAGTGCAAACGGAGTTTCTGTAGGCGGATCATCTCAATTTGTTCCACGATTAACCGCACCATCCACAAGCAGCAGATACTATTACAGTACAGATAATCCGTTTTATCCGGCATACGGTATGCCAAACTGTACGGCATATGCCTTCGGTAGAATTTACGAACTTAACGGTTCAAGACCTAACCTATGCACAGGTAATGCAGAAATGTGGTATGACTATAACAAAAGCCATAACTATTACCCATACGGAAGCACGCCAAAACTTGGTGCTGTTGCAGTTTGGGTTCATCCGGGCGGAGGTCATGTTGCGGTTGTCGAAAAAATTGAAAACAATACAGTTACATATTCTAACTCAGCGTATAACGGTACTAATTTTTATCTTAGTACTGCACCATTATCCGATCCGGGCAATGTTGGAGCAACTGATTGGACTTTACAGGGATATATATACGCATATACACCGCCTATCAGCAATACAAGTTCCGGAATTGTTAATAATCTTTCTGCACCTCAGTTTGAAAGACAATTTGCCACATTTTTTGAAGCTAAGGGATTTAATAAGGCAATGATTTGTGGAATGCTCGGTAATATTTTTAGGGAAACCAGCTATTTGCCTTCAAACTATTTTGCGGGCTATGTGCCTGATGCGTTTGGAGCAGTCGGAAATTCCGGTGGCATATGCATGTGGTACGGAGATAACTGTACAAGATTTAAGCGAGACTGCCCGAATTGGGGAGTTGATGTAACTGCTCAGTTTGAGTATCTATATCAAACACTAATTAAAGACGGACAGGGAAGTTACAATGACAAATATTACTATTGGTGTACAGGATGTTTGTCAAGAATGCAAGCTGTTCCAAACACGAAAGACGGAGCTAGACAGGCGGCACGGATATTTCACGATTATTACGAACGGTCGGCAACCGGATCAGCAGACAGAATGGAATTTGCCGCAACAACTTGGGATAATTTAAGCTGAGTTATTTTTTAAGGAGCCAAAAATGAAAGAACGAATCAAAGAAATTATTACAAATCCGATTATAGTTATATTGCTGATAGCTTTTGCTGTCAGCGGTGTAATTATATATGGCATATCAAGTAATATGGCAGAGCAAAAATCTGAGATTGTCAATAGCCTTGATATATCAAGCGTATCAAGAGATAAAGACGGCAAACTTATTGTCAAACTGACCGATTATGAAGCAAGTCAGGATGAAGCCTATAAAAAGGCGGAAATGACTTTGCAAAAAGCGGCAAACGGCGAAACAGAGAATACAGATAAGATTAAGAACTATTTTGAATCAAGATATAACTATGAAGGTAAAGAAAAAGATAATCTTGATTCAATAGTGAAATTCATTGAAAAGGATTGTTCTTCTGATTTCCTTGATAACATTAGATCTGATATTGAAAAATCAAATAACGATGGAAGTAAATGCGAAATAAAGCGTATTTATGTTACCGGAACGGATATTAAGGAGTTGAATGCTTACTCGACCAATATCTATTACATTTTTGATGTACAAATCAATGACACAGAAAGCTTGTATAAAATTACAATGGTAGTGTCAGGCGGTACTTGGGTGATAGATAAAGCAGAGAAAATATCCGATTTGGAGGATTGATTATGAGAGAAAGATTTGAAAAATTGCACGATATTCTGTACGCACATTATAACGGTGTTTTGATTACATTATTAGCTTGTGTTATGGTAATTGGCACGGCAATTGTAATCACTATACAGCCTATGCAAACATTAATATCCTGTCAAAACATCATAAATGAAGTTGGAGAGGATAAAGTTGCCGGTTATCAAAAATCAACAGGTCCTTCTGATTTGTTTGATAATCAAAAAGAAACGACCTATAAGGACACAAATGAGTATAAAGAAAAACAGTCTGAAATTGATTGGATGAACAAAAGAATAAATGAAATTGATAACCACCTTATGACAACACTTACTCGTGCAGTTTCTGATTTTGCAGACGCATATACAAGCTATTCTCTTGTACAGAATCCGGCTAACAAGGAAGCACTAAGTCAATATACTACCGATGATTTTTATAAAGATTTATGCGACAGAAAAGTAAAAAAAGATAATTACTTAGCTTATAATTGTTGGTTTGCTGATTTTGACAAAGACACGGTACATATATTTTGCGAAACAAGAGACGGTTTGAGCTATACGGTATCTCTCGTCGAAACAGATACAACTGGTTGGAGAGTTAACGGGTTTGACATTTTAGACAAAGATTAAGGAGAAAAAATATGTTTAAAAACTTATTTAAGAATACGGTTGAAAATTCTTCCGTAAAAAATGAAAAGCATACATTTGAGAGCGAAAATGACATCGAAAAATACAATAACAGAGGTCATTATAACAACAATTACAAAAGTAATCGGCAAAATCAAAACCCCGAAAAAGATAATAAAAACTGTTATGACAGCGTTGATGAGAGTAACAACGGTGGAAAGAAGGTTAAAAAAGAGCCGTATTATCTCAAAATGTATATCAACAACATTAACTACAGCAAAGAAGCAAAAGCTGTTATGAATCCTGTGTTAGTTGAAGTTCTGTACAGGGTTGAGCCGACAACAGAGGATGGCAAAGGTCAGATGATTGACTTAAACGATAATGTGAAAAGCGAAATTGCCCAAAGCCTCAGAATCTCTGTAAGACAGGTCAAAGAACAGATTAGTAATTTAGTTGAAAGCGGCATTCTGCTATACAGTCAGAAGCAGATATATAAGCTTAATTATCGCTATTTTGCTAAGGGGTATTTTTATCGTTGGCGGAGGTATGATGAGTAATGCTTGTTGAGGTTACCGACGGCAGACGAACCACATATAGGTATCGTCATAAGCTTTCGTATTTCGGCTTGAAACCAAAAGGCAGAAAATGGACTCTTACTACATCCGATAATGATATAGTTGACTATATTAACTCGTTTTGCCGCAGAAAGCACCTTACAGTTAATATTATTGAAAACAAATACATACGCAGCAGTAAGTATAGAAGTGTATATTTTCACGCTTATCCAAGTGATACAGGAGTATATCGCTGTGTGTACTGCGGTAAAAGAATGAGTAAAGATAAAATAACTGTTGATCATGTTATTCCGATTCAAAAGGTCCAAAAATCTGACTTTTATAAAAATCTTTTGGTCACTTGCGGAATAGATAGCGTTAATGATCCAAAAAATCTTGCTCCAGCCTGCGAAAAATGCAATAAGAAAAAAGCGGGTTCATTTTCGCTTAAATACTATTTTCTTGCCAAATCCGGAAAACAACCACACGGAATTGCTTTCAGAAGATTTATAAAATTTATATGTGTATTGTGCATCACATTTGATGTACTGTGGATAATTTTTTTAATACTAATGAAAATACAAATACTTTCCTAAAAGGGGGAATTGATTTGTCAGAAGCTAAAACTATGAAAAAAGCTATAAAAGGAAATACAGCGATTATAGGAATGCTTGCAGTAATTGTTTTTGGATATGCTTTTTTCTTTCTTTCACCTCGCATTTTTCTGCCGAGCGAAGATAGTTTGCTTTATACCAACCTAAGGACACCGGTAGTAATAAATTCAGATCATAGTGTAACAATCGAAAACTGGATTTATTCTCAAAAAGAGAAGCAAATGCAGATAATATTAAGCTTTGATAATACAGCAATTGACGCATCGGAAGAATATATCTTTCAAGCTGTATCAAGAAATGTTGTAAAAGAAAGTAAAGAAGTTGAATATGAAGTTACATATCAATCAAGCAGTTTTGTTAATGTTATGCTGTACAATATTCCTGATGACTTTAATGAGCTTGCACTTAATGTAGGATATGTTGCAGATGACGATATTCTTACCGATGAGTCTGCCAAAAAAGGTGAAAACAAAAATGCGGCTTATACTACAGTTTACACTAATAAATATAAGGTCGAAAATGCAGATAAAATTGAGCCGTTATCTGTTGTAGAAATGTACATAAACAAGCTTAATGACGAAATAGACGGTTATGAAAGCGATATTGAAAATCTCACTCAAAAAATTTCAGATGCAGAAAAATCCCAAAAGGAAATTCTAACAAAGGTTGATCAGCTTAATAAGGACAAAGAGTATATGACTGTCAACGAAGTAAAAAAGATTGACGAACAAATTTCTGCATACGAAACAAGCTACAAAAGTTATACGGATAAAATATCCGGGTATGAGGAATCTATTGATGAAAAGAATGACGATATTTCTACAGCCAAGGCTAAAATCAAAGAACTCGAAAATATTATCAAAGAGAAAGGAAGTAGCAAGTAATGAAAATATGCTATATAGGAACACATGATGAGCCAAGCAAGGCTCTTGAAGAGTTTTGTAAAGGATATGATTGTACTTTTGAATATGATGAAAGTGCAGAATCTTCTGAAAGTCTTGTGTCGGCATTAAAGAGTGCGTTCAAATACAATCTTATAGTTGTTAATCTCGATTGTTTGCATAACAAAAAAATTGATGACGACTTTCTTTATGATTGCTTTGAGCAGTATAAAAAAGTTAAATCGGAACTAATACTATATAGAAATATACCACCAAAATTCAAAGACATAGGCTATCCAATAATTTCCGATGTGAATGCCGACAGAAAAAGTCTTGAAAAGTGGTTTGCGGCATACGGATTTAAACTTCTTCCTAAAAAAGCGGAAGAAAACCTATTTTCATCCTTAATAACAAGTGATACTCCTAATCAAAAGGTATCAAATAATTTTTTTGACGATATAAAAATCATAAAGGAAGAAGATGAAAACGCACAAACAGTAAAACAGAATAAACAAACTGATTCTTCAACAATAAATCGCAGTAAGCCTCAGACACTTGAATCTCTTGTCTTGCCTGATTTTAAAAAAGCAGAAACAAAATCAGATGATAAGGCAAATAAACCTCGTGTGATGAGCATTGAAGAAAAAGAGAAAAGTGTAGAGAAGATTGAACGGTTTAAAAAGTCCGATATATCAAAAGATTCTAAAAAAACTTCTGAAGAAAAAAGTGAGGAAAAAGTTAAAACTAAGCCTGTAACACTTTCAGACTCATTAGATTCTATTGATCAGATATTTGGAAAAATGCCTGTTCAGCTAGAAAATATAAAGAAATTAAATGATGATACTACACAGGAAAAGCCAATATCTAACTCTCAGGATAAACAGCAGAGGGTTGAAAATATTCAACCTACTACGCTTACAATGAATACAGAACCTATTGAAAATACTTCTTTCCCTCAGAAACAGAACTCTGAATTTGCTACATACACTCAAGTCAAACCAGAGTCTTTCGATAATAAAAAGGATTTTGATATTCCTATTCAAAAACGAACGATTGGTGTTATCGGTTCACTTGATAGAATTGGAACCACAACGCAAGCAATACAGATTACAAGATTTTTAAGTAATATTGGACAAAGTGTATGTTATGTTCAAGATAACAACAGCAATTTTCTTGACATGTTGATAAAATATTATTATGATGTAAATGTAGATACAGGAAGTGAATGTATACTGTATGATGGCTTGTATCTTAATAGGAAGAAAAATCTTGTTTATGACAAAGAATATGAAGTAGAGGTGTATGATTATGGATGCCCTGTAAATATACCGTCGGATTTTTTTGAAAAGAATATCCGTATTGTTGTATGTGGGGGATCCCCTGATGAAATTGACAGGCTTACTGCAATGATTTCTCAATTATATTCAGATGATAAGATATACTATGTATTCTCATTTGTTGCCAATCATGACAAACAAAATGTGCTTGATATAATGAGCGAAAGAAAATCTAAGTGCTATTTTGCTCCTTATTCACCTGATTGCTTTGCTCAAATATCTGATGAGAATGCCGATATGTATTATGATATACTCGGAATAGAGAAACCCAAGAAAAAGAAGGGCTTGTTTAGAAGGGGAAACAAAGATGCCAAAGTATAATAATAATGCCGGATTCAAAGGATACGATAATAAAGATAATTCTGATAAAAGAACTAAGGTGTCTCCAAAGATGATTTTAGTAATCGGTGTCGGTGCCTTTATTGTCGTGTTCATTGTAATAATTCTTATTATATCAATGAGTGGTAATCCTGACTATGATATTAAACAATCAACAACACAGACAACAACTGAAGAAAGCCTTAATTATGATGATGTTTTTGGGCATGATGAAGATGAGGATGACACATCGGAATCAGAACTTGATAATTTATATGTAGGAACAATGTCGCCTGTGCCGCAAATGACAAATTCGGATTCAAACAAAAATTCTTCCAAAAGCAGTTCACCATCATCTTCCTCAGAAAAAGATGAGAAAAACAGCAATTCATCTAAGTCATCAAAATCTACGAAAAGCAGTTCTTCAAATGCAAGCTCGAATAATGCTCAGTCACATTATAATGACGGAAATAATTACAGCAATAACAGTAATAACAACAATTCGGGCAATAATGTCACATACTCAAGTAATATAAGCAACAAGAGTAGCAGTCAGAGTCATTATGAATACAAAGATAAAACCGTATCGGTCACAAGTGTAAGCATTTCCCGCAGCAGTATATCGCTGACTGTGGGGGAGAGTGCTAATCTTAGTGCAAGTGCATACCCCGGTAATGCGACAGATAAAAGCATTACTTGGTCAAGCACTAACAACTCTATAGCCTCTGTCAGTAATGGCAGAGTTAGTGCAAAGTCTGCCGGTACTTGCACAATTGCAGCAGGCACAAATAACGGTGTTAAAGCTTATTGTACGGTTACAGTCAAGAATAAAGCTGTGACACCAACTCCTGTCGATAATTGCAGACTTAATGTAACTTCAACAACACTTTATAAAAAGCAACAAAGTACAATACGCTTGGAAGGAGCTAAAAAATGCAGTTGGGAGATTAGTAATCCTTATGTTGTAACGGTTGTGAAAGAATCAAGAAATTATATTATAGTTAAGGCAAAAAAGACAGGACTCACAAATGTTGTAGCAACATATAATGGAAAAACTTACAAATGTAAGGTAGAAGTAAAGTAAAAAGGAGAATTTATATGTATGGTTTAATTATATTATTGGCAATATTAGCATTGGTGATAGCTGTTGTATCAACTAATATCCGCATTGTTCCTCAAACTGAGGCATGGGTAATTGAAAGACTTGGAAGTTATCAGACAACTTGGCAGGCAGGACTACACATTAAGATTCCTTTCATTGACAGGATTGTCATAAGGGCAAACCTTAAAGAAAAAGTTTTCGATTTTCCTCCTCAGCCGGTAATCACAAAAGATAATGTAACGATTATGATTGATACAGTAGTATATTCACAGTTTACAGACGCTAAGCTTTATGCTTATGGTACAGACAATCCTACAAGAGCAATCGAAAATCTTACAGCGACAACTTTGCGTAATATAATAGGTGATATGGAGCTTGACAGTACACTCACTTCAAGAGATGAAATTAACAAAAAGATGTGTCTTATACTTGATGAGGCTACTGATCCTTGGGGAATTAAGGTAATTCGTGTTGAAGTCAAGTCTATTGATCCGCCAAAAGAAATCAAAGATGCTATGGAAAGACAAATGAAAGCAGAGCG
>ENA-OOZD01000962-OOZD01000962.1-human-gut-metagenome-genome-assembly--contig:-NODE-962-length-12066-cov-2.073016_pt1 | contig 12066 bp, 7 predicted proteins | sample MGYA00241186_ERZ501395 | MGnify/ENA primary metagenome ERZ501395 (study PRJEB25962, sample SAMEA2042730) | human gut metagenome | biome: human gut; feature: human-associated habitat; material: faeces... | reverse complement strand
CAGGGCTATACCGACAATGGATATGCTGACAACGGCTATGTGGACGATCAGACGAACACAGATTGGTAGGGGTCAGGATAACTAATTGTATAGTATACACAAATGAAACTGAAAAATCAGTCGTTTTATTGATAATTAATAAAAAATTTATAATGGTTTCATTTAAGTTCTTTACTTTTTGACAAAAGTATGATAATATATTATTGTATCTATTTATGTGCATATTCGGCACATAGGCTTTTTTGCATTTTATTTTTGATTTGATAAATTGATATGTAAAAATACGGAGAAGTATGAAAATTCGCTTTTAGGAGGAGTTCTATTATGGGTTACGAGTATGTTGAAGAGCCAGTCGTAGGCGCAAAGATCAAGGTAATCGGTGTCGGTGGCGGCGGTGGAAACGCACTTAACTGTATCGCACAGGCCGGTATCGAGGGAAATGTTGAATATATCGCTGTTAATACTGATATCCAGGCACTGCATAAGTCAGCTGCACACACACAGATCCAGATAGGTGAGAAGCTTACTCACGGTCTGGGCGCAGGTGCAAAGCCTGAGATCGGCGAGGCTTCCGCTCAGGAAAGCAAGGACGAGATCGAGAACGCTATCAAGGACGCTGACATGGTATTCATCACAGCAGGTATGGGCGGTGGAACAGGTACTGGTGCTGCACCTGTAGTTGCTGAGATCGCACAGTCACTTGACAAGCTTACTATCGCAGTTGTTACAAAGCCTTTCAAATTTGAGGGCGCTAAGAAGATGGAGAGAGCAGAAAAGGGTATCGAGGCTCTTATCAAGCACGTTGACGCTCTTATCGTTATCCCTAACCAGAACCTTATCACAAACGAGATGAGACTTACTATGAAGCAGTCTTATGCTATCGCTGATGAAGTTCTTAAGACAGACGTTATCGCTATCGCTGAGATCATTACAAGACATGATGAGATTAACGTTGACTTCGCTGACGTTACTACTATTCTTAAGGGTGCAGGCAGAGCGCATATTGCTATCGGTCACGGCGAGGGCAAGGATAAGGTACAGGATATCATCAATCAGGTCATTTCTTCCGACCTTCTTGAAACTTCTATCAAGGGTGCGAGAAGACTTATCGTAAACGTTACAATGAGCGAGGATCTCCTTATCAGTGATATGGACGAGCTTACTGCTGCTATAGCAGACGCTGCTGATGATAACGTTGAGATCATCTTCGGTAACGGTACAAATCCTGATACCAAGGACGCTATGGACGTTACTGTTATCGCTGCTGACTTTGTTGACAGAGATGACGTTCCTGAGGCTGCTGCACCAAAGGCTGCGACAACATATACTGCAAATTTTACTCAGAAGGCTGACGACGCAAAGGCTGACGCTGAAGCGATGCACAAGGCTGGCGTTAAGGCTGCTGATAATCCAAATTATTACGACGATATCTTCAATATCTTCAAGAACAAGTAATAATGCTTTCAAAGGCGGATCGGCGTTTACGCTGTCCGCCTTGTTTGAACCAAAACCGGAAAACGTTTACATGATCGAAGAGATTTTCGTATTCTCAGAAAATTATCATGATATTGAAAATTTTTCGCAAAAGCACTTGAAATCTTACGGAAAATTTGATATAATTATTCTGTGATAAATATGATTTTAAGACATTTTGTATAAATTTCAGTTGCTATTTTGTATGGAATAATGAAATTTTTGAAAACGGCTTAAATCAGTTGAAAAATAACGTGGTTTATTGTATAATAGAGATAATCACTAATGTGGAGGGATTGAAATGGCTAGTAATGGTTATTTAAGAACGGTTAGAGTCGGCGGATTTGATAAGCAGGACGTTCTTGCTTATGTAGACGACCTTACTTCTAAAATTTATACTCTTGAGGCTCAGGTCAATGACCAGAACGAAACTATCGAACGTCTTGAGAAGCAGGGCGGCGCTCAGAAGCAGGACTTCGAGGGCAAGAAGGAACTTGAGAAAAAGGTAGAAGAGGCTAAAAACAAGATAGCCGAGCTTATGGCTAATACTGATACAATGAAGGTTCGTATCGCTGACTATGAGCAGCAGGTAACTGAAAAGGACGCTGAGCTTGAAAAGCAGAAGCAGGAGATCGAGGATCTTAAAGAGAAGCTCGAAACTGCTGAGGCTAATGCCGGCACAGCCACTCCTGCATTCGATCTTGGAAGCGTGTTCATGGAAGCTCAGAACACAGCTAATAAGGTCGTTCAGGAAGCTAAGAAGGCAGCTAAGCAGATGGAAGATGAAGCTAAGCAACTTCAGGATCAGGTTCTTGCTGACGCAAACGCACAGGCACAGAAGCTTGTTACAAATGCTCAGACAGAGGCTGATACTACACTTCAGACTGCTAAGTCAAGTGCTGCTGCAATGACGGCTGCCGCTAAGCAGGAAGCTGAAGCTGTTACAAGTGCAGCAAACAAGCAGGCTGCCGAGGTAACTTCTAAGGCTAACGAAGAAGCCGCTGACGTAACATCAAAGGCAAATGCTGAGGCTGCAAAGGTAGTAAGTGACGCTAAGAACGAAGCTAAGAATATCAGAGCACAGTCTGCTGATCTGAGAGAGTCTGTTAAGACACAATTCACAAGTCTGAGCGAAACTGTTCAGCAGCTCGTTACATCACTTAACGATCTGTATGGCAATAGTATCGGTGCTGTAAACACTGCAAGAGATCTTATTGACGATGGTCTTTCTCTTGTAAGCGATGATGACGCTGAATAATAGTTTGTCATGTCGGAAATAAGAAAGGTGCGTTCCGAGGAGCTTAAAGCGGTGAGCGGAGAGCTTAAATGCGGTGACAAGATATTGCTTTCGGGCGTTGTGTACACTGCAAGGGACGCTGCACATAAAAGATTCAATGCTTTGCTTGACGAGGGAAAGGAGCTTCCTATCCCTTTGAAAGACGCTGTTATCTACTATGCCGGACCTACTCCTGCTCCTGAGGGAAAGCCTATCGGTTCATGCGGACCGACCACTTCAGGAAGAATGGACAGGTTTGCACCGAGATTGCTTGATCTTGGATTGGGCGGAATGATCGGCAAGGGCGAGAGATCACAAGAGGTAAGGGACGCCGTGATAAGAAATGGTGCGGTCTATCTCTGTGCTATAGGCGGTGCGGGCGCACTTGCCTGCAACTGCATAAAGTCTTGCGAGGTAGTGGCTTTTGAGGAGCTGGGCTGTGAATCTGTGAAAAAACTTTACGTTGAGGATTTTCCTCTTGTTGTGGCTGACGATTGCCACGGAGGGGATATTTTCAGCGATGGCAGAGCAAAATACTGCCGTGTATAACATCAAAGTTGCGTAAATTGCGGTCAGCCGTGTATTTCGACACGGCTGACTTTTTGTTTGTTGAAAATCACAAGAATACATTCTTAAAACTGTGGTATGTTACAAATATTTTCACAGGGACGGCGGATTTCGTCAATTCTCTTGACTTTTATGGTCTAAAATGGTATTATAACATTACGCAGTGGCGTCAGAATGGGGCTTTGCGGTAATTTCTACGATTAGGTGGGCGGTATTTTTTGAGAGGCGATCGGCAGGATCAGCAGAAAAAGCTTTCAGATGAGCAGCTTGTGCTAAATGCACAGAGTGACAAAACGGCTATCGGTGAGCTTATTGCGAGATATATCTGTACGGTGGAGTTTCTGGCAAAAAAATATGGCGCCGAGGTTCACGAGGATCTTGTCCAAGAGGGGCTTATGGGGCTTCTGGGTGCGGTTAGGACCTATCGTGAAGACAGAAATGCGAAGTTTTCAACTTACGCTACAAAATGTATAAAAAATAAGATCATTTCGTCTGTTCACAGAAATGCACTTCTTTCAGGCGGCGAGGAAGCTGACCTTGAGGCTATTCTTGGCGGCGGTGGCACTGTACCTGAGGAGGTCGTAGTGGAGCGTGAGGAGCTGAATGAGCTTTATGATAAGATCACTTCTGCACTTTCGGAGCAGGAATGGCAGGTATTTCAATCGTTTTTGAGAGGAATGTCATACAATCAGATAGCATTAGGCTTGGGCACGTCGGAAAAGGCGGTAGACAATGCAATGCAGAGAGTCAGACGGAAATTGAGATCACTGTTGAGATAGGAATATGGCCGTATAGCTTAATAGCAGAGCGTTGTTTATTCAAAGGTGTCGGTGCAAATCCGACTAGGCACAATTTAATGTAATGAGGTAAGAACCATGTACGAAGACAAGACATTAGTATGTAAGGAGTGCGGAAACGAGTTCGTTTTCACAGCAGGCGAGCAGGAGTTCTATGCTGAGAAAGGTTTCGTAAATGAGCCACAGAGATGTAAAGCTTGCAGAGATGCAAGAAAGGCTGCTACAAAGTCTGAAAGACAGACTTATACAGCAACTTGTGCTTCTTGCGGCGGCGAGGCTGTTATTCCTTTCAAGCCAAGAGAGGACAGACCTGTTTACTGCAGCGAGTGTTTCGCTAAGATGAAGGAGCAGGGTTAATTTTCTGCATAATTGAGCTGCCTTTGGGCGGCTCTTTTTTTTGTTTGTGCTTATTTGATCTGGCGGAAAGCGGAGGGGGTCATGCCCTCGTATCTTTTGAAAAGCTTGCAGAAATAGCTTTCTGAGCAAAAGCCTGTTTCCTCGGCTACCTGCTCGATGCTTTTTTCTGTACCGGTAAGCAGGGCTTTGGCTTCTTGGATACGACGTTTTGCGATGTATTCCATTGGACGCATACTGAGTTTTTTGCGAAAAAGCAGACAAAGGTGCTGTTTAGTTACTCCTGACACACTACAAAGCTCGTCCATTGTGATAGGGGAAAAATAGTTGTAGTTTATATAGTCCAGTGCTTTCATAAGGGCGGAGGATACTGCCGTGGCAGGGTCTTTGTAGGCGATAAGGCGGTAAAACTCCATAAGAAAATCATACAAATAGCCAGAGGCTTTGTAATTGCCGAAAATACTGTCGGTTCGCAGAGCATTGTGCATTTTGCGGAAAATATGCTCGAGCATTTTCGTGTCGCTGAGGTGAAAGGTTTTAAGCTCGGTAAGGCCGAACTGGGTAAGGATATCCTTGGCGGCATATCCGCAGGGGACTATCCAGTGGATATCCCATATATCCTCTTCCGGATAGTATTCGTGGGGCGTTTCAGCGGGTATGAATATGGCGGTATCATGTGGTATGGGAATGGCTTTATTCTCAAAGATAAGCGTGCCGCTGCCTTTGGTGCAGTAGAGGATCTGGTCATAGTGATAGCCCTCGGGTCTTATAAGGTGATCCTGACAGTGATGATGACCCATATTTTGCAGATATAGTGGCAGGGACTTTTCGTTTCCCAGGATAGGATAATCGGCAAAGAACAAAAATATCAACTCCATATTCATATTGTTATAAATTAATAATATCATTCATTGACTTGCCTGTCAATAGCTGATAAAATAATTACAGTAATTTATAAACTTGTAAAGGAGAACAGCTATGGATATTTTAAAGCTTGCGGCGGAAAATTCGCCAAGATCGAAAATGATATATCATGAGGATACTCAGGCGCTGCACATTGGCACGCTTGATAAGCACTGCTATTTTGTGCCGTTTGCAAAGGGGCAGGATCCTTTTGAGGACCGTAAAAATTCTCAGCGAATGGAGCTTTTAAACGGCAACTGGGGTTTTCGTTATTATGACAGCATAATAGACCTAGAGGACGATTTTATTCACGAAAAGTTTGAGAACACTATCCCGGTGCCGTCAAACTGGCAGCTTTACGGCTATGACAAGCCGCAGTATACGAACGTGTGCTATCCAATACCATTTGACCCGCCTTTTGTGCCTGACGATATACCTGTGGGAGTTTATCAGCGTGAATATGATTATTCCCCTGACGGCATGGACAGGGTGCTTGTGTTCGAGGGTGTGGATAGCTGTGTTTATTTGTATGTGAACGACAGCTTTGTGGGATATTCACAGGTTTCTCACGCTACGGCTGAGTTTAATATCACACCGTATCTTGCTGAGGGCAGGAATATCATTACTGCCGCTGTGCTGAAATGGTGCGACGGAACTTATCTTGAAGATCAGGACAAGATAAGGCTTTCGGGAATTTTCAGAGATGTTTATGTGCTGTCAAGACCAAAAATGCGTCTTGAAAATTATATCGTGAAAACTGTTCTCGGTGAAAATGGCTCTGCAAGGCTGGAGTTTACGGTATTCGGCTGTGATGTTTCGGCAAAGCTTTGCGATGATGACGGTGTTACAATGGCTCAGTTTTCGGCTTATGACGGTGAGAGCGTTGAGATAAAGTTAGAGAACGTCAAGCTTTGGAGTGCTGAAACACCTTATCTTTACAGGCTTACTATCAATGCAGGCGACGAGGTTATCGGCGAGGAGGTTGGCTTCAGAGATGTAAAGGTGGATAAGGGCGTTGTTAAGATAAACGGCAGGGCGGTGAAGTTCAAGGGTGTAAATCGTCATGACAGCTATCCTGACACGGGATATTATGCTTCTTATGAGCAGATGAGAGCTGACCTTGTGCTTATGAAAAAGCACAACATAAACGCTGTGAGAACGTCACATTATCCTAACTCCCCAGTGTTTTATCAGCTTTGCGACAGGTTGGGGCTTTATGTTATTGATGAAGCGGATCTGGAGTCACATGGCTGTGTGGAGGTCTATTATGACTACAAGTGGGATTATTCAGATTACAACGGCATTGCGATGCTTGCCTCTGACGAGAGGTTTGGCAATGCCATAAAAGATCGTGCGGAATGTCTTGTAAAGCGTGACATTAACCGCCCTTGCGTGGTGTTCTGGTCGCTGGGTAATGAGAGCGGATATGGCAAAAATATGCTTGATGAAGCTGAGCTTATAAAGAGGCTTGATGATACAAGGCTTGTGCATTATGAAAGCACACACTGCCTTGACGGAACTTCCGACAGCGTGCTTGACGTAGTTTCAGGTATGTACTGGGATTTAAACGGGCTGAAAGACTATCTTGAAAAGCCTGAGGAAAACAGACCTCTTGTGCAGTGTGAATACTGCCACGCCATGGGAAACGGCCCTGGTGATCTGGAGGATTATCACAATGTGTTCTATTCCAACGAGCGTTTCTGCGGCGGCTTTGTGTGGGAGTGGTGCGACCATTCTGTACCGCTTGGTAAAACGGCTGAGGGTAAGATAAAATACGGCTACGGCGGAGATTTTGGGGAAAGACACAATGACGGAAATTTCTGCATGGACGGTCTTGTTTATCCTGACAGAACGCCCCACACCGGACTTTTAGAGGTAAAGCAGGTATACAGACCTGTGCGAGTAACAAAAGGGGAAAGCGAGGGAAGCTTTGTTTTTTCAAGCACGCTGGAGTTTGTGAACGCTGGGAATATTCTCGATTGCCGCTACGAGATAACGGACAAAAACGGTATTATACATATCGGCAGGGTGGATTATGACATCGAGCCTATGGGAAGCACTGTGGTGAATGTTCCCAATGATACAGCGGAGTATGAAAATGAAACATTCATAAGGTTTATTTTCACCGCAAAGGAGGACACTGACTATTGTGAAAATGGCTATGAGGTGTGCTTTGACCAGCTTAGGATAGCAGAGGGCAAGGCTTGTAAGGCCGCTGAGGTGAAAGGAAATGTTGAGGCTGTGGAAACGCCTCTTGATATCACTGTGACAGTGGGAGATGTTGTTTACCGCTTTGACAAGCGTAAGTCGGCATTTGTTTCTGTGAAATTCGGCGGCAGAGAGCTTCTTGACAGACCTTTGCAGTATAACTTCTTCCGTGCGCCTACGGATAATGATGTCATGAAGTACAATTGGTACAAGGTGCATCTTAATGACTTTGATGTGAAAAGCTACGGCTGTGAGCTTTCAGCGAGCGAGAACAGAGCGGAGATAAGCGTCACACAGTCTTTTGGCTGGTCCATACAACAGCCGTTTTGCAGGCTGAAAGCTGTTTATGTTATTGATGGCAGTGGGCTTGACATAAAATGCGAAGCGGAGTTTTCAAATAAGATAGATATGCTTCCAAGGTTCGGTATAAGGCTTTTCATGCCAAAAGATTTTTCAAGGACGGAATATTTCGGATATGGTCCTACAGAAAGCTACATTGACAAGCGTCAGGCTTGCTATATTGGCAGATTTGCGGCTGATATCGGGGATATGCACGAGGATTATATAAGACCGCAGGAAAATTCATCGCACTATGGGTGCAGATATCTCACTGTGAGCAGTGAGGACACAAGTGTGATGTTCACTGCAGGAGAGGAGTTTTCATTCAATGCGTCGCAGTTCACGCAGGAGGAGCTTGCGGCAAAGGCTCATAACTATGAGCTTGAAAGGTGCGAGAGCAATGTTATCTGCGTTGACTATGCAATGGCAGGAGTCGGTTCTAACTCCTGCGGACCAAGGCTTGCGGAGAAATATCAGCTTGAAAAGCCTTTGATAAATGCACATTTTCATATTCAGATAAGTAAAATATAAAGGAGTTTTTATGGATATCTGTGAAACACACTCAGACAGAAAGCTTTTTTGCAACGATTGGGAATTTTACAAGGCGGCTTTCGGCTCTGACTACTCAGAGGACTTTGCTTTCAAGCCTGTGGACATTCCTCACGATTGGCTTATTTATAATACAAATGACCTATATGAAACTTCTACAGGCTGGTACAGAAAGGCTTTTTCTTATCGAAAGAAAGAGGGCATACGCACTTTTATCCGCTTTGACGGAGTTTACATGGACAGCAAGGTGTATGTGAACGGTGCTTTGGCAGGGGAGTGGAAATACGGCTACTCGGCATTTATGTTCGATATCACCGACCTTGTCAAGAACGGAGAGAACATTATTACTGTCCGTGTGGATCACCACTCGCCAAACTCCAGGTGGTATTCAGGAGCAGGCATTTTCAGAAAGGTTTGGCTTTGCGAAAGCCCTGAGATACGTTTCGGCAATGACGGTATTTATATCACCACGTCAAAGCAGGAGGACGGCTGGCAGGTGACTGTGAAGGCTGAGATGCTTCGTCCTGAGGGCACGCTTCTTTGGGGAATACGCATCAGGAACACTATTTTTGACAAGAACGGCAAAGAGGTGGCAAGCTATGAGTCTGACGCTTGTGGGGCGGATATTTCCTGCATACCTGAGGCGGTGCGTGTGAAAGGCGTGAGCTATTCTCTCACCGCTCAGACCATGACAGTGAAAGAACCTGAGCTTTGGGATATTACCTCCCCTGTGCTTTACACCATGGTGTCGGAAATTCTTGTGGACGGCGGCTGTGTACAGCGTGTAAGTCAAAAATTCGGCTTCAGGACTATCAAATTCAAGTGCGACAGCGGTTTTTATCTCAATGGCAGACACGTTAAGCTCCACGGCTCATGCGAACACCATGACAACGGCTGTCTTGGGGCAGTTTCCAATCCTGCGGCTATAAGGAGAAGATTTAAAAAGCTACGCAAAATGGGCATCAACGCTATCAGAACATCTCACAATATGCCTGCGGAGGAGTTTATGGACATCGCTGACGAAACAGGTATGCTCATTCTCTCTGAGGGCTTTGATATGTGGGAGAGGTCAAAGACCGACTATGACTATGCTAGATTTTTTGATGAGTGGGTGGAAAAGGACGTTGCTTCATGGGTGCGCCGTGACAGAAACCGCCCTTCTATCATAGGCTGGAGCGTTGGAAATGAGATTTTTGACACACACGCTGACGAGAGAGGTCAGGAGGTAACGGCTTGGCTTAAAAGGCTCGTTAGGCTCCATGACCCTGAGGGCAACGGCTATGTCACATTCGGCTCTAACTATATGCAGTGGGAGAACGGTCAGAAATGCGCTGATATTCTCAAGCTTGCAGGCTATAACTACGGTGAAAGACTTTATGAGGAACACCACGCCACTCACCCTGACTGGATGATATACGGAAGCGAAACGGCTTCTGTTGTTCAGAGCCGTGGAATTTATCATTTCCCGCTGTCTGAAACCTTGCTAACTGACGATGACGAGCAGTGTTCTTCCCTTGGAAACAGCTGCACAGGCTGGGGCGCAAAGAACACTGAGGCTTGCATAATCGGCGACCGTGACGCAGAATATTGTGCAGGTCAGTTCATTTGGACAGGCTTTGACTACATAGGCGAGCCTACTCCATACAGCACGAAAAATTCCTACTTCGGTCAGTTCGACACAGCAGGCTTTGCAAAGGACAGTGCATATGTTTTCCGTGCAGAGTGGACAGACTATAAGGCTGAGCCATTCGTGCATATTTTCCCATACTGGGATTTCAGCGACGGACTTCCTTGTGACGTGAGAGTTTGCTCAAATGCTCCGAGAGTTGAGCTTTTCAAGGACGGCGTTTCAATGGGTGCATATGATATCGACCACAAGCATGGCAAGGAGCTGACAGCGAACTATATCATTCCATATGAAAAGGGCGAGCTTAAAGCGGTGGCATATGACGAGAATGGAAATATCATCGCAGAGGATATACAGCGTTCATTCGGGGACGCTGTTAGAATAGAAGCTGTCCCTGACAAGACAGAGATACTTGCAGACGGCTCTGACCTTGTATATATTGAAATATCCGCATTTGACAAGGACGGCACTTTCTGCGCAAATGCCAATAATCGTGTGAACGTCAGCGTTGAGGGTGCGGCAAGGCTTATGGGTCTTGACAACGGCGACAGCACAGACTATGACCAGTATAAAGGCACATCACGCAGACTTTTCTCAGGAAAAATGCTTGCTGTTATTGGTGTGGCTGATAAGACGGGGGAGATAAAGGTAACGCTTACATCAAATGGGCTGCCTGACTGTGTTGTTACCCTTGATGCTGTTAAGGCGGAATATGACAGCGGTACATCATCGCTGGAGAATGTGGGCTTTGCTCCTACCGAGTGTGGCAGGACAGACGAGATACCGGTGAGAAAGATAGAGCTTTATACTGATACTTTTACTCTTGACAAGGATAACCCTGAGATAACGGTGAAATATAAGGCGCTCCCTGCCAATTCGGATTATGCTGAGGATATAGAGTTCAGGGTAACAAATGAAAAGGGCATAACATCTAATCTTGCAGAGTGCGAGGTAACAGCAGACAGCATTAAGGTGAAAGCAAAGGGAGACGGAAGCTTCTGGCTTCGTGCAATGTGCAAAAACGGCACTGAGCGTTATCACATAATTTCTATGCTCAAATTCACTGCTGAGGGTCTTGGAAACGCACTTACCGACCCATATCAGTTCGTTATCGGCGGACTTTTCACAAGGGCAAGCGACAACGTTTCAAGCGGCATGAAGAAGGGTGTAGGCTTTGCAATGGGCAAGGTAACATCATGGGCGGCATATGATAATCTGGACTTCGGCAGTGCAGGCTCTGACACTGTTACGGTGCAGATATGGGCGAACACCCTTGATCCTGTTAAAATAAGCTTCTATGACGGAATACCTGACGAGAGCGGAAAGCTTCTTGGCACGTTTTGTTATCACAAAGAGCCTGAGTGGATGATCTTCAAGCCTGAAACTTTCAAGCTTTCAAGAAAGCTCAAGGGTATTGAGACCCTTTGTATCCTTACTGAGGACGGCTTCCAAGTGGGCGGTTTTAACTTTGAAAAGGAGAGCCGTGAATTTGCGGTGAATAATGCGGCTGATGCTGACAACATTTATGGTGACAAGTTCACAAAGGGCGAAAAGTGTGTGACCGAGATAGGCAACAACGTTATGCTTGATTTCGGCGAGTTCGATTTCTCTGAAAAACAGCCGAGCAGGCTCGTTATAAGCGGAAAGTCACCGCTTGCCCTCAACAGCATACATCTTATCCTGAACGGCAGCGAGGGCGAAAACCGCATACTCTGCGAGTTCAGGACGGACGACAGCGAAAATTATGCCCAGAAGAGCTTTGATATCTCAGGTATCAGCGGCAAACAGAAGGTTTCATTTGCGTTCCTGCCGGGAAGCAACTTTGACTTTGAATATTTCAGATTTGAGTAATAAAAACGGCGCTGTAAAAAAAGCGCAATAAAGCCCGTGGATTCCCTCAATATGGAAGCCCACGGGCTTTAATATATCACACAGCAAAAAAGAACTATCTAATCTTGAAAAAAGGGTACAGC
>ENA-OOZD01000955-OOZD01000955.1-human-gut-metagenome-genome-assembly--contig:-NODE-955-length-12104-cov-1.325089_pt1 | contig 12104 bp, 9 predicted proteins | sample MGYA00241186_ERZ501395 | MGnify/ENA primary metagenome ERZ501395 (study PRJEB25962, sample SAMEA2042730) | human gut metagenome | biome: human gut; feature: human-associated habitat; material: faeces... | reverse complement strand
AGCCGATGGAGTGCGTATGGGTATGATGCTTTCCGCTCCTGCCGGAAACGATATTCTTTTCGATGACGCACTTTGCGAACAGGGACGTAACTTCTGCAACAAGATATGGAATGCTTTCCGTTTGATTAAGGGCTGGACAAATGCTAAAGGCACTATTGAGATTCCTACCGATGCACATCTGGCAGTTCAGTGGTTTGACCAAAGACTGGATGCGGCAGCTGTTGAAGTGGCCGATCTCTTCTCCAAATATCGTTTGAGCGAAGCGTTGATGCTGGTTTACAAACTGTTCTGGGATGAATTCTCTTCCTGGCTGTTGGAAATCGTGAAACCTGCTTATGGACAGCCTGTTAATGGCTTTATTTATAGTATGGTTCTTAGCTCTTTCGAGCGTCTGCTTGAATTGCTGCATCCTTTTATGCCATTTATCACAGAAGAATTGTGGCAACAATTGCGTGAGCGTGAACCGGGTGAAAGTCTGATGGTTACTCAACTGTTTGAACCGGTCGGAGCGAATGAACAATTCCTGGCAGAGTTTGAAGTAGCTAAGGAAATCATCAGTAATGTCCGTAGCATCCGTTTGCAGAAGAACATTGCTCTGAAAGAAGAACTCGAATTGCAGGTTGTAGGCACTCATCCGGTAGAGAAATTGAATCCGGTGATTATCAAGATGTGTAACCTGTCTTCCGTAACAGTGGTAGAAAGCAAATCAGAAGGTGCTTCTTCTTTCATGATAGGAACGACCGAATTTGCCGTGCCATTGGGTAATATGATTGACGTGGAAGCCGAAATCGCCCGTATGGAAGCCGAATTGAAGCATAAAGAAGGATTCTTGCAGGGAGTGATGAAGAAACTTAGCAACGAGAAATTCGTCAATAATGCTCCGGCTGCCGTTCTTGAACTGGAACGTAAGAAGCAAGCCGATGCAGAGAGCATCATTAATTCTTTGAAAGAAAGTATTGCGGCTTTGAAGAAATCATAATCCTTTGATACTTAATTTTATATAATAAAGGGCATCTCAATTCGTTTTGGGATGCCTTTTTTTTGCACTAAAGAAATTAATACTATCTTTGCTTCCGCTATTTATAGAATACCACAAATGAAACAATCGTTACGGATCATTCCATTCCTCCTTGGATTATTCCTTTTTATTGAAGGATTCTTATCACCTGCGTCAGCCCGAACCGAAAATACAAATAAAGAAGTACTGGTTTTAAACTCGATTAATTTCAATCTGCCTTGGGCTAAAAACTTTTATTGGTGTCTTCATGATGCTCTTCAGAAACAAGGAATTTCTGTGAAGGCGGAATCGCTTTCCGTACCTGCTCTGGTGAATGAGATGGAGGCGAATGCCGTAGTCACCCATTTGCGTCAGAAGTATCCGGAGCCTCCCACTGCTATCGTGATGATTGGAGATCCGGGATGGATTGTTTGCCGTGAATTGTTTGATGATGTATGGAAAGATGTCCCGGTGGTTGTGACAAATGCCCGCGATCGTCTGCCTGCTTCTCTGGATATCCTGCTGTCTCATGCTCCACTCACAGAAAGTAACAGTGTTTCTGCGGAAGAATGGAGACGGGAATATAATATCACTTCCTTGAAGCAGCATTATTACGTCAAGGAGACCGTAGATTTAATTTATAAACTGATACCTGACATGGAACGTCTGGCTTTTATTTCAGACGATCGGTATATCAGTGAAGAAACCCGCCGAGATGTGAAAGAAGCCGTAGAGGAAAACTTTCCTGATTTGCGTCTGGAGCTTCTTTCCACTACTCAATTATCCACGGAAATGCTACTCGATACGTTGCGCAGCTATAAATCCAATACGGGGATTATCTATTATTCATGGTTTGAGTCGCATAACGAGAATGATAACAACTATCTCTTCGATCACATTCAGGAGATTATCACTAATTTTACTCCTTCGCCTCTGTTCCTGCTTTCTCATGAAGATTTATCGAACAATACTTTTGCGGGAGGGTACTATGTCTCGGCAGAATCTTTCAGCGATTCTCTGCTGGAGATTCTTGATCGGATATTGAAGGGTGAACAGGCCCGGAATATTCCCGGTGGAGTGGGAGGGAAAGGAAGTGCCTATCTTTGTTATCCGGTATTGAAAGCTCATAATATACTGTCATACCGTTACCCGGCCGATGCTGTTTATGTCAATGAGCCCAAGACTTTTTTTCAGCAGTATTCTGTTGAAATTATTGTCTGTTCCATCTTCCTGTTAATTCTGATTGTTGCTATCATATATTATATCAGCATTCTTCGGAAAGCATATAGTCGTCTGCATGAAGCAATGGAAAAAGCGGAACAGGCCAATCAATTGAAATCCGCATTCCTGGCTAATATGAGTCATGAGATACGTACGCCCTTGAATGCCATTGTAGGATTCTCCAATATGCTTCCTCATGTCGAAAACCGTGAAGAAATGTCCGAATATGCAGACCTCATTGAAACAAATACGGATTTGTTGCTCCAGTTGATTAATGATATTCTGGATTTGTCGAAGATTGAAGCCGGTACATTCGATTTCTATCCTGCCTTGATTGATGTGAATCAGACGCTTGAAGAAATCGAGCAGAGTATGCAGTTACGTCTGCGACACAATAATGTGACTTGCACATTTGTGGAGAGACTGCCCGAATGTACATTATATACGGATAAGAACCGTTTGATTCAGTTACTTGCCAATTTCATTGTTAATGCCATCAAATTTACAGAAGTGGGTACCATTCGTATGGGGTATCGTCTGCTGGACTCCGAAACGATTTATTTTTATGTGTCGGATACTGGCTGTGGAATGTCTTCTGAACAGTGTATCCATGTCTTCGAACGGTTTGTGAAGTACAATTCCTTTGTGCAAGGTACCGGACTGGGACTTTCTATCTGCCATACGATTGTAGACCGCCTGGGAGGGAAAATAGGAGTGGAGTCGAAAGAAAACAAAGGATCTACTTTCTGGTTTACCTTACCTTATCGGCAGAATTAATGCTTTATTTCTCTCCAATCTATCAGTAGATAAGTTGCTATGCTCTTATTGCAAACTTCCTTTCCCTTATTGGATAAGTTGTCTTTGACTAAGAAGAAACTATAAACGCAAGTTCTGATTGTATAAACGAAACTTGCAATTATATAATCAGAACTTCTGTTTTTATAAATGAAGCTTGCAATTATAGTTTTCTCTCGGTCAAAAAGAAGTTTGGCAGTAGGGGAATGTAAGTTTATCCCTAATACAACGGAAGTTATCTATTAGTACTTTAGTAAATAGAACGTAATAGATAAGAAAATAGATAGCTGGTTTATTTTAAGGAAATAGAATCGGTAGCAATAATGGCAGATAATCCTTTAAATCTACGCGTAGTTGCTTTAATGCCTGCTGAATGCGGTAATCTACAGTTTTGGGAGATACTCCCAGAATTTCCGCTATTTCTTTATAACTCATATCCCGGAACCGATGCATCACGAAAGCTTCCCGGTAACTTTCCGGCAATGTGGCAATGGCATCCTTGATGCGTTGTGTCAACTCTTCGACTTGATAAAGATCCGTATCTTGTAGCATCTCCTGCATTTCTTCATAAAATCGAGTGTCGGCACGTTGAGTGGCGTCAATATGTGCAAGCTTGTTCAGAGCTTTGCGGTATATCATTTTAAAGAGGTACGAACTAAGCGAGGTTTCGATAAACAAATTTTCTCTGTTCTCCCAAATCCATAAAAGAGAATCCTGCACAATTTCTTCTGCATCTTCCAGATCTACGAAGCGATGGCCGTAGGCACACAGTGCCGGATAATACCTCCGAAACAGTGCATCAAATGCTTTTTGGTCGCCTCGCTGTATAGCAGATAATAGGAAATTGCTTTCTGACAGGTGAACTTCTTTCATGTATTAGTTTGATATTTCACTGCAAATATAGCTTTTTTATAAGAAAACAAAGATTTTCTGAAAAAAAATGAGATTTGGTTTAGGAATTCCACAAGTCTCTCTTGTCTTATAGTAAAAGGCAATAAAATACGAATATGGATAAGACTGATAAAAATACAATAGAAGAATTGCTTCCCCGTTATTGTGAGGGACTGGCAACGGAAGAAGAGCGTCTGCAAGTTGAGACGTGGATGGATGAGTCGGAAGAAAACCGGCGGATGGCCAAACAGATACATGCTCTCTATCTTGCTACAGATACTGTTCACATCATGACGAAAGTCGACACAGAGAAAGCATTGACAAAGGTGAAAAGTAGAATGACAGGTAACAGACAAAGGAAAACGACATGGTGGGAATGGGCGCAACGTGCGGCAGCAGTGCTGTTCATTCCACTTCTCGTTACTCTGATGGTACAACATTGGGGAGGAAGCGAACAGGAATTGGCACAAATGATGGAAGTGAAAACAAATCCCGGAATGATGACTTCTCTGACATTGCCCGATGGCACATTGGTTTTCCTGAATTCCGAATCTACCTTGAGTTATCCCTCACGCTTCGATAGCGACACGAGAAATGTAACATTGCAGGGAGAGGCTTATTTTGAAGTAGCCAAGAACCCGGAAAAGAAGTTTATAGTTTCTACTTCCCACCAATCACAGATCGAAGTACTGGGAACTCATTTTAATGTAGAGGCTTATGAAAAAGAAGACCGGATTGCAGCAACATTGGTTGAAGGAAAGATAGGTTTTATTTATTCATCTGACAATGGCTCGAAAAAAGTGCTGATGGATCCCGGACAGAAGCTGGTCTATGATATAAGAGACAGTAAAGTGCAGCTTTATGCCACCTCCGGTGAGTCGGAAATAGCTTGGAAAGAGGGAAAGATTATATTTAGAAATACTCCTCTCGAAGAGGGATTGCGAATGTTGGAGAAGCGGTATAATGTGGAATTCATTATTAAAAACGACCGTTTGAAAGGAGACTCATTTACTGGCACGTTTACAAATCAACGCCTCGAGCGTATTCTGGAATATTTCCAGCTTTCTTCTCAAATCCGTTGGCGTTATCTTGATTCGCCGGATATAAAAGATGAAAAGAGTAAAATAGAAATATATTGATTGATTAACCTTAAAACAAAAATGCAATGAAAGACAGCCCCCCTTAAACAAAAACATACGGGAGGATATTGGCGTATCTTCCCGTATGGAAATCGGTAAATCTTTTTGATGCTTGTTTGGCGACAAGCTTAGATAAACTTTTTATTAACTTTAAGTCATTACAAAATTATGCAAAATTATTTTAGCATCCAATTTTTATGGGTGGTAAAGTCACTTTGGCTAACCTCAAAAAAAATCCCATTATCTATGAGACTATTGGTTTTGTTCTTAGTATGTTCTATTGGGCTGACCTATGCAGCCGATAGTTACGCTCAAAAGGCTTTAATCAGTATTGATGTACGTAATCAGCGGGTGGAGGACATTCTAAAAGAAATTGAAGAGCAGTCTGATTTTGATTTCTTCTTCAATAATAAGCATGTCGATTTGAATCGTCGCGTATCAGTTTCTGCTGATAAAAGCAACATTTTTAGTGTGTTGAAAGAAATCTTTTCCGGTACTAATGTAAAATATTCGGTACTAGACAAGAAGATTATATTATCCATTGAGGCACAGTCTCCTGAACAAGAAAAGAAAATAACCGTATCCGGTACTATATCAGATGCACAAGGGGAGCCGATTATCGGAGCCAGTGTATTAGAAAAAGGAGTACAGGGTAACGGTACGATAACAGATATTGACGGGAACTTCAAAATCTCCGTCTCTTCATCGAAGGCACAGCTCGATATCTCCTATATCGGCTATCAGTCTCAAACGGTTGCCGTGCAACCCGGAAAAAATATGAAAATCATTTTGCAGGAAGATTCCAAACAACTCGATGAAGTGGTAGTGGTGGGTTACGGTACGATGAAAAAACGCGATTTGACAGGAGCTATCACTTCTGTAAAAAGTGAAGATGTAGTGATGAATCCAAGTTCAAATCCGATGCAGGCTTTACAAGGTAAGGTGGCAGGATTGGATATTACGCGTGAATCGGGACAGGCCGGTTCGGGAGTAAAGATGCAGTTGCGTGGTAACCGGTCATTCCAGAAGGATTCCGGAAATCCTTTATTTATAATTGATGGTATGCCGGGGGATTATTCTACATTGAATCCGAATGATATTGAAAGCATGCAAATTCTGAAAGATGCCTCATCGGCAGCTATTTACGGAGCACGTGCGGCAAACGGAGTAGTGTTGATTACGACTAAAAGAGGAAAGATCGGTGCACCACAAGTGAAAATGAGTGCTTATGTGGGTTTCTCTAAATTAGGGAAAAAAATAGATGCGTTGAATACAGAACAATATAAAGACTTGATGAAAGACTTGAAAGCAGTTTCGGATGTTGCCCCCAATATCCCCGAAAGTGAAACGCGCTATGTGGACTGGACTGATTTATTCTTCGGTACGGGTGTCAATCAGAACTATCAGTTGTCTGTGGCAAATGGAACCGAGAAACTGCAATATTTTGTTTCCGGAGGTTATTCCGACGAACAGGGTATCGTGGAAAAAGCACATTTCAATCGGTATAATTTCCGTGCAAACCTGGATAGTGAGCAGACCAAATGGCTAAAGATGGCACTCAATTTTGCATATTCGCATACAGGCGGACAATGGGTGAACGAAAGCCGTAGTTCTTTGCGTGCCGGTTCCATCTTATCCGTTGTGAATACTCCTCCGTTTATGCAGAAGCGGAATCCGTATGATCCGAACGAATATGATGAACAGGCTTACGGTGCACGTATTCTGAATCCGCTGGCTGCCAATGCCGCAGACAGTAACACGAATACAGACCATATAAATGGCTCACTCGGCTTCACGGTTGACATACTCAAAGGACTGAAGTTTAAAACCACTTTTGGCATTGAACTGACCAATGAACATTGGGACTACTATCTGGACCCGATTTCAACTTCGGACGGACGGGGTACAAAAGGACGTGTGGAAGAGAGTTTCTCACGAAACTTTGAATGGCTTTTTGAAAATTTGCTGACCTATGATTGTTCATTCAACAAACATAACCTTTCTATTTTGGGAGGGGCTACCCAGCAGCGTGCACAATATAACGGTTCGTGGATGGCAGGTTTCGACCTGGCAGAGTCTTATCCCGATATTCATTCCATCAGTGCCGCCAATCAACTGGATAAGGATGCTTGCGGTTCTTCTGCTTCCGCATGGACGCTGGCCTCTTTTCTGGGTCGTGTAGCCTACAATTACGACAGCCGTTATTTGCTGACAGTTAACTTCCGTGCAGACGGTTCTTCTCGTTTTGCCCCGGGACATCGTTGGGGTACTTTCCCTTCTGTTTCTGCAGGTTGGAGAATTTCAGGCGAAAAGTTCATGCAACCTTTACAAGACATTGTTACCGACCTGAAATTACGTGCCGGATGGGGTATGAATGGTAACCAAGGCGGTTTTGGAAACTACGCTTACATGGCTTCCATGAGCGTCAGTAAACTGCCCGTTTCGGAGGGAAACTTATATCCGGGACTTGCCATTAAACCCGGCTCGGCAGCCAATAAAGAACTGACCTGGGAAAAAACAAGCCAATGGAATCTGGGACTCGACCTGACCATGTTTGATTCCCGCTTATCCTTCTCGGTTGATGCTTACTACAAAAAGACCACCGATTTACTATTGACAGTCAGCCTGCCGGAGAATGTGGTGCCGAGCAGTGTGACAAGAAACGACGGTGAGATGGTGAATAAAGGTATGGAGTTCACTCTCTCTTCCCAGAATTTTAAAGGTAACTTTCAGTGGAATACCGATTTCAATATATCTTTCAACCGGAATAAGCTGACGAAGCTCGGTTTGAATAAAGTTTATTATTATGCTGAAATGTACGAATCCAAGGAGAAAGCCGTCATCCTGAAAGAAGGTCTTCCGTTAGGCACATTCTTTGGTTACATATCAGAAGGCGTTGATCCGGAAACCGGAGATATTATCTATCGTGACTTGAATGGTAACGGTTTTATCGATCCGGAAGATCGCACTACTTTGGGAAATGCCCAGCCCAAGTTCATTTACGGTATGACGAATACATTTTCGTATGCCGGTTTCGACCTGTCTGTATTCTTGCAGGGAAGTCAGGGCAATAAGATTTTTAATGCATCGCGTATTGATATGGAAGGCATGACAGACTTTAGAAACCAGTCGGTTCGTGTGTTGGATCGGTCCGTATATTTCCAGTCCTTGTTCCCGTATCAAAATACTCATGGGTATATTGCTGGAAGAAGAAGTGGGATGATTGAAGTAACCGTTATGAATCGGTTTTCTCTTTTGTGATGCGTTGTTCGATTGTTTGGTATTTGCTGAATTAGATGTTGTCATAATAAAATATATTAGTTTCTGTTTTAAATTCTATTTTTCTGAAAATACAGATACGAAGAATCCGGCCACTTCTTTGGAAAGCAGCAAATATCGTACTCATTCTTCATGATGGAATCGGAGTATTCTCTTCGTGTATGTAATCTGTAATATAGGGAATTTTCGGAGCAGGGGAGATTTAATTCCGAAGTTCTGAAAAAGCAATGCTGGAAAAACAGATAACTGCTTCTGTCAAAAAACAAGGAAGCAGCATTGACATGATTTTTTCTCTTACTTGCGGTTGCAAAGTAACTACTTTATTTCGTATATGTCCTACAACTTTCCTTATTTAATCCATGAAATTAATTTTTTTTCACAGAAGAGCCGAATACAATCCCTGCCACTCGACACGTAAGCCATTTTCTACAATGCACGTCATAGTATGGGAGAAACCTGTTGGAGGGGTTTTCGTAGTAGGGGCGGCCGAAATAGTGTTCATATTCTGTCAGTGTCCCTGTAATGGAAAGGCAGGTTCCGTCTGTTCGTTGCAGGCAGAAATCGGCGTTGTCCCATCTCATCCGGTCTATCAGTTCTTCTACTTGGTATGCACGGCGCATAGATTCTCCCAGTGTCAACAGTGTGCCGTAATTCTCTTCCGCATCTTGGCGGATAATAGCTGCCCGACGGGAAAACGTCAGGCAAATGTCATTTTTCATCGTTTTTTTCATACAGATTTCTTTGTGCTGAAATGCTCACATTTCAGTTCTTGTTAGTGGTGTAAATGTAGTGAATTTACTTGACTTTACAAAGGATAAAATTACTTATATAATAGATGATTAGTTAAATAAATGGAATAAAATATTTTGTATTTTTCATTGTCTGAATATAGGCTTTAAAGAGCTTATGGAGGAGTTTAAAGAAAGCTGTGGAGGGAATGGAAATAGGCTGCAAAGGGCAAAGGACGGCCCTCCTTATCCTCTGTGGTGAAAACCGTGCAATAATGTCCCACATGGTAATTGGTACACTGATAATTATTCACCATTGAAACCTTTTGCGCAGCCTTTTTATCCAACTGTCACTACGTATAACGTTGTTATTCTCTCCAATCGCTTTTTTCAAATCCCGAATCCGTTCATTTTGTCTCTTCATTGCTGCCTGTATTTCGTTTATCAACGTCTTTATTTCCTTCTGCAGCTGAATTTCCTTTTCTTTCAATTGAATAATGTGGGCGTATTTCTCGCAGACCATTGTTTTGTCTATGCACAGTTGTTCCAGCGTATCAATATATTCTGCTGTAATGCCGGCTTTACTTCGGCGAAAGAGTTCCAGAATACATTCTTCGTCAACATTCGGAACATTGTCTATGTATAACATAGGAAATTGTCCCATTTCCACCCAAAGCAGGATCGCTTCTTTTTCGATGTGATACTTAATCACTGCTTTTTCTACACTAATCCATTTTGGCATATCGCTTTTGTTTTAATGTGTTATAAAAAAGGAGTAAATAACGTATTGTCCGGAGAGGTGCAACGAACACCCACGATTTTTATGATTTCGGTCGGGTGGGGTATTGGTTGGGGTATAAGGATTGTTGAAACCGACCGGATACAATAAAAGCGTGAGTGCTGTTGTACCATTATCTAAACTTAAGGCTTAGCAACACCCTTCACCAGATAATGATAAACAACAGACACCCACGCCAAACGTTTATATATAACAAATCTCTAATCGATATGTTGATATACGACTATCTACGTGGAGTATCTGTTGTATCATCTCTCGGTGTGAAAAAACTGCTAATTTTTAAGTTTGAGAGACAATACGTTATTTACTCCATTAAGGAATAAAAACCGCTTTTGCCTGTTTCATCACGCTGATGGGCAGAAAGCGTGTGACAAAGATATATGTTTTTTTCGGAATAGGATGGAAAAGAGGAAATAAATGAAAGCCATAAAAGTCTTTTGACCTCGCATTGTCTTTCCGTGCAATTCTTTTTTTAGCTGCGATTTCTTTTGGGCTTTCCGGAGAAGATAGTCAGTTCAAGAATTGCAAAGATGATTTCCGTTGTGGTATATCCGGTAAATGTATATTCCAAATTTTCATTTTCGGAGAAGTATTTGAGATAAACGGTTGGAGTGCCATTGTGGAAGTCGAGAAAAAGATAAGAAGTATAATCATAGATGCCAAGATCGGCAAACTCGTTCAGAATCGCTGTGTTGAAAATCGTGCATTGGCCTGTCTTTGATTCATTTCCGGACATTTCGAATCTGCGATGTTCTTTTGCGAGATCGTCTTTATTCACATGTCTGAATTGTTCTTGCAGTTCTTTACTGAAAGAAAGGCGTTGTCTGATGAAATTAAAAACTTCTTCCTTTGTCATTTGTTTTAAATCGGTTATTTCCATTTTTTATTAATTATTGGGGTAAAGGTACTTTCTTTATTTGGTAATAAATCGGATTTAGTCATATTTCTTTTATTTATTTTTCGGCTTATAACCCTAAAAGAATCTGAATTTATGGATTTATTTAGGGTTATAACCCTAAAAACTTTCCGAAAATAGTATATCTTTGTGCTTATAACCCTAAAAACTTTTGAATATGATTAATCGTGAACAGTATATGGAACAAATCGTTCCTTTTATAGATAAGCCGTTTGTAAAAGTGATAACGGGTATTCGTCGCAGTGGAAAGTCGGTAGTGCTGCGTCTGATTCGTGACGAACTGTTGAGGAGAGGAGTTCGTGAAGAACGTATCATTTATCTGAATTTTGAAAGTTTTCAGTGGATAGATCTGAAAGAGGCGAAGGCTTTGTATGCTTATATTCGGGGACAGGCGGGAGATGCGGGTAAATATTATATTCTCTTGGATGAAATTCAGGAAGTGGACGGTTGGGAAAAAGTGGTCAACTCACTTCTGGTAGATTTGGATACGGATATTTATGTGACCGGCTCCAACTCACGTATGTTATCGTCCGAACTGGCAACTTATTTAACGGGACGGTATGTCGCTTTCCATGTCATGACCTTGTCTTTTAGAGAATATCTGACTTTCCATGACTTGCAGGCCAATGATCCGACGCTCAACCGGAAGGAGGAATTTCAGAAATATCTCCGTATGGGAGGATTTCCGGCCATACATACTGCCGATTATGGATATGAGGCTATCTATAAAATTGTCTACGACATCTATTCTTCTGTCATTCTTCGTGACACGGTGCAGCGTCACAATATCCGGAATGTGGAATTGCTCGAACGGGTAGTGAAGTTTGTTTTTGATAATATAAAAGCAATGACTAATGCATCATATCCGTTTGGGGATAAACGACAGTTCTCAGATAGCCGAATTCCTTCGCTATTCGGTGAATACCATCTATAATTATCTGAATGCATTGGAAAGTGCTTTTATCATTCAACGTATTCCCCGATATGATATTAAAGGAAAGGAAATTCTGCAGACGAATGAGAAGTATTTTGTAAGTGACCTTTCTTTGATTTATTCCGTGATGGGCTATCGTGACCGGTTGATTGCAGGTATGTTGGAGAATCTGGTCTGTCTGGAGTTGAAAAGAAGGGGTTATGAAGTGTATGTAGGCAAACAGGATGATAAAGAAGTGGATTTTGTAGCCATCCGTCGGGAAGAAAAGATTTATGTGCAAGTAACGTATCAGTTAGCTTCACAGGCCACTGTTGAGAGGGAGTTTGCTCCTTTGCTCGCCATTAACGACCATTATCCTAAATATGTAGTTAGCATGGACAGCTTGTGGCAGGATAATGTGTGGGG
>ENA-OOZD01000943-OOZD01000943.1-human-gut-metagenome-genome-assembly--contig:-NODE-943-length-12231-cov-1.556422_pt1 | contig 12231 bp, 8 predicted proteins | sample MGYA00241186_ERZ501395 | MGnify/ENA primary metagenome ERZ501395 (study PRJEB25962, sample SAMEA2042730) | human gut metagenome | biome: human gut; feature: human-associated habitat; material: faeces... | reverse complement strand
GGCGAAGCCCCGCGTGCGACCTTCGCCAAGGGCGAGGGCAACGGTTTTGCCGACGTGGCGGGAATGGAGGAGTTGAAGCAGCTGCTGCGGGCGAAAGTGATCAATGTGTTGCAGGATCGGGAGCGGGCGCTCAAATATCGTCTGGCGATTCCCAACGGTATGCTGCTCTACGGCCCTCCGGGACTCGGTAAAACAACTCTTTCGGGAATCATTGCGAATGAACTCGGTGTGTCAATGAGAATAACCTCAGGCCCTGCAATTGAAAAGCCGGGCGACCTTGCGGCATTGCTTACCAACCTTAACGAGGGCGATGTGCTTTTTATTGACGAAATTCACAGACTGAGCCGTTCCGTTGAAGAAATACTTTACCCTTCAATGGAGGACTTTGCAATTGATATCATCACGGGTAAAGGTCAGATGGCGGCTTCGTATCATCTGCCGTTGCCAAAATTTACACTTGTCGGAGCAACCACAAGAGCAGGTCAGCTGACCGCTCCTTTGCGTGACCGTTTCGGTGTGGTGTTAAGACTTGAGCTCTACACTCCTGAGGAGCTTGCACAGATTGTTGAAAGAAGTGCCGGAATCCTCGGAATAAAAATTGAACATGACGGTGCGCTTGAAATTGCGTCCCGTTCAAGGGGAACACCACGAATTGCAAACCGACTTTTAAAGCGTGTGCGTGACTTTGCACAGGTTATGTCAAACGGCGTCATCACACTTGAAACCGCAAGGACAGCACTTGACAGACTCGAAATTGACGAACTCGGTCTTGACCGCAACGACAGAAGAATGCTTGAGGCAATCGTTCGTTTTTACAACGGCGGTCCTGTCGGACTTGAAACACTTGCGGCGGCAATCGGTGAAGAGGCTGTAACAATCGAGGATGTCTATGAGCCGTATCTTTTGCAGATAGGTTTTGTCAGCAGAACACCGAGGGGCAGATGCATAACTGCCGAGGCTTGCAAGCATCTCGGTTGTGAATTTCCTAAGGGTGTTGTAAATGCACAGCCAACACAGCCGACTCTCTTTGGTGACAGGGAGTCATAAATCAGTCACAATATGATTGTATAATTCAACAGAGTGTAAGGTTCTTACTTGGGTTATACCGAAAATTGCAGTTTTGAAAATTTACAATCTACAAATTATTTAACGGAGGAATATACATAATGGGAAGATTATTCGGTACAGACGGTGCAAGAGGTGTTGCAAACGCAGAGCTTACACCCGAACTTGCAATGAATATAGGCAGAGCGGCGGCAATGGTTCTTATCAGCGATGAGGTTGAACACCCCACAATTTTAATCGGTAAGGACACAAGACTTTCGGGCGATATGCTCGAGGGCGCACTTATTGCAGGACTTTGCTCGGTAGGTGCAAATGTTCACATTCTCGGGGTAGTTCCTACTCCTGCGGTTGCTTATCTTGTAGGCAAATACAATGCCGATGCAGGTATTATGATTTCCGCATCACACAACCCGTTTGAATTTAACGGTATCAAAATTTTCAGTTCTGACGGATGCAAGCTCCCCGATGCCCTCGAAAACAGAATTGAAGAAATCGTACTTGACCATGTCGTTCCGTATGCATCCGCAACAGATGAAAATATCGGCAGAGTAACATATGATACAGATGCGGCTGATTTGTATATTGACCACCTTGTTTCGGCAGTTGACTGCGACTTTGAGGGTATGGAAATTGCACTTGACTGCTCAAACGGTTCTTCTTCAAGAACAGCCGAAAAGCTTTTCACAAAGCTTGGTGCAAAGGTTCATATGCTTTTTGACGAGCCTGACGGTGTGAACATCAACCGTGACTGCGGTTCAACTCATATGAGCAAATTGCAGAAGTATGTTCGTGAACACAAGCTTTCATGCGGCCTTGCATTTGACGGTGACGCCGACAGATGTCTTGCGGTTGACGAAAACGGAAACCTTGTTGACGGCGATTATCTTATTGCAATCTGTGCAAATGATATGAAGCAGAGAGGCGTACTCAAAAAGAATGCCGTTGTCGGAACAATTATGACAAACATGGGCTTTAACAAGTTCTGCGAAGAAAACGATATGCACTTTGTTTCAACAAAGGTTGGCGACAGATATGTTCTTGAGGCTATGATGCAGGAGGGCTACAACATCGGCGGCGAGCAGAGCGGTCACATCATTTTGCTTGACTATGCAACAACAGGCGATGGTCAGCTTTCAGGTGCAATGATTCTCAGCATTATGAAGAGAACAGGCGAAAAGCTCAGTCAGCTTGCAAAGATTATGGAGCGTTTGCCGCAGGTGCTCATTAATGTAAAGGTCAGCAGAGAGGGCAAGCTCTCATTCTATACAGACAGGGAGATCAAGGCTGAAATCGAAAGAGTGAGCGAAATCCTCGGTGACAGAGGCAGAATCCTTGTTCGTGTGTCGGGAACAGAACCTCTCGTAAGAGTAATGCTCGAGGGCGAAAACCTCGAAGAAATTCAGAACCTTGCGGAAGAAGCCGCACAGGTAGTAAGGGAAAGACTTGCATAATGCGATTATCTGATAAATGGAAAGATTATGAACTTATAGATACCTCTGACGGGGAAAGACTTGAAAGATGGGGAGATATAATCCTTATCCGTCCCGATCCGCAGATTATCTGGTCAAGCGAAAAGAAAAATCCTCTTTGGTATTCGGCACATGCCCGTTACCACCGCTCAAAGCGTGGCGGAGGAAGTTGGGAGCAGTACAAAAAAGTTCCTGACCGCTGGACTGTAAATTACGGCGACCTCGTTTTCAACATCAAGCCTATGGGATTCAAGCACACGGGCGTGTTCCCCGAACAGGCAGTTAACTGGGATTTTGCCGCAGAAAAAATTAAAAACGAAAACAGACCGCTTAAAATTCTCAACCTTTTCGGTTACACAGGATGTGCAACTCTTGCGTGTATGAACGCAGGCGCAACCGTTTGCCATGTTGACGCATCAAAGGGCATGGTTCAGTGGGCAAAGGAAAATGCCGCATCAAGCGGTATTGCCGACAGACCTGTCCGTTGGCTCGTTGACGATTGCGTAAAATTTGTACAGCGTGAAATCCGCCGTGGCAACAGGTATGACGGAATCATTATGGATCCTCCGTCATACGGCAGAGGTCCGGGCGGTGAGGTCTGGAAACTTGAAGAACAGCTTTATTCACTCGTAACCCTGTGCAAACAGGTTCTCTCAGACAATCCGCTGTTTTTCATTCTCAATTCCTACACAACGGGACTTTCTCCCGCTGTAATGGAATATTTGCTCGGAGTTCTTTTGCAGAAGGACTTCGGCGGAAAAGTATCAAGCGATGAAATAGGACTGAAGGTGAGCGACACGGGACTTGTATTGCCGTGCGGCTCAACCGCAATATGGGAGAAATAATAAATGAGCTTTATTTCACTTGACAACATCAGCTTTTCATATTCCGACATTGAAAGCGGTCAGCCGTACAAAAATGCGGTTGACGGTGTTTCTCTCAATATCGAAAAGGGTGAATTTGTTGCCCTTCTCGGTCACAACGGATGCGGAAAGTCAACTGTTGCAAAACATCTCAACGCAATGCTATTGCCGGATAAGGGCAAAGTGTATGTTGACGGAGATGACACATCAGATGAAAACAAGACATATGACATAAGAGAAAAAGTGGGACTTGTACTTCAAAATCCCGACAACCAGCTTGTTGCAAGCGTTGTTGAGGAAGATGTTGCTTTCGGCCCCGAAAACCTCGGAATACCGCCAAAGGAGATCCGACAGAGGGTTGACGATGCCCTCAAAGCCGTTGATATGTACGATTACCGTGAACACGCTCCGTTCAAGCTTTCGGGCGGTCAGAAACAGCGTATTGCAATTGCCGGAATTCTTGCAATGCAGCCGCAATGCATAGTTCTTGACGAACCCACGGCAATGCTTGACCCTAACGGCCGTGACGAGGTAATGGCAACGCTTTTAAAACTCAACCGTGAAAAGAATATGACGGTTGTCCTCATCACACACTATATGGAAGAGGCAGTCCTTGCCGACAGAGTTGTCGTTATGGTCGCAGGAAAAATCCTCACTCAGGGTACACCCGAAGAAGTTTTTTCACAGGCGGAGCTGCTCAAAAAGCACCGTCTTGATGTTCCGCAGGCAACAGAGCTTGCATACAGACTCAGGGGGTGCGGAGTGAAATTTGACAAACTTCCTCTCAATGCAGAGCAATGTGTAAAAATGCTTGAGGAGGTGCTGTCATGAGCAAGGTGCTTGAGCTGAAAAATTTAAGCTATGTTTACGGAACAGGCACTCCGTTTGAGAAAACCGCTGTCAATAATTTGAGCCTTTCAATTGAAAAAGGCGAGTTTATCGGCATTATTGGACACACGGGCTCGGGCAAGTCAACACTTGTTCAAATGCTCAACGGACTTATGAAACCAACTTCGGGACAGGTTCTTCTTGACGGCGAGGATATCTGGGCAAATCCCAAGGATATCAGAAAAATCCGTTTCAAAGTCGGAATGGTATTTCAGTATCCCGAATATCAGCTTTTTGAAGAAACCGTTGCCAAGGATATCGCATTCGGCCCTACGAATATGGGCAAGAGCGGTGCAGAGCTTGAAAAAGCGGTAAATGACGCCGCAAGATTTACCGGACTTAAAGATGAACTTCTTGAAAAATCTCCGTTCGACCTTTCGGGCGGTGAAAAGAGAAGGGCGGCAATTGCAGGCGTTATTGCAATGAATCCCGAGGTTCTCGTTCTTGACGAACCGACCGCAGGTCTTGATCCTATGGGCAGAGATGTGCTATTGAGCCAGATTGTGCAGTATCACAAGGAACGCAAAAACACCGTTATCCTTGTATCCCACAGCATGGAAGACATTGCAAGGGTTGCCGATAAGATAATCGTTATGAACAAGTCAAACCTCGTTATGTTTGATAAGACGAAAGAAGTTTTCTCAAAGGGACGAGAGCTTGAAAAAATAGGACTTCGAGTACCGCAGATAACAAAGATTATGCTTGAACTGCGTGAAAAAGGTTTTAATGTTCCCGAAGGAATACTTACTGTTGATGAGGCAATGGACTGTATTTCCTCACTGCTTGACAAGGAGGGTAAAATATGGTAAGAGATGTTGCGTTCGGTCAGTATTTTCCTGCGAACAGCGTAATCCACAAATGTGATCCCCGTGCAAAGCTGATTATGCTTGTCGGATTTCTCGTAATTATTTTCTGTACTTTTAATTATGCTTCGCTTGCGCTTGTTGTGCTTTTTACCGCGCTTTTTGTTGCGGCAAGCAAGGTGCCTGCAAAGTTCTATTTCAAAAGCATGAAAGTAATTATATTTATTATAATAGTAACCTCAATTCTCAATGTGTTCTACGGTTCGGGTGATCCGCTTGTACAATGGGGAATTTTCAAAATTACCTTAAACGGCATTAACAGAGCAATTTTTGTTTCGGTAAGAATTATCTGTCTTATACTTGCAAGCTCCTGTCTTACATTCACAACCTCTCCGACAGAGCTTACGGACGCAATCGAAAGACTGATGAAGCCGCTTGCAAAACTGCACTTTCCCGTTCACGAGATTGCAATGATGATGTCGCTTGCTTTAAGATTTGTTCCCACACTTCTTGAAGAAACCGACAAAATTACTCAGGCTCAAAAGGCACGAGGTGCCGATATGGAGTCGGGTAATATTATTCAGAGGGTAAAGGCGTTTATCCCTATTCTCATTCCGCTTTTTGTTTCGGCATTCAGAAGAGCCTATGAGCTTGCAACAGCTATGGAGTGCCGTTGCTACCGTGGCGGAACAGGAAGAACACGAATGAAAACTATTCATATGGCAAAGCGTGACTATGTATCTTTTGTAATGGTCGCACTTCTAATCGGCGGAGTGATTTTATGCAACATATTCCTTCCTGCGGCAGTTTAAGAAATCTTCTTCTCACAATTTCATATGACGGAAAAGAGTTCCACGGCTGGCAGATTCAGCAGAACGCAATGACGGTTCAGGAGGCTTTTCAAACTGCTCTTTCAAAGATTATCGGCAATGACTTTGATGTAAAGGGATGCAGTCGCACAGACAGCGGGGTTCACGCAAATATGTACTGCATCAGCCTTAAAACAGAGCATCCCATAAAGCCCGAAAGACTCAAGGCGGCGCTTAACCGCTGGCTGCCGCTAAGCATTGCGGTTCTTGACTGCAAAGAGGTTGCACCCGATTTTCACGCCCGCTATTCCTGCACAAGCAAGGAATATATCTACAAAATCTGGAACAACGAGGTGCGAAATCCGTTTCTTGACGGATACGCACTTCATTACAGATACAAAATTGACGAAAATCTGCTCGACAAAGCCGCTCAGGCATATGTCGGCAGACACGATTTCACTTCCTTTTGCACGCTTGATAACCGTGAAAAAGGGGATATGACCAGAAATGTAAAAGCCTTTTCGGTAACCCGTGAGGGCGACCTTGTTACAATGAAGGTTGAGGCTGACGGCTTTTTGTACAATATGGTTCGTATTATGGTGGGAACACTTCTCAGGATTCAACAGGGTAAAATTGCTCCCGATGAAATTCCCTCCATTATAGAAAAGAAAAACAGAAAATATTCGGGTCCCACCGCACAGGCTTGCGGATTGTACCTGAATCGTGTGAATTATGAAAATGACAACAGTTCACAAAAAGGAGTGAACGCTGATGTTTAAAAAATTTAAAGGACATTATTCAAAACGAAAGACACATAAAACCGACAGAGATGTAATGAGCTATGAGGATATGCCTCTTGACGATTATGAACAGGAAAAAACCGAAATGTCGCCGCAGGCTGTCAAGAAAATCGTACTCGGTGCGTGTATTGCCATTGCGGCAGGACTTATAGTTTTTGCCTTTGCAAACCGTGACAAGCTCACATGGGAGAATATCTCGAACTGGTGGACTTATGATGTACTCGGAAATGCCGGTCACGGCTATCCCGTTGACATTATCGGTTCCGAGGTTTCATCGGGCAACTTTGCAGTGTCACAGGGACATGCCGTGTATGCATCGGACACCTCGTTCGTAACCCTTACAAATTCGGGTACAGAGGTTGCACGACTTCAGCTTACACATTCAAATCCCGTAATGAAAAACAATGAAAACAGATTTCTCACATACGGAATCGGCAGTGCAAGCTATGAGATAAGCAGTTTTGACGAAACGCTTTACTCAGGCAATGCCGAAAATAAAATATACACAGGTGATGTTGCCTCAAACGGTACATACTGTCTTGTTACCGAGGACAACGGTTATCTTACAACGCTGTATGCCTACAGCAAAAATAATAACAGAATTTACAAATATTCTTTTTCGGAGTATTATATAACTTCGGTAGCAATTAACAAGGACGGCTCCGGTTGCGTTGCCACAGGTGTGTCCAGTGATAAGGGTTCAGCGGTAACGGGCGTTTATGTGCTTGATTTTTCACAGGAAAAGCCTGTTTCAACCTACAAAATTTCGGGTGACAGCGTGCTTGATTGCAAGTATCTGACCTCAGATACGGCGGTTCTTGTGGGCTCACAGGCAAGCTATATTGTTAAAAAAGGTGAAAAGAATTACAAAACAGTAAGCTATGAGGATAAAACTCTTTCAAATTACTGCTTTAACACAGATACATCAACCTATACAATGGCTCTTTCAAGGAGCGGTGACGGAAGAAGTGTTGCTCTCATAAGCTATAACAGTAACGGCGAGGCACAGTACACAATAAATACCGAACACAAAGCCGATTCGCTTTCTGTCTACAAGGGTACGGTTGCAATCCTTGACGGAAATGTTGTTTACGGTTATAATCAAAATGGCGATTTGCTTTATTCGACAAATTCGGGAACCGGTTCAAAAAAGATTGTGCTTGCCTCGGACTACACCGCTTATATTCTAAGCGTAAATCAAATTAGGTTTATTGACCTTGACAGTGTATCGAGCGACGATACCGCTCAAACTTCAAAACAGGAGTAATAAATTTGGTTGCAGATATAATTATTATTGCCGTGTTTGCGCTTTTGTTTTTTATTGATTTCAAGCGTGGCATAGCAATTACAATTCTCAATGTTGCAGGTGTGGCTCTCACGGGCTTTCTTGCATATCACATTTCAAATTTTCTTGCATCGTGGGTTTATACGGCATTTGTTCAGCAGACCTTAACAACAAATCTGCAACAAATGATTGACACTCAGGGCATCAACTCAGCCATTGCAAACAGTTTTTCGGCTTTGCCAAACTGGGTTATGGGAATACTCGGATTTTTCCTTTCAATTTTCGGATTGGATTCTAGTGTCTATACAAACGATTTTCAGGTTCCGAACTCTGCCGCAGCGGCGGTGTCAACTTCGGTGGAAAATCTTATTCAGCCGGTTATTACAGGAATGTTCCGCTTGGTTATCGGTGTAGTTATATCAATAATTATCTTTATAATTATAAAAATTCTTGTTAAAAAACTTGCAAGAGTGTTTAAAATACCCGTGGTGAAACAGATTAATAAGCTTCTCGGCGGTGTGTTGGGACTAGCGGAGGCGGCAATCCTTGTGTTTTTTGCCGTTAATATCTTTTCGGGAGTGCTTGAGTTTTCAAATCCCGAAATGCTTAATAACCCGATGATTTCGGGTGCTGTTTTTAAATTTTTCAGCGTTGCAGTCTGAATGAAGAAACAGGAGGGAACAGTAATGGAAAAAGAAAAAGATGTGTGGAGCTTTAAAACATCCGATTTGGTTACTATACCTAATATTATAACTTATGTAAGATTTGTGCTTATAATCCCGTTCGTATATTTTTTCCTTGCGGAACAGTATATATATGCGGCAATATGTATAGGTTTGTCGGGACTTTCCGATTGCTTTGACGGAATGGCTGCCAGAAAACTCAATCAGGTAACTCCTCTCGGAAAAATCCTTGATCCCATTGCAGATAAGGTAACGCTTTTTGCGGTAGTTATCTGTATGGTGATTTATGTGCCTATAGTTCTTCCGATTCTTGTAACACTTCTGGTCAAAGACCTTATTATGCTCCTCGGCGGTGCAGATTTAATCAAAAAAAGACTCACTCCGCCTTCTGCAAACTGGTACGGAAAGGTCGGAACAATTATTTTCTACTTTTCCGTATGTCTTATCGTATTTCTCAAGGCCTTTTTTGCCTACGAAAATATGGTGCTTGATCTGATATTGCTTTCGGTTACAGCCGCATCCATGCTATACGCTTTGTATCGTTACGGCAAAATCTATTTTGCAATGATTAAGGAGTACAACGAATCACTTAAAAAGACAGCTGACATTAAAAATAAATAAATTCCGACAAATAAATATTGAATTATTTGTTAAACAGTTGTATAATTCTTATATTACCATGACAGCAAATGTGCAATTTGGTGTCCTAAAAAGGAGTATGCTATGCTTTGTACAAGATGCGGAAAACGGCCTGCGGTTGTTTTCGTTTCAAATAATAATTCCAAAGACGCCCCAACGGCAGGTTATTGCCTTACCTGTGCAAAAGAGCTTGGAATCAAGCCGGTTGAGGATCTTATCAGCAAAATGGGTATCTCGGACGAGGACCTTGAAAATGTTCAGGATCAGATGAATACCCTCATGAACAGTATGGGTGACGGCGATATGTCACAGCTTATGGAACAGCTTGGTGCGGATAACCTTGCCGAGCAGATGGGCGATTTTTCTAAAGACGGTGACGGCAGTGAGGATGATGATTTCTCACACGGTGCACCTGCATTCCCTGCATTTTTCAACAGTATGTTCGGCGGACAGAACAACAATGCGACAAATCAGGATAACAATAAAAAGGGCAAAAAAGAGAAAAAAGAAAAGAACAGAAAGCACATCAATCTTTACTGTGAAGACCTCACACGCAAGGCGAGAGAGGGCAAAATCGACCGCATTGTCGGCAGAGACAGCGAGATTGAGCGTGTAATTCAGATTCTTTCAAGAAGAACAAAGAACAATCCTTGCCTTATCGGTGAACCCGGTGTAGGTAAAACCGCTATTGCAGAGGGGCTTGCTCTCCGCATTGCCGCAGGAAATGTTCCTCAAAGACTTAAAAACAAGGAAATTCAGCTTCTTGACCTCACATCACTTGTTGCAGGTACTCAGTTCAGAGGTCAGTTTGAAAGCAGAATCAAAGGACTTGTTTCCGAAATCAAGGAGAACGGCAACATAATTCTCTTTATTGATGAGGTTCACAGCCTTGTCGGCACAGGTGACAACGAGGGTACAATGAATGCCGCAAATATCCTCAAACCGGCTCTTTCAAGGGGCGAGGTTCAGGTCATCGGTGCTACAACATTCAACGAATACAGAAAATATATCGAAAAGGATTCTGCTCTCGAAAGAAGATTTCAGCCCGTAAAGGTCGGCGAGCCTACAATTGCTCAGTCAATTGATGTTATCGCAGGCGTAAAAGGCTATTATGAGGCACATCACCGTGTAATTGTTGACGATGATATCGTTCGCAAGACGGTTATCCTTTCCGAAAGATACATAACAGACCGTTTCCTTCCCGACAAAGCAATCGACCTTCTTGATGAAAGCTGTGCTTGTGCCGCTCTTCGCAACAAGAACATGGAGCGTCACGATAAGCTTGAGGATGAAAGACAGAAGCTTCTTATCAGAAAGGACGCTCTTACAAATGCCGATGAGGTAAACTACGAACAGCTTGCCGAGGTCAACACAAGCCTTGCAAGAATTGACAGCGACCTTAAAGAAATTGACCCAGAAACTCTCGTTTCAAAGGTTACAGAGGAGGATATCGCCAAGGTCATCGAACTCTGGACAGGCATCCCCGCATCAAGAATCAAGGAAAATGAGCTTTCAAAGCTTGCCGACCTTGAGAACGAGCTTAAAAAGAAAATTATCGGTCAGGATGAGGCTGTAAAGGCTCTTGCATCTGCAATCAGAAGAAGCAGAGTTCAGATTTCACCTCGCCGCAGACCTGCATCGTTCATCTTTGTAGGTCCTACAGGTGTCGGTAAAACAGAGCTTGTAAAGGTTCTCAGCAAGGAACTTTTCGATACCCCCGAAACTCTTATCAGACTTGATATGAGTGAATTTATGGAGAAACATTCGGTTTCTAAAATTATCGGTTCACCGCCCGGATATGTAGGCTTTGTCGGTTACGATGAGGCAGGACAGGTAACGGAGAAAGTTCGCCGCAGACCTTATTCGGTTCTCCTCTTTGATGAAATTGAAAAGGCTCATCCCGATGTTCTCAATATTTTGCTCCAAATTCTTGACGAGGGCAGAGTTACAGACGCTCACGGCAGAACAGTAAACTTTGAAAATACTGTTATCATTATGACATCAAATGCCGGCGCAAACCGGATTATTTCTCCAAAAACACTTGGCTTTGGACAGGCGAAGACGAGCGAGGAGGAATACCAGAAAATGAAGGAAGGCGTGATGGAAGAAGTGAAACATATTTTCAAGCCGGAGTTCATTAACCGTGTGGACGAAATGATTGTTTTCCATGCCCTTAATAAGGAAAATATAAAAGATATTACAAAGATTATGTTAAAGCAGTTTGCAAAACGAGTGAAAAACCAGATGGATATGGAACTTTGCATAGCAGACGATGTGGTTGATTTTATTTCCGATAAAGGCTTTGATAAAGATTACGGCGCAAGACCAATCCGCCGTGCTTTGCAGACCGAACTTGAGGACGTTTTGGCAGAGGCTGTGCTTATGGGAGATATTTCTATCGGAGATACGGTGGATGTTTCGCTTTCTTGTGAAGGAACGAAGAAGAAAATTGTAGTAAAAAAGAAGACTTTTGCGGATGAGAAAAAGTGAAGAAAAAATCACAAAAAAGTAATGGCAAAATAAGTCGAAATATTGTATACTTGAAGTATAAAAAAGATGCTGCAATGAAAAGGCGTCAACGAGTGAACGAAGGAGGAATCACAAGATGGGCGTAGTAGAAGAATTGATTCGCAAAGATGCGGATGGGACGTTAAGTTTTGGCAATTATTTGCTGGATACGAAGACGAAAAAATCGGATTTTGCATTCGAGGGTGCAACCTACAAAATCAAGACTTTTAAGGAAATTACCAAATTGGAGAAGAATGGTACGTTAGTGTATGAATCGGTACCGGGTTCTACAGTAACAAAGTTTAAGGGTAATCCGGATGTGGTTGAGTTTGAAGTGGAAGCACCAAGCGATATCAGTTTCACGCTTGAGATGGAACCATCGACCGAGTATAAATTGGTTGTTGATGGTGTGTCGGGTG
>ENA-OOZD01000933-OOZD01000933.1-human-gut-metagenome-genome-assembly--contig:-NODE-933-length-12374-cov-1.325351_pt1 | contig 12374 bp, 8 predicted proteins | sample MGYA00241186_ERZ501395 | MGnify/ENA primary metagenome ERZ501395 (study PRJEB25962, sample SAMEA2042730) | human gut metagenome | biome: human gut; feature: human-associated habitat; material: faeces... | reverse complement strand
TCTTCTACTATGATCTGTGAATGTTTCGCTACATGAGCCAGACACTCATCTCCGTAAAGATCCTGTGAACCTGTACAAAACCAGAACTTATAGTTTCTTCCTGTTTTCATGATAAAATTCCTCCCGGATTTATTTTTATTTTTTATTTATTTCATTTGTTTACAATATTTTTCTGCATGATCCCCGTATGATCAGTTCCGGATAAATCAGTCTTTCAACCTTACTTTCTTCTTCAGGAACTCCGTTGATCTTCTCAAGTATAAGCTCTGCTGCCATTTCTCCCAGCTTTTCCTGCGGATGAGCTATCGTTGTGATTCCGCTTCCTCGCTGAGCATACAGTGAATTGTCATAACCGGTAATGGAAATATCATCCGGTATCCTGACTCCCATTTTCTCCAGTTCTTCCATAACCTGAACAGCAATCTGATCATTGTAACAGACGATTCCATCCGGAAGCTGTCCGCTCTGTACCATTTCTTTTGCCATCAGTGCAGGTTTTACTTTCCTGTCCTCTGTATGAAACCAGACAACATCATCAGGATCATAGGCAATCCCTGACTCCTGTAAGGCCTTCACATATCCCTTGTGGCGCTCCAGTCCCTGCATATCGTCTGCCTTAAAGAAACCCTTGATCTTTTTATGTCCCAGTTCCAGCAGATATTTTGTTACAAGATAGCCTCCCTGTGCATCATCCATAAGAATATGAGGTTTATCCCTCATTTCTGAATAGATTCCCTGAATAAACACATACGGAATTTCAAATTTATCCAGATTCTGATAAAGATTTCTGTGTTTACAGATCATCTCACTTTTGCTTGGTTCAATGATCAGTCCATCAATATCTTTCTTCAGAAGTTCCTCCAGACATCTGGCCTCTTTCTGTCTGCTGTTTGCTGTGTTTTTCAGGATAATACTGTAACCGCTTTCTGAAAGGACATTATCCATTCCCTGTATCAGTCTCGGAAAAATATAATCAGAAATATATGTGGTCACTACCGCAATATTCTTTGAATTCTTTATATGGCGCATATTCTCAGAGCAATAAGTACCTCTTCCGTGAAATGCCTCTACATATCCGTCCTGCTCCAGGATTCCCAGTGCTTTACGAACTGTATGTCTACTCAAGGAATATTTCTGTGAAAGCTCGTTTTCTGAAGGAAGCTTCTCTCCCGGTCGGATAGCTCCTGACATAATATCACTTCTGAGCTGTTCCATCAGTGAGAAATATTTCGGCTTTCCATTATCTGTCATGTCTTCTTCCCTCCTGTATTTAGGATACAACTTGTACGCACGTACGAACAAGTTGTTTTTTATGCATAAATTATACAAAATATCGAGAGATTTTTCATTAGTTTTTTCCAAAACACCTCGAGGGATAGTGATATGTGAACAGTAACAGTTCATCCTTTACGAAAGTTACCAATATCCGATTGATTTCAACATCACTTCGGCTCAGCTTTTTCTATACCATAACATTCATGGCAAATCCCATGTACCGCCATACGTATTTCTTTATCCAGACGTGAATTACAGGTGATCAGAGTCACCATTCTCTCCCTTTCATCAGGCTCTACTCCTGTGTCATACATGGAATTATTTTTCAATATAGATAATTGTCTCCTGTATGCAGGACTGGATAACTTGTATCCATATTCAAATGCCGGGCTTTGGGAAGATGCCTGTTCCACAGAAAAAATTTTGTACAGAAACTTTCTTTTTGGTGTTGTGATCTCAATTTCAGGACATTTTTTTAGAAATTCAGGCTGTTCATAACGGTTCAGATTTGCAAACATCATATTACCTTCTATATTATGCCCGTAAAGAATACTGTGGGAATCTGTGAAATTCTTTTTTATGTCATGTTCCAGAAAAATACATCCAAACAGATCTTCCTCTCCTCTGAAATTATGTTTCAGGTAATATTCATCATCTGCCGCCTGAACTACAGGATAAGAAATATCGGCTCCCGGGACAGTAATCCAGGCAACTGTCTGAGAGTTGATCTTTCTTAAATTTTCCCAGGAAATCCCGAAGGATTCCCTGATTTCATCTGTACAGTTTTTGTTTTTTGATTCAGAAGATCTTCTCTGTTTTTTCCTGCGTTTTTTTTCACTGTTTTTTGTACTGCTGTCTTCATCAGTTTTTTTGCCATCTGCCAATAATCCGGCACCTGCTCTGTTCTTCACCCCTGCCATTTTGGAAAGCTCTGCATATTCCTGCCTTGCTGCAAGATTCTGTTCATAACTTTTTATATAGAAGCCGGCACAATATATAAGAAGCCCAATTGCTGCTATGATCATACTTACTGCAAATGTTCTGAGTTTTTTCATTTCCGCGGCATACCCTTTATATTTCTTTTCCCGGAAACAGTTCTTCTGTAGATCACCACACCTCCTGTCAGCAGTCCCATTCCGATAAGTCCAAGAACAGCCATCATTTTAAACGGTCTGACATCTCCTGTTTTAGAACTTCCTGCCATGGAACCACCCTGATAGCTTCCGTATCCACCCGAATTTCCGTAACTGCTGCCTCCGTTTCCGGAAGTTGTGCCTCCATTATTTCCACCATTGTAAGATGCCAACGGTGCTTTCGTCGGTACAGGAGTCATTTTCGGGCAGGTTCCCGGTACAGATGGTGTTGGTGTGGCTTTTGGCTGCTCCGTCGGTTTCGGTACTTCTGTAGGTTTTGGTGTCTCTGTCGGCTTTGGTGTTTCTGTTGGTTTCGGTGTTGCAGACGGTGTTGGTGTGGCAGTGGGTTCTGCTTTTGTTTTCACATATACCTCCTGCTGCGCCGCAATTTCCGGTGAAATATCTCCTCTTGCTTTCGCTGTGTTTACAATTTTTTCAGGCTCTGTGCTTTCTGTTTTAAATACCACTTCATAGCAGACTTCAATTTTATCCATATCTGACAACGATGCTCCTGTCTGAATTACAAATCCTGTATCATCTGCCTCTATTTTGGCATCTTTCAGCTCTATGCCGTTTTTCTTCACAAAAATGCTGTCTTTTACAATAGAAGCCCCTTGGGTTTCCAGTTTATCTTCGATAACAATATTCTGATCTGTGACATCCTCACGCAGTTGTCTTACTGTCAGCTTATAGTATCCTTTCTCACCGGACGCATACTCTTTCTTATCTGATTCCTTCACAATTTCCAGAATCGGACTGTGTACCTCTGTCTCTGTTTCCCCGGTTGCAGGTATCTTTTCACTGCTGTCTGCAACTGCAGTATTGTGCACTTTCTGTCCTGCCAGGGCTGCATCAATCACTGCTGCCTGATATTCCACGATCATACTTTTCTGTTCCTGACAGTCCAGAGGATTATACATTACCTGCTCAAAAAGACCGCCTTTATCATTATCGCAGATACTATATCTGCTGTCCCTGACCAGTGTCCTGCCTGTTGACATCAGGAAAGTATTATCATCATTGATCTGTACATCAGCATCTGCCACATTTCCTTTCTCATCCATCAGAATCACCGAATCCTTCAGAAGACGTACTCCCTGAGTATCGATCACATCCTGCAGAGTAACATTACGCGCCACACATCCGGTCTGCTCCTGTGTCAGGACAATGCGGTATGTAATAATATCACCATATTTGTAAAATGGTTTGTCCGTCGTCTTCTCTACGTTAAGAACAGGCGAGTTCACCCAGATTTTTGAGGAGTCCTTTACTTTCTGTGCATTATCTGCATACGCCTGTGCTGTATTTACAATCTCCATCCCATTTACGCTTTCCTGCGCAGTACAGCGGAAATTAACAGTCACAGGTGTCTGATACGGAAGATCTGAAATCGTCACGATCCATCCGGTTCCCTGACGTGTAACCTGACAGCTGACCGGTTTTTCCACTGTTTCTTTATAATTTTCCGGATTCAGCTGATTTCCTGCATCATCAGTTCCTGCCACCGGATTCTGAATAACAGCCGGAACACCGCTTACAGTAACAGCATCTTCAGCTCCGTCCAGAGCCAGCCCTTCAGGAAGGGAAAGATCACTGATCACAAGATTTCTTGCGATAGATCCCTTCTGAAGATTATTAACCGTAACCTGATAATTCACCTGTTCTCCTACCCGAAATTCATTTTCCGCACGTCCGTCCCCGGCTGCCAGATATGGATTCTGAAAACTTTTCTCAATAGAAAGAACTGCTGTATTTACATACACTTCTGCGTCATCCTGTGAAACAGGGGCATTCTGCGCCTGCACATTGGCAACATTAATGCTTTCCATTCCATTTGCCGCTTCCGCAACTGTGCAAAGGAAAGAAATCATAACCGGAGTATTTGCCGGAAGATCTGAAATGTTCAGTCTCCATCCGCTTCCCTCCTGAAGAAATTCATAATTCACCGGTTTCTCTGATGTCTCATTATAAAATTCCGGATTGAGCTGGTTCAAAACATCTTTGGTCCCTGCTGTCAGCTGCGTAATATTCTGTGGGATTCCGCTTACCGATACATCCTCTGCCGATGAAAGCGCAAGTCCTGCCGGCATACCGGTATCCCAGACAGTTACGTTCCGGGCCACTGTACCTGCTTTTTTATTCTCCACCACCACATTGTACTGTACCTGTTCTCCGACCTGCCATTCATAATGATCTGCAGATTTCTCAATCCAGAATTCTCCTGAATTTACATATACTTCTGCATCATCAGATCTCTCATCTGTATTAGCAGCTTTTACAGTTGCTGCATTTACGCTTTCGTGTCCATTTGCCTCTTCCTGTGCGATACAATGGAAAATAATCGTTACAGGCTGACTGTATGGCACATAAGAACAATAAAAGGAAAATCCGTTCTCATCTGCATTCAACTGAGAATCCACAGATCTCGCTTCATATGCCTGTCCTGTTTTCTTATCCGGTACGGGATAGTTTACCTGTTGCTGAACTCCCAGTACTTCCATGCTCTGTGCACCACCTGCCAGAACCAGTCCCTGCGGCAGACCAATATCAGTAATAGTTACATCTTTTGCAATTGTTCCTGCCGTTACATTATTCACCACGATCCGGTAAGCTACCTGCTCTCCTGCCTGCCATTCATATTTGTCTGCTGTTTTATCAATTTCAAGCTGTGGACTGTTCGGCCATACTTCTGCCATATCCTTTCTGGATTCCTGTTCTCCTGTCTCAGGATTGATCAGATTATCCGCTGTTGCAGTCACAATATTTTCCCATTCCTGTCCATTGGAATCCGCAGATGCCTGACATTTAAAACGGATTGTGATCGTCTCCCCATACTTCAGGGACGGACACTCTGCTTTCCATCCATTTTCTCCCTGTCCGGTAAGCGTACAGTTCTCGCCTCCCTGACTTGTCTCTACAGCATACTGCCCTTCCAGAAACTGCAGACATGATGGAAGCTCGTCTGTAATAACAACATTTACTGCTTTTACATCCTGTTTTGTCTGAGAAACCAGAACCTCATAATCTATGATATCTCCCGTTTTCCATTCATACTGAGAAGTATTTTTCTTTACTTCCAGTTCCGGTGGAATCACACCCTTTACCCACACTGTTTCCGTATCCATTGTATCTCCGCTTCCGTTTGTACGTTCATAACTCATGGATGCATGGTTTGGTACAAGAATACTGTATCCATCCTCTGCAAGGTATTTTGAAATGTTAATTTCTGATTCCGGTCTCTGGCGTACTTTTAAAGTAAATGTGTAAGTCTGATTATCTGTAAATGCTTCATCCTGAAGGCTCTCTGCTTTGGCCCTGCAGGTCACTTTCTGTCCTTCAACAGCAACATCAAACCAGTCTGTCACTGTCTGCCCTGCATCATTCACAATACTGACTTTTGATGCATCCTCTATAGTAAGACAATCCTCAAGTATATCCTGTACCACAAAGGATTTCAGTCTATTGGGTGTCACCTCCGCCCGGATCATATACTGGAATTCCTGTCCCTGACGAATGCCAAAAGGTTTTTCTTTTGATGTGGCAGCTGCCTGTTCCCATGTACAGTTTGCCTCTCCCACACGTTTCTCAGGCGCTTTTTTCATCTCAACATCACCGAAACAATAGGATGTAAAATCAAAATATGCATATGCTTTGCAGTATTTCTGTCCTTTAAAGTTCGGACAATAACTGTTGCCTGATGGATCCAGATATTTATTTCTTGTAATCTCTGCCCATCTTTCCTGAGAACCGGCTTTTGCAATGGCATCTTCACGACTTTTATCCCATTTATCCAGTCTGAACTGATGACAGAATTCTACCGTAAAATTATCTGTATTATAAAAAAGATTCAGCCATCCTCTCGGATCATCCGGCTCAACGGAACCAAGGGGTGAGCTTACAGAATTCCCATCTACCGTCAGATAATCATTGTTTTTCAGAACATATGCATTATCCAGACTGCTGTCTGACGGAATACGGACTCCCTGTCCCGCATCAATATCACGTATGGTTCCATGGCCACTGATCGGCAGTGTTTCTTCTGTTCCATGCTTCAGAAACTGAAACTTAACCTTTGCGTATCCTACAGAATAAATAAATACACCGATACTGTTTTTGGAAAAGCCAACCATTGGATAAGCTTCATTATCTTTCCATGCAAACGTAGCTCCGCCTTTATTCTGAACAATCGATTCTGCAGTGCGCAGATCATAACGGGGTTCTGCATTCTCTACTCCCACAAGAATGAGTCTGACATCAACAATATTTCCATTTCCATCTTTTCCTACATTGTTATAACGCATCCCTGCGCTTCCGGCTTTATAGTCCGCTCCTACACGAACGCACTCTGTGTCACGTTCACTTTTTCCATTGTCTGAAAAAGCTTCCCTGTCCAGATTATCACACCCAAAAGATTCATATGTGGTAATTCCGGGCTGAAACTTCATGTTAAAGCGATAACCATAATCTACCACCTTGTCACTGTCCCATGTTTCTACAGTTAACGGTGCCGCCTGAGTTACGCAGACAGGCACAAGCCCCAGAATTGCCTGCAGAATAAAAAGCATTGCAAGCAGCAAAGCTCCAAGGCGTTCTTTCAGTTTGAAATTGTGTTTCATTTTCCGTCTCCTTTCCGAACAAAAAATATAAAAATGAATGTGGGATTTTTCCCTGCACCTGGCAGGATTAAAGAATAGAAATAAGTTGAGATTGTATGATTATAAATATTCAAGGGGAATTAATATCGTGAAACAAGAACGTTTACACTTAAGATTTTAAGATTCTGCGCAGGGTTTCTTTTCTGAAACCCTGCACAGATTTTCATTGATCATTTCTTTTCTTCAGCCATGAAAGAAAATAAAGAATAATTGCAAGAATAATAAAAAACGGAATCGCAACTCCGATTATCAGTATCAGTAAAACAATTATAACAGCCGCCGCTGCAATAACAACAGCCTTGCCATGCCAGGTAGAAAGATCGATTACTTTTTTCCATCTTTTCTCCTGCTGATGAGGAAGCTCTGTCTCATTGCCATAACTACTTCCGTAAGAAGAATACTCTCCGTAATCTTCCTGTGTACTTCCATCATCTGTATCGATCAGAGTTTTTGCTATCAGATGCGGGTCTCCCAGTTCCTGCAGTACTTCCTGCTCTGAACGTCCGCCACGTACCTGAGACTGTATATAATCTTCATAATACCTGATATGTGCTGCTGCTTTGCCCTCCTGCATCTGCCCGGCAAGCTGGCTTCTCAGGATTTCCAAAAATTCTTTTCTGTTCATCTTCTACACTCCATTTTGCCAGAAATACATATCAAAACTCTACTGCTCTCTCCGTTATCAGTAACGTTCGTACTCTTATTTTACCATATATACCGCAGGTAGCAACTAATATAATCATAAACTTTTTATGAAATTCTTATAAACACATATATCGTTTTGGAAATAACACTGCAAATCCACTCGGATTCTCCTGCTTTCGTCATTTTCCGACAATTTTTGCATACATCTCCGGTCTGCGGTCTCTGAAAAGTCCCCAGTTCAGTCTGTCTGCCTTTAATGCATCCAGGTCAAAAGTGCTTACAAGCACCCCCTCTTCCCCTCCGGGCAGTTCTGCACAGAGAGCACCTGTGTTGTCTGTGATAAAAGAAGAGCCGTAAAAATTAAGAGCAGATTTCTGCATTCCGTTTTCCGGACATGGCTCTACTGTTTCCTCACCGATTCTGTTGGCAGCGATCACAGGGATCAGGTTGGAGGCAGCGTGTCCCTGCATACATCTTCTCCAGTGTTCCATGCTGTCGCATTCCAGGATGGGTTCACTTCCGATGGCAGTGGGATAAAAGAGAAGCTCTGCTCCCTGCAGTGCCATACATCTTGCCGTTTCCGGGAACCACTGATCCCAGCAGATTCCAACTCCAATGGTTCCAAATCTGGTATCAAAAACCTTAAAGCCGGTATCTCCCGGTGTGAAATAGAATTTTTCCTGATAATAATGGTCATCCGGAATATGTGTTTTCCGATAAATGCCGAGATTCTTTCCATCTGCATCCAGAACCGCAACGCTGTTATAAGTATTATTGACCTCTTTTTCATAAAAGCTGACCGGAATCACAATCCCCAACTCTGCCGCTACCCTGCTGAAATGACGCACTGCAGGGTTTTCCTCTGCAGTCTGCGCATATTCATAATACTCATATCTGCGCTCCTGGCAGAAATAGGGCCGTTCAAAAAGCTCCGGCAGAAGAACAATCTCAGCTCCCTTTGCTGCTGCCTGACGCACCAGTTCCTCTGCATGGGCAATATTTTTCTCCACACTTTTACTGCATTTCATCTGAACTGCTGCCACTGTTACATTTCTCATCCTGTCTGTTCCTCCTGCTCCTGTTTACATAAGTAAGTTTTTTCATAACTTTCAGGTAATAACCCTCAAACACATGACTCTCAAAGTTTTCTGCATCAAGGTCAGATATTTTTTCCGGGAATCTGCTGGGTGATACAGTGAATATTTCCACCGCCAACAATGATGGCTCTGGCATCAATGGGATAAATCCTTCTTTCAGGAAAACACTTCTGCAGAATCTCCACTGCCCTTTTGTCATTTTCATCCCCAAATTGTGGAAGGATGATCCCTCCATTGGAAATATAGAAATTCACGTAACTGGCAGCCATCCGTTCTCCTGCTTCCCGTTCGTCTTCTCCCTCTTCAAACACAAAGCCATCCACATCTTCCTGGGTAAGGCAGACCGGTTTCTGAGGAATCGGAAGCTTATGAATCTTAAATTTTCTGCCCTTTGCATCTGTTTCCTGTTCCAGCACCTTCAGATCAGCCAAAGACATGGCATACTGCGGATCTGTCTCATCCTCTGTCCATGCAAGCACAACCTCTCCGGGCCTTACAAAAGCGCACACGTTATCCACATGCTCATTGGTTTCATCCTGATAGATTCCACATGGAAGCCAGATAATCTTGTGGACACCGAGCCAGTACTTCAACTGTTCCTCTATCTGTTCCCTGCTCATCTGAGGATTGCGTCCCTGACTCAGAAGACAGGCCTCTGTAACAATCAGAGTCCCCTCTCCGTCAGAATGGATGGAACCGCCCTCCAGCACAAAAGGTCTGGCATCCAGACATGGACAACCGAGAGTCCTGCAGATAAAGGCAGCCACCCTGTCATCCTTTTCCCAGTTCCGGTAAAGCCCGTCAAAGGTACCTCCCCAGGCATTAAACTGCCAGTCAACTCCACAGACCGCCCCTTTCTCATCCAGAACCATGGTTGCTCCCACATCTCTGGCCCAGGCGTCATCTGTCTCGCATTCCAGCAAAGTCACACCGGAAACATTCCCAAGCTGATTCTTTGCATTCTCCATCTGAGCTTTGGAAACCAGCATATACACCTTTTCGCTCACTCCAATAGCCTCTGCAACTTTCACAAATGCTTTCTGTGCTTCCCTTGCCCCATAATTCCAGGAACCGGGACGTTCCGGCCAGATCATCACACATCCCTCATGAGGCTCAAATTCTCCGGGCATACGATATTTTGTTCTGTTCTTCTCTGTAACTTCCATGTCTGTCTCCTTTTCTTTGATAGCCCGGCAGATATCAGGAAAGCCGGCTCTTAAAGTCTTCGTATCCGAAATGTCTGATAACCTCACACTCTCCGTCCTCATGCATAACCGCAATATCCGGCAGCGGCATACCGTTAAATGTATTATTCTTCACCATAGAATAAATCGCCATATCCATAAAATACAGCTTGTCCCCGATCTGGATCTCTCTGTCAAAGGAATAATCTCCGATCACATCTCCTGCCAGGCAGGTGCAGGAAGATAAGCGGTAGGTATATGCCTTCTCCCCTGCTTCCCCGCTGTCCTTAAGAGGCGGACGATAGGGCATCTCCAGCACATCCGGCATATGGCAGGCTGCAGAAGCATCCAAAATCAGCGTTCTGATCTCATTTTCCACAATGTCCATAACCTCTGTCACCAGATATCCGGCATTCAGGGCAACAGCCTCCCCGGGCTCCAGATAAATATCCAGATCATAGGTTTCCTTCATATGCTGAATACATTTTTCCAGGAGCTTTACATTATAATCCTCTCTGGTAATATGATGTCCGCCACCCATATTCAGCCAGGAAACCTCAGACAGAAATTCTCCAAACTTCTCCTCTACCGCCTGCAATGTTTTCTCCAGGTCATCCGCATTCTGTTCGCAGAGCGTATGAAAATGCAGTCCGTCGATCCATTTCAGACATTCCCCGTCAAAGTTCTCTCTGGTAACCCCCAGCCTTGAACCCGGCGCACAGGGATCATAGATCGCATGATCCCCCTGAGTGGAGCATTCCGGATTAATACGGAGTCCCAGTCTGGCTCCGGTACACGCTTCTTTAAATTTCTTCAGCTGTGCTGTGGAATTAAAGATAATATGGTCACAGATCCGATCCAGTTCCTCTATATCTTCTGTACGGTAAGCAGGGGAAAAAACATGATTCTCTTTCCCCATCTCTTCATATCCAAGCCTTGCCTCAAACAGACCGCTGGCAGTGGTACCTGCCAGATATTTTCCGATCATGGGATACAGAGCAAAACCGGAAAACGCTTTCTGCGCCAGAAGGATCTTACACCCGGTATCCTCCTGGACTTTTTTCAAAATCTCCAGATTCTCCCGCATCTTCTTCTCATCGATCACATAGCAGGGAGTTTGCAGTTGATTAATCTTCATTGGCTTTCCAGACCTTTACCAGTTCAGGATCTTCGCAGACTTTCCATGGAAGTCCCCATTTGTTCAGTGCTTCCATATATGGATCCGGATCAAATTCTTCCACTGTATATACACCTGGTCTGATCCATTTTCCAGTCAGCATCATCAATGCTCCGCACATTGCCGGAACACCTGTTGTATAACTGATTGCCTGGCTTCCAACCTCCTTATAGCATTCCTGATGATCACATACATTATAAATATAAATACTTTTCTCTTTTCCGTCCTTAACACCTGTGAAAATACAGCCGATATTTGTTTTACCCACTGTTCTCGGACCCAAAGATGCAGGATCCGGCAGAAGAGCTTTCAAAAACTGGATCGGCACGATCTCCTGTCCATTAAATTCCACAGGTGCGGTGGAAAGCATTCCTACATTTTCCAGACATTTCATATGTGTCAGATAGCTCTGTCCGAATGTCATAAAGAAACGGATCCTCTGTACTCCCGGAATATTTTTTGCCAGTGATTCAATCTCTTCATGATGAAGAAGATACATATCCTTCTTTCCTACCTCAGGGAAATCATAGACAGATTTAAATTCCATAGGCTCTGTTTCTACCCAATGTCCGTCTTCCCAGTAGGAACCATTTGCGGAAACCTCTCGAAGATTGATCTCCGGGTTAAAGTTTGTGGCAAAAGGATATCCATGATCACCGCCGTTACAGTCCAGAATATCAATGGTATGGATTTCATCAAAATAATGCTTCAAGGCATAGGCACTGAATACACTGGTAACACCCGGATCAAAACCGGTTCCCAGAAGAGCAGTCAGTCCTGCTTCCTTAAATTTCTCATTATAAGCCCACTGCCAGGAATAATCGAAATATGCAGTAAAGCCTTTTTCTTTACATCTCTTTTCGTAGATTGCACGCCATGTGGGATCTTCTGTATCCTCTGCTTCATAATTGGCAGTATCAATATAATCCGCACCGGCTTCCAGACATGCATCCATGATGGTAAGATCCTGATATGGAAGTGCCACATTCAGGACAGCATCCGGCTTATAGGCTCTGATCAATTCTGCGACCTCTGCTGCATTATCCGCATCTACCTTTGCTGTCTCAATTTTTGTCTTCGTTGTACTTTCAATCTTCTTTTTGAGTGCATCGCATTTTTCCTTTGTCCTGCTTGCGATCATAATCTCTGTAAAAACATCGCTGTTCTGACAGCATTTGCGAATTGCCACTGAAGCTACCCCACAACAT
>ENA-OOZD01000929-OOZD01000929.1-human-gut-metagenome-genome-assembly--contig:-NODE-929-length-12398-cov-1.209106_pt1 | contig 12398 bp, 5 predicted proteins | sample MGYA00241186_ERZ501395 | MGnify/ENA primary metagenome ERZ501395 (study PRJEB25962, sample SAMEA2042730) | human gut metagenome | biome: human gut; feature: human-associated habitat; material: faeces... | reverse complement strand
AATTCTATGATAACACAACTTGCGTATTCGATGCTTCGCAGCAAACTTTCCCAAAACTTTTGCAACAGGCTGGTTATCAGACTGCGTTGGTTGGTAAATGGCACCTGGAAAGTTTGCCTACGGGTTTTGATTACTGGGAGATTGTGCCCGGACAAGGTGATTACTATAATCCTGATTTTATCACTCAGGACAATGATACTATACAGAAACACGGTTATGTGACCAATATCATCACTGATGACGCCATCGACTGGATGGAAAATCAGCGGGATACAAATAAGCCGTTCTGTATTTTAATTCATCATAAAGCGATTCATCGTAACTGGTTGGCAGATACCTGCAACCTTGCACTTTATGAAGACAAGACCTTTCCGCTACCGGACAATTTTTTCGACGATTACGAAGGACGTCCTGCCGCTGCTGCACAGGAAATGAGCATTGTGAAAGATATGGATATGATCTATGACCTCAAAATGCTACATCCGGACAAAGAAACCCGGTTGAAGTCTCTTTATGAGAAATATATCGGCCGGATGGATGAGGGGCAGCGTGCAGCATGGGATAAGTTCTATGGTCCTATCATCGATGATTTCTATAAAAAGAATCCTCAGGGTAAAGAACTTGCCAACTGGAAGTTCCAGCGCTATATCCGCGACTACATGAAGACTGTGAAATCACTGGATGATAATGTAGGCCGTGTGCTCGATTACCTGAAAGAGAAAGGATTGCTGGATAATACATTAGTTGTTTATACTTCCGATCAAGGTTTCTATATGGGTGAGCACGGATGGTTCGACAAGCGTTTCATGTATGAAGAATCCATGCATACTCCGCTGATTATGCGTTTGCCGAAAGGTTTCGACCGTAAAGGAGAAAGCGGAGAGTTGGTACAGAACATTGACTATGCACCCACATTCCTGGAACTGGCCGGTGTGAAGGTGCCCGAAGATATTCAGGGACTTTCCCTGGTGCCATTACTGAAAGGCGAAAGACCTGAAAACTGGCGGAAATCCCTGTACTATCACTTCTATGAATATCCTGCTGAACACATGGTGAAGCGTCATTACGGGGTACGTACAGAACGTTACAAGCTGATTCATTTCTATAATGACATCGATGAATGGGAATTGTACGATTTACAGGCCGATCCGACCGAAATGCGTAATATCTATGGACAGCCGGGTACGGAAGATATTGTGAAGGAACTGAAAACCGAACTTACGGCATTGCAGGAACAATACGATGATCCGGTACGCTTTTCCCCAGAGAGAGATAAAGAATAATTCATATTATCAAACGCTATGACCTTATGAAATATATATATACAGTACTGCTTTGTCTGTTCCTGGCAGTAACAAACATTCAGGCTGATAACTTGACACAACCTTTTTCATTAGTTCCCTGCCCGGTGAGTTTAGTACCGGGCACGGGTAACTTCCACTTCTCCGCTAAGACGAGTTTCGCAGTAGAGAATGAAGGACAAGCTGAGCAAGTGCGCCAGTTCACCGAACTTCTTACCCGTGCGGGAGGTTTTACTCCCCGCATAAAGGTAGATAGCCGGAAAGGTGATGTCTGTCTGGTGACGGACGCAACCTTAAAAAGTGAAGCTTACAAACTGGAGATAACGATTAAGAAGATAACCATCCGTGCCTCCGATCTGCAAGGTTTCTATTATGCCCTTCAAAGCATTCGTCAATTACTTCCCTCTGCGATTGAAAGTGAACAAGTGACGGAGAATGTCGATTGGACTGTTCCGGCCCTGCCTATCACCGACCAGCCCCGTTTCGGTTATCGGGGACTATTGGTAGATGTGGCACGTTTTTTCTCCCCCAAGGAAAACTTGTTGCGTATTATCGATTGTATGGCAATGCTGAAGTTGAACAAGTTACATCTGCATCTGGTAGATGACAATGGTTGGCGTATTGAGATCAAGAAATACCCCTTGCTCACAGAAATAGGATCATGCCGTGTAGACCGTCCGGGCAAGACATTCCCCGAACGCCGTAATCCCCGTCAGGGTGAACCTACTGTGGAAAAAGGATTCTATACGCAGGATGAAATCCGCGAGATCGTGCGCTATGCTCAGGAACGGCATATCGAAGTGATCCCGGAAATAGAAATGCCGGCACATAGTAATGCTGCATTGGCTGCTTACCCTTTGCTGTCCTGTCCGGTAGTGGATAAATTTATCGGTGTATTGCCCGGTTTAGGCGGGAATCATGCGGATGTTATCTTTTGTGCAGGAAATGACAGTGTATTTACTTTCCTGCAAGATATTCTGGATGAAGTACTCGAATTGTTTCCCTCAAAATATATCCATTTAGGTGGTGATGAGGCGAGAAAGACACATTGGGAAGAATGTCCGTTGTGCCAGACACGGATGAAAGCGGAGAGTTTGGAGAATACAGAAGAATTGCAAGGCTATTTCATGGCACGGGTGGCACGATATGTGCAGAATAAGGGACGTGAAGTGATAGGATGGGATGAACTGACGAATGCCAGAATCCCCGAAGGAAGCATTATCCTTGGATGGCAAGGTTACGGACAGGCTGCACTGAAAGCTGCTGAATTGGGTCACCGCTTTATCATGACTCCTGCCCGGATATTGTATCTCATCCGCTATCAAGGTCCCCAATGGTTCGAACCTATTACCTATTTTGGGAATAACACCCTGAAAGATGTCTATGACTATGAACCTGTGCAGAAAGACTGGACACCGCAGGCTGCATCTCTGCTAATGGGGGTTCAGGCGTGTATGTGGACAGAGTTCTGTAATAAGCCAGAAGATGTGGATTATCTTTTGTTCCCCCGCTTGGCCGCTTTAGCAGAAGTGGCATGGACGCCCGCAGGAACGAAGGACTGGTCTGGATTCTTGAAGCGGATGGACGCATACAACGCGCATATTGCGGAAAAAGGAATTGTCTATGCCCGCTCAATGTATAACATACAACAGACGGTGACATCAGTGGACGGACATTTGGAAGTGAATTTGGAATGTATCCGCCCGGATGTAGAGATTCATTATACACTGAACGGAAGTAATCCGGCTATGTCTTCTCATCGTTACGACGGACCTATCCGTGTGACGAAGACACAAATGGTGAAAGCCGCTACCTTTATGAACGGCAAGCAAATGGGAGAAACTTTAGACTTGCAACTCACATGGAACAAAGCTACGGCAAAACCTTTGCTTGGCAATAAGAAGAACGAAATGTTGTTAGTCAACGGATTGCGGGGAAGCCTGAAATATACTGATTTTGAATGGTGTAACTGGAATCAAAATGATTCTATATCTTTCACGATAGATTTGCAGGGGCGGGAGATTTTGAATAAATTTACCATCGGTTGCATTACGAATTATGGAATGGGAGCACATAAACCGAAGATGATTCGCGTAGAAGTTTCCGATGACAATCGAACCTACCATACTATGGGAGAATTGAACTTCTCTCCGGAAGAAATCTATCTGGAAGGAACTTTTAGAAATGACTATTCGATAGATATGGGCGGAGTATCTGCCCGTTATGTCCGAGTGACGGCGGAAGGTGCGGGGATATGTCCCGACGAGCATGTCCGTCCCGGTCAGGAAGCGAGAGTCTATTTTGATGAAGTGATTATAGAATAGTAATCAAATAGTTAAAAACAGCAATTAAGTGTTCTTGCAGAATAATCTTATATTATTAGAGACGGATTACACGAATTTCACGGTTTTTAGAATGATGAGTATATAAAATAATAGCGTCAATCAGCTTAATCTGTGCCTAATTTATTATATAAACCAATTATGATGACATGCTTATGAATATTAGCTTAAAGAAACGAACTCTTTTAGTTCTATTGTCAGGACTGACTGCTACTTTCACTTTAGCGCAACAACAACCGTTGCCCGAATGGCAAAGCCAGTATGCGGTGGGACTGAACAAACTCGCTCCTCACACATACGTATGGCCTTACGCCAACGCTTCTGACATTGAAAAGCCGGGAGGGTATGAACAGTCTCCTTTTTATATGAGTCTCAATGGAAAGTGGAAATTCCATTGGGTGAAGAATCCCGATAATCGTCCGAAGGACTTTTACCAACCTTCTTATTATACAGGAGGATGGGCGGATATCAATGTGCCCGGTAACTGGGAACGCCAGGGGTATGGCACGGCTATCTATGTCAACGAAACGTATGAGTTTGATGATAAAATGTTCAACTTCAAGAAGAATCCGCCGCTGGTGCCTTATGCAGAGAATGAAGTCGGCTCCTACCGACGTACCTTCAAAGTGCCTGCCGACTGGAAAGGACGCAGGGTAGTACTGTGTTGTGAAGGAGTCATTTCTTTCTATTATGTATGGGTGAATGGAAAATTACTTGGCTATAATCAGGGATCAAAGACGGCTGCCGAATGGGATATTACAGATGTCCTCAATGAAGGCGAAAATGTGGTTGCTTTGGAAGTGTATCGCTGGAGTTCGGGTGCTTATCTGGAATGTCAGGATATGTGGCGTTTGAGTGGTATCGAACGTGACGTGTATCTTTACAGTACTCCCAAACAGTACATTGCGGATTATAAACTGAATGCTTCTTTAGAAAAAGAGAAATACAAAGATGGTATTTTCGGACTTGAAGTGACCGTAGAGGGACATTCTGCTATATCTGGAGCTACTTCTATTGCTTATACCCTGAAAGACGCCAATGGTAAAGCTGTCCTGCAGGATGCTATCCGGATAAAATCCCGCGGATTGAGCAATTTTATCACGTTTGATGAAAAGAATATTCCCGATGTAAAGGCTTGGAGTGCAGAGCATCCTCATCTTTACACATTAATACTCGAACTGAAGGATGAACAAGGCAAGGTAACCGAACTGACTGGTTGTGAAGTCGGCTTCCGTACCTCGGAAATCAAAGACGGACGTTTCTGCATCAACGGCGTTCCGGTATTGGCGAAGGGAACCAACCGACACGAGCATTCTCAACTGGGACGTACCGTGAGCAAGGAGCTGATGGAACTGGACATCAAACTGATGAAGCAGCACAATATCAACATGGTGCGTAACTCGCATTATCCTACACATCCTTACTGGTATCAACTTTGCGACCGTTACGGTTTGTACATGATTGATGAGGCAAACATCGAATCTCACGGAATGGGATATGGTCCTGCTTCCCTAGCCAAGGATAGTACCTGGCTGACTGCACACATGGATCGCACTCACCGGATGTATGAACGTTCTAAGAATCACCCGGCTATCGTTATCTGGTCATTGGGAAATGAAGCAGGAAACGGAATTAACTTCGAACGTACTTATGACTGGCTGAAATCGGTAGAGAAAACTCGCCCTGTACAGTATGAACGTGCCGAATTGAACTATAATACGGATATTTACTGTCGTATGTACCGCAGTGTAGACGATATCAAAGCATACGTAAAAGAGAAAGACATCTACCGCCCTTTCATTCTTTGTGAATATCTTCATGCGATGGGCAACAGTTGCGGCGGACTGAAAGAATACTGGGACGTATTTGAAAACAATCCGATGGCACAAGGTGGCTGCGTTTGGGACTGGGTGGATCAGTCATTCCGCGAAATAGACAAGAATGGTAAATGGTACTGGACGTATGGCGGTGATTACGGACCGGAAGGAATTCCAAGTTTCGGAAACTTCTGCTGTAACGGTTTGGTGGGCGCCAACCGTGAACCGCACCCGCATTTGCTCGAAGTAAAGAAAGTATATCAGAACATAAAAGTAACGCTGGCGAATCAGAAGAATCTGACTATCCGTGTCAAGAACTGGTATGATTTCTCTAACTTGAATGAGTATGTACTGAACTGGAATGTGACGGCAGATAATGGCAAGATTTTGGCGGAAGGTACAAAAACGGTTGATTGTGCACCACACGCTACTGTTGATGTTACTTTGGGGGCTGTAAAACTTCCGAATACAGTCCGTGAGGCTTATTTGAATATCAGCTGGACCCGTCGTGAAGCTTCTTCAATGATAGATAAGGATTGGGAGGTGGCATACGACCAGTTTGTATTTGCCGGTAATAAGAACTACACAGGCTACCGTCCGCAAAAAGCAGGTGAAACGACTTTCACCGTTGATAAGCAAACAGGCGCGCTGACTTCATTGAACTTGAACGGCAAAGAATTATTGGCTACTCCGCTGACATTGAGCCTTTACCGCCCGGCAACGGATAATGACAACCGGGATAAGAACGGCGCACGCTTGTGGCGTGATGCGGGATTGGATTGTCTGACCCAGAAAGTAGTGTCATTGAAGGAAAGTAAGACTTCGACCACTGCCCGTGTAGAAATTCTAAATGCAAAAACGCAAAGGGTAGGAATTGCTGACTTTGTTTATTCACTGGATAGAAACGGTGCACTGAAAGTACATACAACTTTCCAACCCGACACGACCATCGTGAAATCAATGGCACGCTTGGGATTGACGTTCCGTGTGTCGAACGCCTACGATCAGGTTTCTTACTTGGGACGTGGAGATAATGAAACCTATATTGACCGCAATCAGTCCGGTAAAATCGGTGTATATCAGACCACACCGGAACGGATGTTCCACTATTATGTTGCTCCGCAATCTACAAGCAACCGCACCGATGTACGTTGGGTGAAGTTGGCAGATACTTCCGGCGAAGGTATCTTTGTTGAGTCGGATCGTGCTTTCCAGTTTAGTATCATTCCTTTCTCGGATGTATTATTAGAGAAGGCCCGCCATATCAATGAACTGGAACGCGATGGATTGTTGACAGTGCATCTGGATGCTGAACAGGCAGGTGTGGGAACGGCTACTTGTGGTCCCGGAGTATTACCGCAATACTTGGTTCCATTAAAGAAACAGAGTTTTGAATTTACCCTTTATCCGGTGAAATAGATACTAAATCAATAGGTTATTTAGATTATATATAAAGGTGGGGGTTACACTGATTGGATGGAATGTCGTAAGAAAATATTCCATGAGGATCGTGAAATCTGCACCTTTATTTTATCTTTGTACGATTGCAATAATTAATAGACCATGAATAAACTACTAACCTCTCTTTTATTGTCTGTTAGTCTCATGAGTGGAGCGCAGGCGCAGAAAAAAGAAAATTACTATGTGAAGCATGTTGAATTTCCTCAAAGTGCAACTATCGAACAGAAGGTTGATATGGCAGCGCGTCTGGTACCTACTCCACAGCAATACGCTTGGCAACAAATGGAATTAACAGCTTTCCTTCATTTTGGTATCAACACCTTTACAGGACGTGAATGGGGGGACGGGAAAGAAGATCCCGCGCTCTTTAATCCTTCGGAACTGGATGCTGAACAATGGGTACGTACCCTCAAGGAAGCCGGCTTTAAAATGGTGCTTCTGACTGCAAAACATCACGACGGTTTCTGCCTTTGGCCAACGGCTACTACCAAACATTCCGTGGCCTCTTCTCCCTGGAAAAACGGACAAGGCGATGTAGTGAAAGAACTTCGTGCTGCCTGTGACAAATATGATATGAAGTTTGGAGTATATCTTTCTCCCTGGGACCGGAATGCGGAATGTTATGGAGACTCTCCCCGTTACAATGATTTTTTTATTCGGCAATTGACGGAATTGCTCACCAATTATGGTGAAGTACATGAAGTCTGGTTCGACGGGGCGAATGGAGAAGGTCCGAACGGAAAGAAGCAAGTGTATGACTGGGACGCTTTTTACCAAACCATCCAACGCCTCCAACCCAAAGCTGTGATGGCAATTATGGGGGATGATGTCCGCTGGGTCGGAAACGAGAAAGGAGTAGGCCGTGAAACGGAATGGAACGCAACTGTGTTGACTCCCGGTATATATGCCCGTTCACAAGAGAACAACAAACGTTTGGGTGTTTTCAGTAAAGCAGAGGATTTGGGAAGTCGTAAGATATTGGAGAAAGCTACGGAATTATTCTGGTATCCTTCGGAAGTCGACGTATCTATCCGTCCGGGATGGTTCTATCATGCGGAGGAAGATGGTAAAGTGAAATCTTTGAAGCATTTATCAGATATTTATTTCCAGTCGGTAGGATATAATTCAGTGCTCCTGTTGAATATTCCACCTGACCGGAGGGGACTGATTCATGAAGCTGATATCAAGCGGTTGAAAGAGTTTGCTGATTATCGGCAACAAACGTTTGCTGACAACCGGGTGAAAAACGGAAGAAAATACTGGAGCACTACTTCGGGCGGTGAGGCTGTCTATGCCTTGAAGTCCAAATCGGAAATCAATCTGGTCATGTTGCAGGAAGATATAACGAAAGGGCAGAGGGTAGAGGCTTTTACTGTGGAAGCCTTGATGGATAATGGCTGGAAAGAAGTAGGAAAAGGTACGACGATAGGATATAAACGTATGTTGCGCTTTCCGGCAGTTAATGCCAATAAGCTCCGGGTGAGAATAGACGAGTGCCGGTTGACTGCTTACGTTAGTCAGGTTGCCGCTTATTATGCAGAACCTTTGCAGGAAGAAACAACGAAAGAAGACTGGAATAATTTACCGCGTTCCGGATGGAAACAGGTTGCTGCTTCTCCATTAACGATTGATTTGGGGAAGACGATAACATTGAGCAGTTTCACGTACGCGCCTTCAAAAGCGGAGGCAAAGCCGACGATGGCATTCCGTTATCAATTCTTTGTAAGCATGGATGGTAAGAGCTGGAAAGAAGTGCCTGCCAGTGGAGAGTTCAGCAATATTATGCATAATCCGTTGCCACAGACGGTTGCTTTCAGTCAGAAAGTACAGGCACGTTTCATTAAACTGGAGGCCACTACACCTGATGCTACCGTTGCTAAAGTAAATATGAATGAAATAGGGGTGATGGTGATTCCCTGATGGAGCCCTCATCGAAAAATGATATGCTTAGAGAGTAGCAGTGGAGACCGGTGTCTTGATTCTTGATAAATCGGATACTAGTCTCTTTTTTTCTAAACCAAATGAATATTTTACTGTTATTTATAAAAAAAGACAGAAGTTATGTTAGTAGTAGATTTAGGAAAATGGATGAATAAAACCCTCATTAATTGGGGAATAGATCCGGCAGTTGCCGATCGTTTTGATGAGACTATTATGGCTTTACTGATGATAGTGGTTGCTATCGTTTTGAATTATCTTTGCCAGGCAATTCTTATTGGAGGTATGAAACAGTATACGAGACGTAAACCTCATCAATGGAATACATTGTTGATGAAGCGTAGGGTATTTCATAATTTGATTCATACCATCCCGGCTTTTCTGGTTTATTCGTTGTTGCCGATGGCTTTTATCCGTGGAAAAGAGCTGTTGCTGATTTCCCAGAAGGCGTGCGTCATTTATATTATTTTCTCTTTACTATTGGCTATAAATGGGATTCTGTTGATGATAATGGATATCTATGACGGAAGAGAGTCGATGAAAGACCGCCCGATGAAAGGTTTTATCCAAGTGTTGCAGGTGCTTCTTTTCTTTGTTGGCGGGATTGTAATCATTGCTATTATCGTGAATAAGTCTCCGGCTACTTTGTTTGCGGGCTTGGGCGCTTCAGCGGCTATTTTAATGTTAGTATTCAAAGATTCCATATTAGGTTTTGTGGCGGGTATCCAGCTTTCTGCCAACGATATGGTTCGTCCGGGGGACTGGGTGACGCTTCCTTCCGGTGACGCAAATGGCATTGTACAGGAAATAACGCTGAATACAGTCAAGATCCAGAATTTTGATAATACCATTTCCACTATTCCTCCTTATACATTAGTGAGCAGTCCTTTTCAGAATTGGCGGGGAATGACACAGTCGGGAGGACGACGGGTGATGAAGAGTATAACTTTGGATTTGACTACACTTCAATTCTGTACTCCGGAAATGTTGGACCGTTACCGGAAAGAAATTCCATTAATGGCGGATTATCAGCCGGAAGAAGGAGTCGTTCCTACCAATTCTCAAGTGTACAGGGTATATATTGAACGCTATTTGTGTAGTCTGCCTGTGGTCAATCAGGAGTTGGATTTGATTATCAGTCAGAAAGAAGCTACGATGTACGGAGTACCTATTCAGGTTTATTTCTTCTCCCGCAATAAGGTCTGGAAAGAATACGAGCGTATTCAGTCGGATATCTTCGACCATTTGCTGGCAATGGTTCCGAAGTTCGATTTGAAGGTTTATCAGTATTCGGACTAATTCATCATTTGCATCATAGAGGACATGGAGAAATAGAAGTTCGGAACTCTTGTTTGATAATTTAATTTATGAAGCTATGATGAGGCGTTATATTTCTCAAGTATTCTCACTACGATGAGAATAGTCTCTTGTCAGAGTATGCTGTAGCGGCGTTTGTACTTCTCTGATAATGGTTGACTATCTTTATTTGTAATAACCTGATAATATTGGCTACTATCGTTTGCCATAATTAATATACAATCAATTCAAAGTCTGTGTAGATAGGAAGATGGTCACTGATGCCTCCTTGATATTTCATTCCCTTATAAGTGCGGAAAGGTTCTTTGTCACCATATTTTTCGTCGTCTTTCAGTAAAAAAGGGAGAAGGCATACATTTGCTTTTTCTTCGCTAGTGAAAAAGTGATTTGATTGATTTAATAGCGTGCCTGATACAATCAAGTGGTCGAGTAATCCCCATTCACCACGAAATTTGTAAGAACCGAAGTTTTTTGATTTTGCTTTTCGGGCAAGTAGATGATATAGTTTTAGTGAGGAGGGGGTAACTGTTGAGGCGTTGGCGGAGTCGGTTGTTGAAGCTAGGTCATTGGTTTTAACAGGAGGCGCTTCGGCTTTCAGTATTTTCAGAATGGACTGATTCGTCGGGTAATCGTTGAAATCCCCCATGATAATGGCTTGCGGATGAGAACGAATATTCATAATGCTATCGACTTCCGTACGCAGTATGTGAGCTACATATAAACGATAAGGTTCCGATTCTTTGGCTCCACCCGAACGGCTGGGGGAGTGGCAGACAAATACGTCGAGTGTATCTCCCGCCAGTAGAAGCCCGCTGACGTGTAGCAAATCTCTTGTCGGACGGTGCTGCTTAAACGGAGGAATGGAGATGGAACGGGAAGATAATAGTTTGAATAGATCCCGTTGATAAAGCAAGGCTACGTCAATTCCTCTTAAATCAGGGGAGTTGGTCATTACATAACGATAGCTGAGCTCTTTTAAAGGAGAACGACGGGTAAGGTCACGAAGCACTGTATCATTTTCTACTTCACATAATCCAACTAATGCGGGAGGATTCCATTCGCCAATAGCAGTAATTACACGGGCAACATCAGCCAGTTTTTTCTTATATCTGCTATAATTCCAATGACGTATCGCATCGGGAAGATATTCATGATCGTTCTTCAGACTGTCGTGGTGTGTGTCGAACAGGTTTTCTATGTTCCAACTTACAACACGGAAAGAGATTCTTTCTTGTTGAGAGGAGGCTTGTCTGCCGTGAACCTCTTGTGCAATGATATTGGAAGGAGCGAGGAAACTTACACCTGATAAAATCATAGTAAAAAAGAGTACGATAACAGCTATTCTTTTTTGACTGTTACCATACTCTTCTTTATGTTGACTTATTTGCCCGCTACTTCTTGGCAGGTACATGTGCCAGGATGTCCAACAGGTGTTTCCAGAACTTTTCTACAGTAGGAATAAGCATTCGTTCGTCAGGAGAATGAACACCTGTCAGTGTCGGTCCGAAAGAGATCATATCCAGCGTTGGATATTTATCAAGGAACAGACCACATTCCAATCCTGCATGGATGGCTTTAACTTTCGCATCTACACCAAATAGACGCTTGTAAGATTCAACTGCCACTTCGAGGATAGCCGAATGAGGATTCGGCTTCCATCCCGGATAACCTTCACCGAACGTAACATTAGCTCCTGCCAGTTGGAATACGGCCCTAACCGTGTTCGCCATATCGTTGCGTGCGGATAGTATCGAGCTTCGCTGACTGGTTTCAATACGGATGATATGATTCGGTTTCATCTTGACAGATGCCAGATTGGTAGACGTTTCCACCAGTCCGGGAATATCCTGGCTCATAGCATATACACCGTGAGGAGCTGCATACAGAGCTTTTAATAAACGGGTAGTAGTATCCTGGTCGATAGCCATTTTGCGTGGAGTTTCCGATTCGAGAACCAGCTTTAAGTCAGGCTCTACAACGGATAATTCGTCTTCCATTTCGCTGGTGAAAATATTCAGTTCGGTGCGGACATCATGCTTGGCATCTTCGGGAACTGCACAAATTGCATAAGCCTCGCGGGGAATAGCGTTACGCAGATTACCTCCGTTGATTTCACAAAGGTACAGATCATGTCTGCCAGCCATGCGTGAAAGAAAACGGTTCAGTATTTTGTTGGCATTGCCCCGTCCCAAATGAATGTCACCACCGGAGTGACCGCCTTT
>ENA-OOZD01000926-OOZD01000926.1-human-gut-metagenome-genome-assembly--contig:-NODE-926-length-12412-cov-3.060209_pt1 | contig 12412 bp, 11 predicted proteins | sample MGYA00241186_ERZ501395 | MGnify/ENA primary metagenome ERZ501395 (study PRJEB25962, sample SAMEA2042730) | human gut metagenome | biome: human gut; feature: human-associated habitat; material: faeces... | reverse complement strand
TGGTTCGGCTGGCGGTAGATAAAACTGTTCGCAACAGGTGTAAAATTTGAGTTTGACTACAATAGGAGGTCGATAAAATTGCAGAAGAAAAAATACGGCATATGGAAAACACGTTATGCTGAGAACAGCAGAAATATTTTTGAGGACTGGGTTCGTCATAACGGCGAGCCCATTTTGTTTGCAACGGAGCGTGGTGCACTTGAATATATGCACGGCATAGAAATGAAAACGCAGGGTGCATTTACTGAATTTGAAGTTAGTGAGGTGATCTGATGTCGTCAGCAGTTGCGGTGGCTGTGAAAAAGATAGCCGTATATATTCTCGGAGATGAACACAAGCGTGGCAAGCTGTTCGTGGCAGTCGGTAGTATCATCGCCGGATTTCTGGGTCTTATGTTCCTGCCTATTGCTGTTATCTCAAGTATTGGAAGTATGAATATTGAACAGCCCGACGTAGACAAAAGTCTGTTTACGGAGTCGGCTTTGTTTTAAAGTCTGGACAGCGAACAGCAGGCGGAGATAACAAATATTCAAAATCAAGGACAGGCAATAGAGTACGCTATGGCAAATGCAGGGGTGAGAGATCAGACGATCAAGGCTCAGCTGATATATATGTCATACTTTGATGAAGTGCAGAATTTTAATGCTGAGTCATATGCTGATCTGTTTGTCGTTGCTCCAAATGACAGTGATTTAATTGCGGCGATAAACTCAACTTACGGTTTGGATATTGACTATGATGAGTTTGTTCGCACATACACTTTTGTGATGAACAGCACCATAAATGCGTTTATGTTTACTGATACAGGCACGAAAAATTGTGCTGATCTTGCGGCTTGGGCTGATAATGCTTACATCTCAGGCTGGGGATATATGAATGGCTTTATGGGTGAAAGAAACGAAACAGACAGGATACGTTATGCGGATAATGCAGGGCTTGTGCTGGGGTATCTGAACTACAGTCCAACCGATAAAGAGTTTGATTCTGCTTACAGCACATTGGTTTATACCGAACAATGCGGTATAGATACTATGCCTGAAGTTATCGGGATAGGATTGTTTGACGGAAGTCAGCACGGAATTTATGTTGGAAACGGCGAGGTGATCTACAGTTCGGAAAGCCTTGGATATGTCACTAAAGAAAATGTTTCAAACGGCAGCTGGACAAGCTGGTGTACCTATGATGGAGTGACTTATCCTCAGGAGGTGACTGACGCTATTCAAAGTGTGAATGAGGACAGCTCATCAGAAAATTAATTTTATTGGAGTGTGATAGGTTGAAAAAATCAGTTACTGTAAGTGTAAACGAGAAAAAGCTCTCTGCCATAGAGATGTATCTGGAGCAGAAGAACACAACTCTTGCGGCTGAGCTTGAAAAGTATGTGGATCAGCTTTACGGCAAGGTCGTTCCGCAGAATGTGAGAGATTTTATTGATATGATGTCTGCGAAAAAGCCTGCGAGAAAGCCGAAGAATCTTGCTCCTGATGAATCGGAAAAGCAGTCCGAGCAGTAATTCGACGCAGTTCGCGCCGTGTCGCCTTGTGTGGCGAGGTTCGGAGGTCGGTGTGATAACTTTACCCTAACAACGGTCGGAGCGAATTTTGGGCATTTTGTCGAGCGTTAAGAACAAGTCTTATCGCAGAGTTTGAGAATGGTAGGGATCAGATGATTTCGGGTGGGTTTGAGGGGCATTTAATATATTGCTGGTTAAAGTTTTGGCGTCAAAGCCGCCAAAACATTCACATCGGACGAGCAAAGCTCGCCGATTTTGCGAGGTTTTACAAGCCTTGATAAAATGGAGTCAAAAAAGGAGGTTTGCGAAAATCATGGAGTCAAAAGTACAAAAAATGAAAAAAAGCACCGATATTGCAGAAGAAAACGATGGTGTCACAGCAGAAAAAATCAAGTTTCCGCTGTATGTATTTCCCGAAACGATGAAAACGGTCGATATTTTATACAAGTCGGACAACTGCTCGTCTCGCACGGAGTTTATGGAAAAGGCAATCAGATTTTACTGCGGTTACCTTTTGCAGAATAAGCCGGAGCTTGTGGATTATCTTGCTCCGCAGCTTGCAACGCTCACAGAGGGAATTGTAAAAGGCACGGAACAGAGGCTGTCCCGTGCCTTGTTTAAAGTTGCTGTTGAACTCGGTGCAGTATCACATATGCTTGCGGCCGTGCATGACATTGATGATGATACAATGATAAAACTCCGTGCTATGTGTACAGATGAGGTCAAGAGAATTAACGGTATCATTAATTTTGAAAAGGCGGTAAGGTATCAGAGGCCTGATTAAAAATATATTACCAACCGCTATAATATATAAATAATATAAAGCCATTGAAAAAAGCAACGTTTATCAATGGCTTTATTTCTATTTCACTTTAAATTCAATTTCCAACACAAAGGTCGGATATTGACTCGATATTATCATTTGTCCGTCCATTCTCTCAACAGTTCTTCTAATATTACTTAGTCCAAATCCGTGATTCTTTCTGTCAGCTTTTGATGTTTCAGTTACAGCGTTATTATCAAGATTGGGATTTGATATACGAATAATCTGAATAAGTTCCGAAGCAACACATTTAACATCAATAATTTGTGTCTCGTCTGAATCAATTTTAGAACAGGCTTCAATTGAATTATCTAATGCGTTAGATAAAATGGTACAAAGGTTGGAAACAGATATTTCATCTGAAACAGAACCGTCAAATATAATCTTACAGTTATTTTTTTGTGCTAATTCATTTTTGTCTGTAAGTATTGCGTCTGCAATTTGATTTCCGCTGAAAAACTTATTTGAATCCAAGATTTCTTGATTGGTTATACTTTTAACGTAACTAAGTGCCTCATCATATTGTTTGTTGTTCAAAAGCGATTGCAAACATATCATGTGATTTTTATAGTCGTGACGAAATTCTCTCAGATCGTCTGTCAACTTATTGATCTTTTTATAATGTTCAACTTGCTGCTCAACCTGCTTTTCCATCAGTAATGATATGTTTTCGAAATACTGCTTGGATATGCAGTTAAAAAGCAGATAAATAATAAGCACCATAAATATCGGAACAATTAAAACAGCAGAAAAATTGATAATATTATTACGGATTTTAACCCTTTCAAAATCGATTGGAATACAACCAAACATTTCCCCGGACAATAATAATGCCACTAATATCAGTACATATAAATGATCAGGTATTATTTTCAATCCCGATCTGATCATATTTTTTCTCTTTCGCTGAAGCTTTGTAACCAGTAAAAGAGATATGATATTAAAAATAACAGATACTCCTTTTGTGAGATACGTCTGATTATAATTTATTGAAAACAACTCAAGTATGATACAACTTAAAGACTGCATAATCGAGTCAATTATTAAAAACATGGCGGAAACATATATTGCTCTTTTTTTCTTCTTATGAAATATTAACGCACAGGCAAATATTAATGAGTAACTTAATAGTGAACTTATCAGAGCAAGCGGAAGGTATTTATCTGTAAATCTACAGTAGCCGTTTATACCGCTGAATATTAATTGCAAGCCCACAGCTATAAAGCCTGCTTTTTGATATACGAAATCGTCTGATATTAGTTTCAAAATATTGTTAATATTTATCAGGTTAAAAAAACTCACTAAAACAAAAATAGTTGTGTATATTGATGTAAGAATCATAATAAACCTATACTTTCCCTTTTCATGAAATCAAAATATGTTTTCTGAAATTCTTTATATTTTATTTTAGACAGTAACGCTTTTTCACCTGTGGAAAAAATGATCTCATTTTTGGAATAATTGGTTATATACTTCATATTCACTAAAAAAGAGCGATGTGATCTGAAGAAAAAATCACTGGATAATTCTTTTTGAAAAGCTGAAAGAGTGTCCGCATATTTATAGCATTTATCAGATGCATAAATCAATGTGGATACATTTTCAGCCTGTGCAAAAATAATATTCCGTTCAAGTATACGGTAATTAGCTGACTGTTCTGTATTACGAACCAATACAGTAAAGCGGTTGCTTTTTTCTCTGATAAGAGAATTTAACGCTTCGTACAGTTTTTCCTTTTCTATAGGTTTTATCAGAAATCGGAAAGTTTTTACTTTAAGACTGTCAAAAACAACATCCTTGTAACTGCTGGCAAATATCACATGAGTATTATTATTACGCTGTCTCAAAGCCGAAACGGTATCTATCCCGTTTTTATCCTTCATTTGAAAATCCATGAAAATTATATCAAAATCTATTTTAGACGCTAACAGATCAACCCCGTCATTATATTCATAATATAAAAAATCGAGACCTTTTTCTATTGAATATTTATTCAGTTGCTCAATCAGCGATTTTCTGAAAAACTCCTCGTCATCGCAAATTGCAATATGCATTGTCTCTCCTCCCATATACATCATAATTATATTATACATTATTTCAGTAAAATTTTCAAGCTATTTCGACATTCACTAAAAAAAAGGGGGGCTTTACTAGTTTTTTATAGATTTTTTGCAATTGTGATGTTATTTTTATGACAACACATTGCAAAGGGGGGTTAGCTATGTTTTATGATTTTTGGTATTTAATAAACAAATTATTTAAATAAGGCGGTGCAAAGATGCAGGTGATTGAGCATCAATTTTTGCATTATAGGAACGTGTTGTCATATATTACTCAAATTGACGATGATGATATATCTTTCTTTGTTGTCGGAGTTAAGAATAATATATGCGTTCTTGATCTAAAGCTAAACGGCAAAATAGTTTTTACGAAAAAGGACAATTTCATGGAATTTGTAATTCCTGTAAATAAAAAATTTACAAGCAATCAGCATTACGAATTCAAATCGGAGTTTAAATTAGTCAATGCGGTAAGAGTAAGGCATTACGGTTCATTTTCTACAATAAAAAATAAGGTCGATGATTTAAAAGCGTATATTGAAGAACATTCGTTGACTCCGGTAACACAACCGTACTACATGATTCAGGATTGTAAAAATGAAATTTATGATGTTTTTATCGGAATAAGTGAAAATATTTTGTAAAGTAAAATCGAGGCTGAATGATAATTTTGCCTCGATTTTGTTCGTTCACTAAAAAAAACAGGGGTTTTACTAGTCTTTTGTGGCGAAAACTCTATTTTTGTGTTAAAATGCATGAGTCAGTAGTCTAACAAGAATTAAAATTATGGAGGTAGAAGAATGCTAAGACAACATACTAAGCAGCATTTTAAGCGTGGACTTTCAGGCATTATGGCAGCAGTCATGACTGCTACCTTGATTCCAAGCTTGTCTGTATTAGCGGATGATGAAATTAAAACCGTAAATTACAGTTTTTTATCCAATACGTTTAAAGTAAGTGGAACAACTGTTAATATTAACGGCGATATCGACAGTAATTCAGATCTGAATTTCTACGGAAATACTGTTTCTGTAGCAGGCAATTGTTGCTATATGGGAAATATCAACAATTACTGCGGTAATCTTTCTTACAATAAAGAAATTCAGAAAGATGAATCAACGGCATTCCCTGATATTGGAGATGGTCTGAATTATATTTTCAACTTCTTTGATACAGATTCGTACAAAGACGGCGTAACTTTCAATTGGCAGGAAACGCTTGATATGGGAGCTACCTATTCAAACGAAGGAATTGCAGCCTACGGAAGAACGATTTCAACCAAAGACATTATCGGAGCTAAAAACAGTATCTCATTTAATTCAACAGATTTAACAACTGTAGCAAATGCAGAATCATATATATATTCTTCAAATGGAGATATCAGTATTCAGGCAAATACAGTTGACTTGAACGGACTCATTTATGCTCCTAACGGAAAGGTACTTATCAGTGCAGGAAATATTGATTTTGAGGGATTGATAATTGCGGACGAAATTGAAGTGAACGGAAATGATGTAACGTTATCGGCATCACCGTTCAATTCCTATAATATTGATTTCTTAACTAATATTATAAATGACGCCCGTATAATTACCGTTGCTGATTATTATCTCGATGAATCAAAAATGACGTTATCATGGGATACAAATCAGTATGGCAATAATTTTACAATTTGGGCATCTTATGACGGCGGAGATTACATAGCGATTGCCGATACTGATGAATGTACCTACGATTATATTGCTGAATCCGGTTATCAGACCATAGACTTTTATGTGGAACAGGAATTGTTATCTGGAAATAAGATGATTTCTAACACAGTATCATTGACTGCAAATGAGAACGGCGAGTACGAGGTATATATGGAAGATTCCGACGGCGATGGTTTATGTGATCCTTTGGAAGATTATCTTGGTACAGACAAAAATAATGCAAATACTGACGATGACGGTTTAACCGATTATGAAGAACTGTATTATACTCAGACTGATCCGTTGAAATATGATTCTGATGACAATGGAATTTGCGATGCAGATGAGGATATTGATGAAGACGGTTTATCATTCAGACAGGAGCTTGATTTAACTACCGACCCTTTCAACAATGACACTGATTTTGACGGACTTTCCGATGGAGATGAAGTTAATGTGTACGGAACTGATCCGCTGAAAAAGGATACAGATGACGATGGTCTTATTGACGGAAAAGAACCGGAATATTCTTGTGATCCGTTAAATCCGGATTCAAATTATGACGGAATTCTTGACGGTGATGATACATATACTGTTACTAAGAAATCAAAAGAAAGTGATTCAAAGGTTTCGGTTGAATTAACAATGGATATCCCGGGAAAAAGCATTGGCAGCTTAAGCATTGACGAAGTACCTGACGATGACATTTTTCTTCCTGCTCAGATGCCGGGATTTATCGGAAACGGTTTTGATTTCTATGTTGACTGTGAGTTTGAAGAAGCAACTATGAAATATACATTTGATGAAAGTTTGCTTGATATTGAAAATTTCGAGCCTGCTGTGTATTATTGCGATGTTGTCAATCAGAAAATGGTGCTTCTGGAAGAACAGGTCGTTGATCTTGAAAATTGCACCGTAACAGCTAAAACAACGCATTTTTCAAGATACATTCTACTAAATAAAACGGAATTTGAGAAGATTTGGGACAATGACTTTATTGATAACTCTACTGACGAAGCTGGCAACAAGGTCGGTATGGAAATTGCACTTGTGATAGATTCATCAGGAAGTATGGGCTGGAACGATCTGTCAGGCATTAGGAAGGATGCCGCTAAAGAGTTTGTTGATAGCCTTAGAGATGAAGATAAAGCTGCAATTATTGATTTTGACCATTATGCATACACATATCAGGGGTTGACAAACAATAAAAAATTACTGTATAATGCTATTAATAAAATTGATGATAATGGCGGTACATCTCTTTCAGCAGGAATGTCAATGGCATTGGACAATCTTCTTAATTCGGCTTCGGACGCTAAGAAAATAATTATTATGCTCACTGACGGAGTAGGTGATTATGACAGTAAGTATACTACAATTGCAAGTAATAATGAAATTACAGTTTATACAATCGGTTTAGGCTATGACATTGACAGCGTTCTTTTAAATAATATTGCTACTGCCACAGGCGGTAAATATTATCACGCAGATAAAGCGGAAGACTTAAAGGACAACTTTGAGGAAGTTCAGGAGGATATTGGAACTAAGGATACAGACGGAGATACATTGCCTGACGTTGTTGAAGAAAATCTTTATTGGTTTAATGGAGTTTCTCTTTCAGCAGCCAATAAACCATCTGATATAGATTTATTCTTGGGCTTTAAATCAGATGATCCGAATACTTTCTATAAATATTTAAATGATGGTCAGCTTGTAAGAGAGTATAAACAGATTTCAGAAAATAGATATGAAGCAGTCCTTAAAGATGGTGTTATATGGGATATTCCATCTTTCCAAGAAAAGTTAAATGAAAATAAAAAAGAGATAGTTGATAAATATGTTGAAGAAGTTTGTGACGAACTTGATTTTGGTGGAACCTATAGGTTATTGGAATATTATGATAAACACCATGTGTTAGATTATCATAGCAATGCACATGAATACGAATGTATTTATTGCAAGGCAAAATTTCTATCTCCAGAAATTCAGGATAATGAAATCTTATGTGATTCAAATAAAGGTTTGTTTAGTTCTCTAACGTATATTCAAGGTATGTCTGATATTGAAAACTTTGATAAAATTAATTTTGCATTGAAAAGTAAAATTAGAGAATCATATACTTGTGTAGATGTTCTTCCGATTGATTATTCTTATTGCAAACATGGACATATATCTGACGAAAGAGGTGATTTATGTACCCCATATAGTTCAAGTGACCAAAACGGTAACTATACTGATCCTTCACAATATTGCTTGAATAAGGGTTACGATTGTTCTATCCTTGGAAATTATCAAATATCAATAGATGTAAAAACAGTTGATATAACAGATACATTGAGAGATACAGTAGTTAACACAATAACAGTGTATGTTGATAATTTTGCTACTGAACAAACTACAAAAGCTTTTATAATAAGTTCTGTTGGTTTAGATAATTACAATAGTTGGATTGAATCAATGAAGGCAGATAACGACATTTCAGAAATGAAAATATTAAAAGGAATTTCATCTGGAGTAGTTGACGAAAATGCCAAAATATTAAAAAATGGTGAAACTGATTTATCTACAGATGAATATTTTTATCGTTTAGGAAGTGCCTCTGCTAAAAAATTATTAGATTTAGGGTTAAATAGTGTGCCTCCATTAAAAGTTATTAATAAAACATATAAAATTTTAAAAACATTGTACACCAATACTGTAACGGGCGCTCAACTGGTTGAAAATTTACCGAGTCAAATGCTTGTTGATTGTAATTTTATTAATTTTAATTCAAGCAATTATGATATATATAACAGTTATGAGATAAAAACGTATCCAAACTTTATGTTATATGATTATTCTATTGATGATTTTAGCTGCTTTTTACAAAATGAATCATATCATGAAGATATCAACAAAAATTCAAATTTATTTTCTGCTAACAGTAGGATAGTTTATAAGAATAGTAAACCCAAGGAATCTGATGTTAATAATGAGCAAACTTGTTATTCATCTGTAGCTTATCGATTCATGTTAATAAGCGATTTTAATTATAGTAAATGGACAACCTTTGATAGCTCAAATCCTTTTGTGCCATACGGAGAACAAATAATACCTGGTTTATCTGCCTAGATTTTAGAAAGGAGCAATTATCTTGAAAAGGTATATTTTTATAATACTATCATTTGCCTTATTATCATCATGTGGAAAAAACAATGAAATTAATAATAGGTCTGATGGTAAAAATTCAAGTTCTCAGACAGAATATCCAGAGGAATTAAATGTTAATTCCTCTAACAGACTGATGGAAAACCCAAAAAATATTGCTGGTAACGGAGTGATATTTATAGAGGACAGTGCAGATTATCCCGACTACATATATGATATATACATACCATATCAGGATGTTTCAAGTGGCCTGTGGGGATATTGCGACGTGGACGGAAAAATTTTGAAAGACGCAAAATATGCAGTTGCTTTGGGTTTTTATGATAATGTAGCATTTGTATGTGATGATAAATCGGGAGAATATTATCTAATAAATAAGAACTTTGAACCTATATCCGATAAAAAGTATGACGATGCATCTTATTTCACAAACGGAACAGCACAGGTTATGGATGATACTGGAATTTATTCAATAAATTCAAAGGAAGAAAAGACTGACTGTAATTTTTGGGGTGAATTTACACAGCCAGATAATGGTACAGGACCGTATGGAAATATATTAGGCGGAATTATTGACGGAGTAACATATATATCTTATAGCGAGGATAAAATAGGTGCATTCTCTCAATCAGAAAATTTTGCTGCATATTATGATAAGAATAACGCTGAACTCGCACACTTTGATGGATATTCTTCATGTACAAATTTCAGTAACGGATATGCATTTTTAAACGGAAGCACAGTAATAAATAGTAATTTTGAGATAATTGGCAATGCAGAGTATTTTGTAAGCGGTGAAGGTTCAACATTTTATTCAGAGCTTTGGTCAAGCACTTATTCTGATACTCATGTATATGATGGAGGCTATTTTATCGGTTCAAATGATTTTGAAACGGATTTGACCCAAAAATATAAAGTTATAAAAATTGCTCCGGAGTTGTATGAAGAGAAATCACAATGAAAACTAAGATAATATGCGTATTATGCTGTACGGTTGTGGCTTTTTTAGCTGCAACCGCTTGTGGCACATCGGACGGATCAACTGAAAAGGCTTCAAGTTCAAATGATGTTTCGTCTAATGAAACAATTTCTGTAATTGATTCCGAACTGGACAATAAGTTGCTTGAAAATGAGAAAAATGTTGCGGGAAACGGCTATATAATCATCAATGATGAAAATGATTATCCTGCATATGTTAAAGATATTCGTTTTTTTAATAATGATCACACAAAGACTTTGGATTTCTGGGGCAACCAAATTTCTGAAGGCAATATTTTAGGATATACTGATGCGCTTTCGCCTTATCGTGATGAAAACGGTAATATGGGTTATGTTGACTTAGACGGCAATATAGTCATTGAACCCAGGTTCGATAATGCATACTATTTTTGTAACGGAACAGCCGAGGTATCAGAAAATGGTGAGACATTTTATATTGATATTAATGGGGAAAAGACAAACAACACAAAATATCAAGGTTATAATGGTAATATAGATAACGACTCAATTTGTGGCGTTTTCACGGGTGATTATCTTGTGTATATTAACAATAACGATAACGGTGAAAAAACTTATGGATATGCTGATAAGAATGGAAATGTCACTAAATTTGAAAGTTGTAAATTGGGTTCGTTTTTATATGGATATGCGGCAGTTGTAGAATCAGATGGCTTTGGTGAAGTTCATATTATCGATGAAAACTTTAATACCGTTGCCGATTTTAAAGATGATGTATTGAAAAATGAGAATTCCGGTTTTGAAATTACATCAGATAATATAGCTTTTTTGAAAAATGAAATAGATTATATGTGTGGTTTTAATTATATACTGCCAGGGGGATATTTTGTATTTCAAGAATCAGTATATAATTCGGGAAAAATGAAAATAGTTAAAATCGCTCCGGAATTGTATGTAACCAAATAATATGTTCCTAAACAGTGAATCATATAATATTTAAATGGCAATCGCCGTACAGAGTTAAATCTGTGCGGCGATTTTTTTGAAATTTTTAATACGAGGTGATATAGTTTGGCGTTATCTCAAATAATCGTCACAAGCCGCTATCTGAAAAGCGGTACACAGAAAAGTAAAAACAAGCGCAGAAACTACACAAAGTACATTGCAACCCGTGAAACAGTTGAAGTTCGTGATCAAAACACTATTGACAGAAATGATAACGCTACAAAAAATCAGAAAGAGCTTATAGATGATCTGCTTTCAGATTTTCCCGAGGCAAAAAGATATTTAGAATACGAAGATTTCAAAGCGAACCCTACTGTAGAAAACGCATCTGAGCTTATCAGTACGATCATTGAACGTAACGCAGACATCATCGGAAACCGGCAGAATTTTGTCGGGTATATGGCTATGCGTCCGGGCGTTGAAAAGAGAGGTTCGCACGGCTTGTTTAACGAAAAGGACGAGCCAATAATTCTGAATCAAGCGGCAAATGAGATAGCTGAACATAAAGGCAATGTTTGGTCACACGTTGTTTCACTTCGCCGTGAAGATGCTGTAAGGCTTGGCTTTGATAATTCAGACGCCTGGCGTGAGCTTGTGAAAAGGCATATTTCAGATATTGCCAAAGCACAGAATATCCCACTTTGCAATTTGAAGTGGTACGCCGCTTACCACGATACTACTCATCATCCTCATATCCATTTGCTTGTTTATTCAACAAATCCAAAGCAAGGCTTTCTGACAAAGGCTGGAATAGATAAAGTGCGTTCGGTATTTGCAAACGATATTTTTCATGATGATCTGCAAAGCATTTATCAGGAACAGACAGTAAGCCGTGATGAATTGAAAGCGGTTTCCAAAAACGAATTTGAAAGCATTGTAAATATGATCGCAAGTAATGATCATACAGATCCACAGCTTGAAGAACTTATCAGAAAACTATATATCCAATTACAGAATGTGAAAGGCAAAAAAGTTTACGGCTATCTTCCAATGGAGATAAAGGAAACCGTCAATAAAATATTTTCAGAGCTTGCAAAAGATGAAAATATACAACAGCTCTATGAGAAATGGTGCGGTCTTGAACGTTTGAAATACAAGACGTATACCCAAAAGGAAACAGAACTTCCAAAACTAGCAGATAACAAAGTTTTTCAGCCGGTGCGGAATATGATAATTCGTACAGTACTTAATATGAAACCATTTGATGCAAATACTG
>ENA-OOZD01000918-OOZD01000918.1-human-gut-metagenome-genome-assembly--contig:-NODE-918-length-12507-cov-6.322117_pt1 | contig 12507 bp, 10 predicted proteins | sample MGYA00241186_ERZ501395 | MGnify/ENA primary metagenome ERZ501395 (study PRJEB25962, sample SAMEA2042730) | human gut metagenome | biome: human gut; feature: human-associated habitat; material: faeces... | reverse complement strand
GAAGTCGCGCTCGCCCCCTTGACCCCTTCGGCTTCCACTACTGGCGTTGAGCGTGGGCGTAAGTACGGTTTTACGCTTTTAGGTAATTCAAAATAAGCACAAGAAAAGCTAACCCGCTATGCGGTGATTTCTGCCATCACAAACAAACCGCTGTTACACGGTTCGTTGTCCCCTGCTCAGTCAACAGGTGCAGAAATCACAGACGCATATGCGGATCAGCCTCCTTCGCGCGTTGCTGGTTATCAGAATACCATTTTTCGGCGCACTTGTCAAGGTGGAAAAACGGTGGTATAATAGAAAGGAAGTTGATTTTTGTCGGAGGATGTGCCATGAGTTTCACCCACCTGCATCTGCACACGGAATATTCCCTGCTGGACGGCGCGTGCCGCATTCCAAAGCTCGTCGAGCGCATCAAGGCGCTTGGCATGACCTCCTGTGCCATCACCGACCACGGCGTGATGTACGGCTGCATCGACTTCTATTCCGCCATGAAGGATGCGGGCATCAAACCCATCATCGGCTGCGAGGTCTACGTCTGCCGCGACCGGCTGGACAAATCCGCCGCGAACCGCGAGTACAGTCACCTCATCCTCCTGTGTGAAAACAACACCGGCTATCAGAACCTGATGAAACTGGTCAGCGAGGGCTTCCTGACCGGCTATTATTATCGCCCGCGCATTGACTACAACCTGATTCGCCAGCACAGCGAAGGGCTGATTTGCCTCTCCGCGTGCCTGTCCGGCGACCTGCCGAAGCTGCTGCTGCAAGGGCGCTACGACGACGCGGAAGCGTATGTGCGCGAAATGCAGGATATTTTCGGCGAGAAGAACTTCTATGTTGAAATCATGGATCACGGCATCCGCGAGGAGAAAATCGTCATGCCGCGCCTGATTTCGCTTGCCCGCGAGATGAATGTGCCGCTGGTGGCGACGAACGACTGCCACTACTTGGAGGAAAAGGACGCAGACGCGCAGGAAGTGCTGCTGTGCATCCAGACGGGCAAGACGCTTGATGACGCGAACCGGATGCGCATGGACACGCGCCAGCTCTATGTTAAGAGCGAAGATGAAATGCGCACGCTGTTCGCCGCCTGCCCGGATGCTGTTGACCGCACGCAGGAGATTGCCGACCGCTGCAATGTGGAATTCGAGTTCGGCGTGACGCGTCTGCCGCATTATCCCGTGCCGGAGGGCGAAACCGCGCTGTCGATGCTCACGCGCCTGACGCATGAGGGCTTCCGTTTCGACTGGAAGACGGTGCAGAATATCCTCGTCGTTGGCGTTCCGTCCACCATCATGCAGGCGATTTCCTCCGTCTGCACAACGCTGATGAACATGATTCTGGCAGGCTTTGGCGATATTTATGTGAACGTTCTGGGCGTATATTTCAAGCTCCAGTCGTTTGTCTTTATGCCGGTGTTCGGGCTGTGCAACGGCATGGTACCGATTGTGGGCTACAACTTCGGCGCGCAGAAGAAAAAGCGCGTCTACGAGTGCGTCCGCGTGTGTCTGGTGTATGCGCTGGTGATTATGGCGGTCGGCGCGCTGCTGTTCCTTGCTGTGCCGAACCTGCTGATGATGCCGTTCGACTCCTCGGCGGACAAGGCGCTGACGGCGGAAGGCTGCATCGCCCTGCGGATTATCTGCTCGCACTTCCTGATTGCGGCGGCGGGCATTACGCTCAGCACGGTTTTCCAGGCGGTCGGCCGCGGCACATACAGCCTGATTATGAGCCTGTGCCGCCAGCTGATTGTGCTGCTGCCCGCGACGTGGGCGCTGTCCCTTATCGGCCCGAACGCCATCTGGTGGGCGTTCCCGATTGCGGAAATCGTCTCGCTGACGATTTGCCTGCTGCTCTACCGCAAGTGCGACCGCGAACTGATTGCGCCGCTGCCGGAAGAATAACGGTATTTATACTATTTCCAGATTCAACTGTGCCATCTGCTTGCGCCGCGAATTTTCATCTGGAAATAGTATTAGGCAACACTGCCCGACGCGCCGCCGAGTTGCGCGGTGCTGCCATTATAGAAGAATCGCCCGATGCGCGGGAAATGCTCCGCACGCATCGGGCGATTTCTTTATCATGACTGCATTTTGCAAGGAACTATGATATCCATTGTCAGATGTACAATTCAGACTGTCAAAGACGCCGTTTCGCGCAGCAGTGAAGCGGCGTCAAGCACATGCAAGAGAGCAGTAAAGCATGGCATCAGGTGTTTTTTCTTTTTTATGTTCGTTTTTCAGGGACTTGCGCAATCACTGTACAGATGCTATAATATTGTCACAGTGATTGAACAGACTGGAAACGGGAAAGAAGTTCCGTATCTTTTTGTGACAGATGGAACGCTGACAGCAACGAATGTCGTTCTATCAAGAACCACAAAATGAATAGTAGGGATACGTTAAAACAAGGGAGGCAAGACCTATGAAACCGTATTGCATGATCAGCAATGCAAAGACCTTCGCTTTCTCCGCAGAAAATCCCACAGGAGCCAGAGCGGGCGGTTCCAAAGGAGGAGACTGCACCAAGCTCAGTCCGACCGTGGCGATTCGCGCAGGGGAGACGGTGACGCTGGTGGACACCGACGGTCCCGGAATGATCCAGAGCATTTGGTTTACCGGCTACGTTGGACACAGCTTCGTGATTCGCATGTACTGGGACAACTGCGAATATCCTTCCGTGGAAGCTCCCATTTCCGCATTTTTCGGAACCGCATACGATGAGAATTTTGTGGACAGGGATGGAAAATACGCGGTGCTCAACTCCGCACAGATCTTGGTGGCTCCCGGACGGGGACTGAACTGCTACTGGGAGATGCCTTTCAAAAAGCACTGCCGGATCACCATGGAAAACCGCGGCGAAAAGGATCAGAGCCTGTATTATATCATCACCGGCTGTCACTGTGAGGTGCCTGACGAGATCGGATATTTCCACGCTTCCTACCGTCAGGAGCATCCCGTTCAGAAGGGGCGTTCCTACACCATTATCGATGGCATTCAGGGAAAAGGTCAGTTTGTGGGCGTGACCCTGGCCACCGGAATGAACGGAAACAACACCTGCTGGGTGGAAGGCGAAGCCAGAATGTACATAGACGATGATAAATATCCTTCCATTCACTATACAGGCACAGAGGATTATTTCTGCGGCTCCTACGGCTTTGGAAATGATGTGCAGATTAAATCCTATCAGACTTACAGCGGTCTCTACAGCGGAATGTACGCCATTTACGGTGATAACCGTGCATTTTACAACGGGCAGCAGAGATTTCTGCTATACCGCTTCCACATCGCTGACCCGATCCACTTTGAAACCAGATTTCGCATGACGCTGGACAACATGGGATGGACTGGACCGCGGTACGACGACTATACTTCCTGCGCATACTGGTATCAGACGCTGCCGTCCGCGCCGCTGAAACCGCTGCCGTCGGACAAAGAGATGATCATGAAGTGACCGCCGCAGGCGAACGGGTGAAAAGCATTACAAAAAAATTCAGGGTGTCAAGCAAAAGCGCTTGACACCCTGTTGCCTTTATCCTATTTCCAGATAAGCATGCGCTAAGGCGTATGCAGCTGGCGCAGGTGCATTCGGAAATAGAATTACCTTGCAAGCACCTTCTGATGATAGGCGCATTTTCCGCAGAACGGACACGTCATCTTGCGGGCTGTGCCGCGATGCAGTGCCATCACGACGGCTTTCATGGTCGGCACATAGCGTTTTCCACATTCGGGGCATTCGTAATAGCCGGTGTCATGCTCGATTTTCACGCCGACAAAGCAGATGGCAAAAACAACCGCAGCGCCGAATGTCAATAAGGCGATTCCGAGGGCAAGATGGTCTTTCGCCAGATAGCATCCGCCAAGAATCATCGTGAGCGATACCGCAATCGTCATGCAGACAAGCACTTTTTCCAGCTGAAGAATCCGCCGATTCGCAGCTTCTTCCCGCTGTTTCATTTCCAGAAGCAGTGCATCGAAAGCCTTCTGATGCGCTTCCATCGTCATTCGCTCCCCGCGAAAAAGCTCGCTCAGCTGAATGTTCAGCAGATCGCATAATTCGGGCATAATGGCTGCATCCGGCAGATTTCGCCCCGTCTCCCTTAATTAAAGATATTGTTGGGTAAAAAAGAAAGGTCAGTCGATTTTGCCGATGAAGCGGTAGTAGATTTCTACTTCCTGCTCACGGCTTCCGTCCTCGCCCTTGACAGCTTCGTGGACGGTTATTTTTTCAATTAGAGTGTTCAGAAGTTCGGCGGTCAGCTCCACAGGGTTGACATACTGTTTCATCAGGGCAATCCACTTTTCAGCATCCGCTGCGGTCTGTACGGCGGCTTCCATCGTTTCGTGAAGCTGTCTTATTTTTGTTTCAAGCTCCTTTTGCTCGTTCTGGTACTTCTCGGACAGCATATTGAAGTTATACTCGGTTATGCGTCCGGCAGACCAGTCCTCATACATTTTAGCAAACAGCCCGTCAACCTCGGCTTTACGCTTCTCTGCCTTTTTCAGCTCCGCAGCCTGCTTTTTCTTCGCAGAGTTTCTTTCCCTGTCGCTGGCATTGAGCAGGCGTTTCAGCAGATTGTCCTCGTCTTTCTGTGCCAGCATAGACCAGTATTGCAGTCTTGCAAGCACATAGGCATACAGTACATCATAGCGGATATAGTGCATGGAACACTGGCGTAATCCCTGCCCGTTCTTGCTGCAATGGTAGTACCCGTATGGGTTCTTATTCTGCTTGTTTTCCCCATAGGCTAAAGACCATCCGCAGTCTGCACATTTTATCAATCCTGCGAAAATCTGTGTCGTACCGTTTCTGCGTTTCCTGCGTCTGCTTGCAATCAGCTCCTGAACTTTTTGGAACACTTCTTCAGAAATGATGGCTTCGTGGGTATTTTCCACACGATACCATTCTTCCTGCGGCTTCCGCACCTTTTTCTTGTTCTTGAATGAAATGTTGCTCTGCTTGTTGTGAATGCTGTGACCGATGTAGGTTTCCTCTTTCAAAATGCTCTTGACCTGTGCTATCGTCCACGCATAGGCTTTTTCTGCGGGCGCACCGGCGTAGATATTGGCGAAAGTCCCGTATCTTTCATAGTTCAGCCAGCCGGGGGTAGGTACTTTTTCCTCCACCAGAATCCGTGTAATGCTGGCGGCTCCACGCCCGTGTACAGCAAGGTCAAAAATCTTCTCTACAATCCAGCGTGTTTCCGGGTCGATCAGAAGATGACCTTTTTTGTCCGGGTCTTTTACATAGCCCAGCGGTGCATAGGCTCCATAGTGTGCGCCATTGGCAAATCTTGTGTGCATGGCAGCCTTGACCTTTTTGCTGGTCTGTCGGGCGTGCATTTCATTCAGGATGTTTAAGAACGGTGCAAGCTCGCTTTCTCCGTTGATGGTGTCCACATTGTCATTGATGGCAATGTAGCGTACTCCCTTGCTGGGGAAATAGATTTCCGTGTACTGACCGGTCAGGATATAGTTTCTTCCCAGACGGGATAAGTCCTTTGTGACAACGCAGTTGATTTTCCCGTCTTCGATGTCATCAATCATCCTTTGGAAACTTGGACGCTCGAAATTTGTCCCACTCCATCCGTCGTCAATGTACTCGTCTACAACGGTCAGCCCATGCTCTGCGGCATACTGTCTAAGCATCATGCGCTGGGTCTGGATACTGCCGCTTTCCCCCTGTAATTCATCGTCACGGCTCAATCTCAAATATAGTGCAGTGTTATAAATCGTTGTATTGTATGGTTGTTTCACGGTTAAAAATCCTCCTTCTAAAAGAAACAACCCACGCTTATACAATACTCGCTGGTACAAGTATATCATAAGCGTGGGCTGATTGACAGTCGTTATTCCGTATTTTTTCAGGAAGCGGCGGCAGCGTGCTGGATCACATCTTCCAGCAGGCTGTCAAGCGGCTTCCCATCCTGTGCGAAATGCTCCGATACCTTGATACGGACTTTCCCCATGACAAAATACTGGGTGCCGTCTTTTTCGGTAAGCAGGGTGCCGCTGTTTTTGTTATTGCTCTCGTTTTTGCTTTTTGCCATAGGCAGTTACCTCCATAAATGAAATATGCCCGACAAGGGAATGTCAGACAGGTGTACAGCCGCAGACTGTCTCCGTGTCAACCAAACCGTGTCAACCGGCAGAAAAGACTTTGAAAACAATCCATAGGCGCTCTATTATTACTTTTTACTTTTTCTTTGATTTCTTGGTTGACATGGTTGACAAAGGAGAGAAATGCCCCAAATATCAGGCTTTTCCCCGTCAACCGGCTGTCAACCAAAGCGTCAACCAAACTGTCAACCGGTGGCTTTTCAGAATGGAAGTTCCATTTGCCGGGCTTCTTCTTCCGTGATTTCCTGAAAACCGTCCCCCTCCGGCGGAGCTTGGTTGACACGCTCCCAGCCTTTTTGAGAACCGTATTTCTTATACCGCTTCGGGCTTTTGTAGGCTACCCAGCCCTGTATGATGCCGCCCGCAATGCCGGTATTCATAATCTCGCAGATTGCCCGTGTCTCCCAGTCTGCCGGGGAATTTAAGTTCCCCAGCGCTTCCTCATAAAGCTGCTTGGAACATACCCTGTCGCCGGTGTAGTCCTCCAAATAGGCGTAGATCATGCCGGCCTGTGTGTCTTCCTGCATAAAGTCCTGCTGGTGGGCGTTCAGGTATCGGTTCATTTCCATGCTGAATGACAGCTTATACTTCCCACTGCGATAAACCGTCATGGCTTCCGCCCACATCTGTTCGATATACGCCCTCGCCGCCGCTTCATCGTCCAGTATGTGAACCTCCGCCCGTTCCGGGTACACCGTCACGGGGAGAAAGCGCCGGTTGCCGGTGCGGTCACGGGGCAAAAAGTCCTGCCGGTTGGTCGTCCCTCCAAATACACATTGCCGCAGCCGGTCTGCCGGATGTGTCTCATACGGCACTTTGTAGGTTTCTTTCTGGCGGCTTAAGAATGACTTGATTTCCTCAATACTCTTGGCGTTGGCTGTGGCAATCATCTCCGACATCTCGATAATCCAATGCCCTTGCAGCTTGCGGTACACATTTTCATCGTCCAGCTTTTTCAAATCGTCTGAAAACCATTCGTCCCTGCCTGCCAGCAGCCGGAAAAAGGTAGATTTCCCGGCTCCCTGACCACCAACCAGACAGAGCATGACCTCAAACTTGCTCCCCGGTCTGAATACCCGCCGGATGGCTCCCATCAGGAACAGTTTCAAGGCTTCATAGGTGTATTCGTCCGTATCGGCTCCCAGAAAGTGATGCAGGGCGTAACGGATGCGCTCTGTGCCGTCCCATTGCAGGCTGTTCAGGTAATCCCTGACTGGATGGTAGCGGTTTTCATTGGCAACAATCTTGATGGCGCTCTGCACCTTTTTCTCGCTGGTAAGCCCGTAATTTTCTTCCAGATACAAAAGCAGGTAGTTCATGTCCATGTCGGTCAGCGTGGTACTGGTGCGCTCCCAGCCCAGCGGCTTCACAATGTCAATCTGCTCCGTCAAAAGGTTCAGGCGCAGCGCCCCGCGAAACAGAGGGTCACGCTGGAACACCGTCAGGCAGTTTCGGATGCTGTTCTTCACGCCGCCTTTCTGCGTCCCCTCTAATGTTTCCCGGATTTCTGCCGGTGTCTGCGCCGGTTCCATTGTGTCCATCGTCCTTTTGACCGCTTCCTGCGTTTCCGGCGGCAAGCTCTGAAATTCGCTGTTCAAGCCGCAACACCTCCTTTCCCTGTGCGGCGATCAATGCCGCTTTTTCTTCTATTTCTCCGTATAACAAAATATCCAAAAGGTATTCTGTGTAGCTTATCCTCTGCAACGCTTCCACAAAAAGAGGATGCCAGATGGCATCCTGCGGCTGTGGGGCGTGTGCTGTTTTCCAATGCTCCAGCAGGCGCAGATAATCGCATAGCACCCGGAAACAATACCGTTCCGTTTCCTGAAATCTCTGCTCCGCTGATTTTTGTCGGGGCTGTGACCTGTTGTGACGCTTCCTATCTGGCGGCGCATTGCCGGATTTCTCATAGGAAACGCCGAAGTCCTCCGCAAGCCTGACCGCAGCTTCCCGTTTCCCCAATCCATGCAGCAAAGCGGCAAAGTCGATCACATCCCCGGAAGCCCCGCAGCCGAAGCAGTAAAAGCGGCTGTCCACTTTCATGCTGGGCGTGCGGTCATTGTGGAATGGACAGCAGACCATGCCGTTTCTCCCCACCCGGATTCCATAGAATGAAGCAGCCTGCCGGGTGGTAACAGACTGTTTCACCGCTTCAAATACATTCAAATGCTCCCTCCATAAAAATACTGGTAGCGGTAAAGCTGCCGGTTATATCATAGCTCCATCTCATGTTTCTTTCTCTGTACTGCCTGTGGCTGCTCCCTCCGGCGCAGTGCGGTATCTACGGCGTTCTGCACCTGCCGTAGCCGTATGACTTCCTCCCGGAGTGGCTTGTGCTGCGGAGACAGTTCGGCATACTCTGTTTTTAACTGTGCGTATTCCTGTTTCCATGCTTTCAGGGCAATGGGTTTTCCGTCCAGTTTTTCTTTCAAAATACGGCGGGCGGCATAAAACAGCCGTAACTCCGCATCGTGGGATGTTTCAAATTTCTCCCTCTGTTTCTTAAACTTGATATTGTTCAATTCCGTATGAACAGGTTTTAGCCGCTGGTAATTCTCGCCCTCCCGTATCAATTCCTGCAATTCCTTTATCCGGGCAGATTTCTTTTTCATGGAGTCGCTTAACGCTTCAAATTCTTCGTTGACAGAGGAAAGACGCTCCTGCAAATCCTCTAATGTGAGCAGCTTGTTTTCCGTCAGATAATTGACGGCTTCGGCAAACTGCTTTAAGTTTCCGGTTCTGGCTTTATTGCTCCATGCCCCTGCGTTGCGCTGGTTGTAATAAGCGATCAACAGGTCGGCAAGGCTCGGTGTCTGCGGTTTGGAAAGTTCTTCTTTTACCTCTGCCATCCAGACAAACAGGGCTTTGATCTTCTTCCTCACATCCTGCATGAGCCGGTTGGTGGCTTTAATCCAGCGGTTCAGTTCCCCTTTCTCGGTGCGGATGCCCTTTGCTTCCATCTGCCGGACATTAGCTCCCTCGTGGACAGTAGGTATCAGGTCAAGCCCCTGCCGCACATAGGAACGGTGGTCGATACGCACATCCAGCCCTTTTTCCTCAAATTTTGTATTAACGGCAGCCGCCCACTGCTCCCGCCAGTGTTCCAGCGTTTCCGGCTCATGCCAGTCTGTTGTATGGACAGCGTTAAACATATAATCGCCGTTTTTATCCCGGATTCGGTTTCCATCTTCATCAAGAAGATATTCCCGACGCTGTTTTTGTCCCCATGTGCCATCCGGGTTCAAAGGGCGCATGGTTGTCATCACATGAAAATGCGGGTTAGGGATGCCGCCGTCCTCTTTCTCCGGGCTGTGAAAAGCAAGGTCGGCAATCATGCCTTTTGTCACAAACTGCTCCTGTACGAACTTCCTCGCCAGCTCCATGTTTTCTTCCAGCGTCAATTCATTCTGCATGGCAATATCAAAGGAATAGGCAAGCTGTGCTTTTGGATGTTTCTCGCAGTTCTCCACAGCATTCCAGAGGGTCGCCCGGTCAAGATATATTTCCGGCGCATGGGGCGGCAGCATGATTTCCGAAGCGATCACGCCGCCCTTTTTGGTGTAGTCGCTGACTTCTCCATAGTAGCTGCTGTAAAGACGCTCCCCGGCTCGATAGGCTGCGCTGGCAATGGCGCTCTGACCGGCGCTGCGCTTGATCTGTGCGATTGAAAAATGATAAAGTGCTATCCTTAGTCACCGCCTTTCTCCTGCCCGGAAATACGGGCGTGGTTCTCTGTGGCAGACCGGATGAAATGCTCCGCCTGCGGCAGATTCAAAATGCTTTCCATGAGGGAATAAAATTCCGCTTCGGATAGCTCCTTTGTCTGTGGTGCAATGCTCTCAATAGCTGCCCCACGGGTAATCAGCCGGTGCGTCCTCTGTTTCCGGGAACCGCTTTCCAGATACGCCTGCCGGTTTTTCAAACGCTGCATTTTCCGTTTTTCCTGTTCCAGCAGGACAGTGGTTTTTTCATATTCCTGCTTCAACTGTTCCAAAGATTTTTCCATGTTCTCACATCCTTTGCTGATAAGATAAAGAAAGACCATCCGCAGACAGTCCGTGTGTCAGTGCTTCTATAAAACCCGATGAAAAGGGAAAACCGCAGAGCGGATTTCTCTTTGCGGCGGGTACACAGGGGATAGCCGCTTTAGCGGCGCAAGGGGGTGTAGCCACCTTGTCGGAGCGAAGCGAACGCAGACCTCGGATTGCTGATTTTATCAGCGGCAGAGGTAAGCTCCGCAGGACGCACGATACATGGTCTTTAGACTATGTATAGAAGTGCGCCCTTAGTTCCTAAGGGATTTTGCCGTTTCCGGCAGTCTTGTCCTTTTTCTTGGAACGCTTGGAAAGATACTTCGGGCAGTCAACCACAACCGCCCGGAAGCTCTGTTTACATTCGTGCTGGCATTTCCGGCACAGTTCGTTGTAAGTGATACGGCTGCGGTCATTTAAGAAGAAAGACCATTCCAACCGCCGCTTGTTACTCATTCTTGCCATAACCGGCTCCTTTCTCCGTTTCTATCTGATGTACGCAGATAGGCTGTTTTGATGTAGCGTCTCGGTATCATTTTTAAGTTTTTTTCCCTCTGTATGCCCCTTTGGAAAGTGCGGCAGTATTGCAAGTCAGGGAATGATACCTCACGCTTATTTGTCGCTTCCCGGTACGGTTTCGGAGCCTTTTGCCATCCATTCAAAGAAAGCAATTTTGCTGACCTTGATAAGTCTGCCCCTGCGGAACGCTGGAAAGCCGGGTGTGTGTACCAGCTCATAGGCGCTCGCTCTTGAAATTCCCATAATCCGCTGAATGTCCGCCACATCCAGAACCAGCGGTAAATCCTCGTAGCTGTTCAATCTCTTTTTATCGTTCATTCTGTTCCTCCCATAAATCAAATAGGTTAAAATGCTTCCTGTTGCCGTTCTCCCCAAAAGCCGTTTTCCTGCCCCATTCCTGCGGTGTTTCCCTGCATTGGTGCGCCGAATGCGTCACTTCTCCTGCCGGTCATATCCCTTTTGGACGGTCATTCACTTGTCAAGGTACTGTGCGGTACGAAATTACCAACCGCAATCATCATAGCGTACTATCCTTGACAAAACAATGATTCTGCGATACCATGAGTGTAACGGATATAACTGAATTATATAATTACCATAAACAAAGGCAGGGGATAGGGATGGAGAATCAGTTTATACGGCATGAGCCATGTTTTGAGAGGATTTTGTTTGTCCTGACGCTGGACAGGAAGAAAATGAAAGAGCGGATTTTGATTGGGGAAGAACAGCAGATCCGCTTCCGTCTGAACGGGAGCCAAAACGCAGAGGTGCTTTGTGATATGACACGCCCACTGGGAACTTTTTTGATAAACTTTGAGCGTGACACGGACAGAGACTGGAACTTATACGGGCTTTCTCCGCTGCGGCAAGCTCTCCACTCCAACCGATGGAAACAGCCGGAGCTGGAGCAGGCGGCAAGCGAATTTCTTTGGGAGAAATATCTTAGCAACGACCCTCTGAAAATGTATGTGGCGTTCCGTATCTGGAACAGCTATCTGCTTGCCAGAGAACCCCGTGACCGTAACGCTGCCTGTGACCGCTTCATGGATAAAATGAGCAGACTGACCGGGGTATTCCAAAACGAAACCATGAGCTTTGACAGGGAGACAGGAAAACCGAAACAATTTCAAGCTGGCAGCCTTTATTTCAAAGGCGCACCGTCAGAAGATACCCGGCTTGACCTCTGGTTCCCGGACAACCGGCGCACAGAAGAATGTGTGTCTGCCTATGCGTCCCTCTACCCGTTGATTACCTATTATCTGAACAGGCTGAATGACTGGGGGCTTTGCTTCCGGCGGTGCAAGGTCTGTGGAAAATATTTTCTGGCAAAGAGCCAGCGGTATGAGCTGTGCAGCGACAAGTGCCGAAAAGCACAGGCGCTTCAAAACAAGCGGGAATTTGACGAGAGGTCAAGAGAAAATAACTATGACCTGCTTTATAAAAATGAATGCCAGAACTGGCGCAACAAAATAAACCGGGTAAAAAATACCGCAGGCTTTCCGGCTGACCGTCTGGAAAAAATACAGGCTTCCTTTTCCGACTTTAAGAAAGAAGCCTTACAGAGAAAAAAGGCTGTAAAAACAGGAACAGCCAGCCCGAAAGAATTTACGGACTGGCTGTATCAGCAGAGTAATGTAATTGTTGAGCTGACCGAGATATGAAAAACTTTCTATCGTCAATTTCGCATTATTGCAATAACAGATTGCTTCTTCCATGAATGGTAATATTATCATCAAACTTTTGGAAGAACTATAAATGTCCGAGGTGCCTTTGATTTCGACAGAAAAACAGGCTGAATTGTTACAAAGCTCGGACATTTCAAAAATTTTTTGAGAAAT
>ENA-OOZD01000915-OOZD01000915.1-human-gut-metagenome-genome-assembly--contig:-NODE-915-length-12545-cov-2.701281_pt1 | contig 12545 bp, 10 predicted proteins | sample MGYA00241186_ERZ501395 | MGnify/ENA primary metagenome ERZ501395 (study PRJEB25962, sample SAMEA2042730) | human gut metagenome | biome: human gut; feature: human-associated habitat; material: faeces... | reverse complement strand
ACAACTGCACCAATCAGGGCGAATCCCACTAAAGTGTTTTTGTCCATTTTTTCTTGTTTACCTTATTTATATTATAATTCTCGTTTTATCCTTTATTAATGGCTGCCTTGATAAATGACAGGAACAAAGGATGCGGTTTCAGTACAGTACTGCTGTATTCGGGGTGGAACTGCACTCCGATAAACCATTTCAGGGTAGGAATCTCAACGATTTCCACCAAGTCTGATTCGGGATTGATACCGACACACTTCATGCCCGCTTTCTCAAATTCCTGCTTGTAGTCATTGTTGAATTCATAGCGATGGCGGTGACGCTCCTGAATGTGTTCGCTCTTATAGGCTTCGAAAGTTTTGGAATTCTGGTCGAGCACACATTCGTAAGCTCCCAGACGCATCGTACCTCCCATGTTGGTGATAGCCTTCTGCTCTTCCATGATATCGATAACGTTGTGCGGAGTCTTTTCATCCATCTCGCGGCTGTTGGCATCGGCATATCCCAGTACATTGCGGGCAAATTCGATGGCAATGCACTGCATACCCAGGCAGATACCGAATGTGGGAACATTGTGTGTACGAGCGTATTTGATAGCTATAAACTTACCTTCGATACCACGCTGTCCGAAGCCCGGGCAGATAATGATACCGTCCATGTCTTTGATTTGCTCTTCCACATTTTCATTTGTCAGCTTCTCACTGTTGATGAAGTGGATGTCGGCCTTGCGGTCGTTGTATGTTGCTGCCTGTGACAATGCTTCAAGGATGGATTTATAAGCATCCTGCAAATCATATTTTCCCACTAAGCCTATTTTAACTTTTTCAGTAGCTTTGTGACGACGGTCGAGGAAATCCCTCCACGGGCCGAGGGTAGGAGTCTCGCCTACGGGTAAGCCCATTTTCTGTAGGATGGTAACGTCCAGTCCTTGTTCCTGCATGCGCACCGGAACCTCATAAATAGTAGGCATATCCATGGATTGCACCACTGCATTCTCGTCTACATTGCAGAATAGAGCGACTTTCTTTTTCAGGTTAGTGCTCAATTCGTGTTCTGTGCGAAGTACCAAAATATCCGGTTGGATACCTACGGATTGCAATTCTTTTACAGAGTGCTGTGTCGGTTTTGTTTTCAGCTCACCGGCAGCAGCCAGATAAGGTACGTATGTGAGGTGTACGCATAAAGCGTTACGTCCCATTTCCCATTTTAACTGACGGATACTTTCCAGGTAAGGCAAGGATTCGATATCACCTACCGTACCTCCGATTTCGGTGATTACGAAGTCAAATTTATTTTTAGTGCCTAATAATTTTACGTTGCGCTTAATTTCGTCAGTGATATGGGGAATAACCTGAATGGTCTTTCCCAGATAGTCGCCACGGCGTTCCTTGTCGATAACGCTCTTGTAGATGCGACCGGTTGTAATGTTGTTGGCTTTGGTTGTCTGGATTCCCAAGAAGCGTTCATAGTGTCCCAGGTCAAGATCGGCTTCGTGGCCGTCTACGGTTACATAACATTCACCGTGCTCGTATGGATTCAGAGTTCCCGGGTCGATGTTGATATACGGATCAAACTTTTGAATGGTAACATTGTAGCCTCTTGCTTGCAGCAATTTACCTATTGATGATGAAATAATACCTTTGCCCAATGAAGAGGCAACACCACCAGTTACGAAGATATACTTAGTTTCTCCCACTACTTAATATTTTTAAATGTTATTCTCTTGAATTATCGAAGTTGCAAAATTACAAAATCTTTTTCTGAATTTCCCGGTTGCACAACAAAAAAACGTAATAGAACGTTTAAAAAGTAACCGGCAGCGCTTTTTAAAAACTTCATCCGGTTTTAAAAAGTCATTGATATGGTTTTTAAAAGTACTTTTGTCTTTTGATATAAGGAAAATTAAGTGTACTTTTGCACCATTTAAGTGCCTTTTTACGCAAAAACGATAAAGAATATGAAAAGAAAACTGGCTTTACCCTTGATTTTGGCTTTGTTTTGCTCTGTAGCACCGGCGCAGAAGATAACAAAAGCGAAGGCAAGTCCTGCGGTAGCGACATTTGCCGATTCTTTGGCTAATTTGAGAGCAGCTTATTATGCTTATTTTAGAATGTGGGATGACTTGGATGCTCCGGCTCCGCGTGTCCGCCGTGACCCGGCTTATTATAAATTGTTTGTTCCGCCTACTTATTATACCGCACCGGTAGAGCAGGCTTTCGAATTGAAGTGGTCGCCCGAAGAATATAATACTAAACACACGGCGGCAGATTCGGTTTATCGTGCCAAACAGGATTCTATTCGGTTGTTTACTGTGCCTGATTTGGAACGGTCGGCCAAGGTAGACCGTTGGGTGAATAAAATTCTTCTTAATTATTATATGCAGTATCCTGAGAGAGTGTTGGGTAATGAGCTTTATCTGGCAGACTTGAAGCCTTTGGAAGACAGTCAGATTGTAATGAATCCACGTAAAGAGCATATTAAGAGCTTCTTACAACCGGAAAATCCGGTGGAGAGTGTGGATACGGAAAGTGATTTGGTGATTGTTCGTCCCAACTTCTGGAAATATAAAGGAAACGGATATGCTCAGTTTACACAGCATTATATTTCGGACAATTGGTATAAAGGTGGTGAAAGTACTAACTCTTTGCTTTCGGGCTTAGTGCTTGAAGCTAATTTTGATGACCGTCAGCGGCTGGAATTTGAAAATAAGCTGGAGATGAAGTTGGGATTCGTCACTGCCCCTTCTGATACGGTTCATAAATATAAGACAAACGCCGATTTGTTCCGTTTGAACAGTAAGCTCGGTGTGAAAGCATTCAAGAATTGGTATTATACATTGGCTGCCGAGTTCAAGACCCAGTTCTTTGCTAACTACAAAACCAATACGAACGACATGATTTCTAATTTCATGTCTCCGGCACAGCTTGATATAACCCTCGGTATGGACTTTAAGCAAAACAAGAAGAATTATACTTTGTCTTTGCTGACATCTCCGCTGGCATATACCTTTATGTATATCAGTAATGATAAAATTACCGATCCTGCTGCTTTTAATGTGGAGCCGGGGCACAGCACTGCCAACCTTATCGGTTCTAAATTTACGGGAAACCTCACTTGGACAATTATCCCGAGTATCGTATGGGAGTCTAAATTGGAATACTTTACTACTTATGATAAAGTAATTGCCAGTTGGGAAAACACATTCAACTTCGTGTTGAACCGTTATTTGTCGACGAAATTATTCGTTCATGCCCGCTATGATGATGGCGTGAAGTTGACGGAGGATAATAAGAGCTATTTCCAGTTGCAGGAATTGCTGAGTTTCGGTTTGAACTATACTTGGTAAATACGGTATTGTATCTTTTGTCATTTTGGATATTGTGAAGAATCTGCGCACATTACTTTGTGTCAGCAGATTCTTCTTTTTTGTTTCGGAATGACCAATAGCACTGCGCCGGGCCGATTAAAAGTGATAGTTATTCCTTTTCTCTTTATAATTTCTCTTCGAGTAAGGTTTGCACAATTCTTTCGGCAGCACGACCGTCCCAGCGTTCCGGCAGATGTCCTTTCTGCCATTCGCCTTTATTCAGCCTGTCAAGTGCCGCAGACAAAGCTCCGGCATCTTCACCCACCAAACAATTCGTACCGATACTTACGGTTTCAGGATGCTCGGCATAAGTGTTCAGTGTGATGCAGGGAATACCGAGGAAGGTAGCTTCTTCAGCCACATTGCCCGAGTCTGTGATAATGGTCTGCGCCTGATTTACCATATATCCGAAAGCCAGATAGGGTTGGGGAGGAAGAATATGCAGTCGCTCGGAATGAATGCCCAGGGCACTCAGCTTGTTTTTTACATAATTATGTAAAGGAGCGACAATCGGTTTATCTGTCTTTTCCAATATTGTATGGAAAAGGGTTTTCAGAACAGCATCGTTATTAATTAATGTATGTCGGTTTAAAGTAAGCAGTACGTATTCTTTTTCCTTCACTCCCATAATAGAGAAAGCCACAGGGCGTTGTAGTCTTGTGCGGTTGTATCGCAAAGTGTCGATTAAGATATTTCCAACAAAATGAACATGAGCCTGTTCTGTTCCCGTATGGTTTAAGTTTCGGTTTGCCACCATTCCGGCAGTAAATAGGATATCCGAAAGTCCGTCGGTAATCATACGGTTGACTTCTTTCGGCATATCCATGTCGAAAGAGCGTGTCCCGGCCACCAAATGAGCAACTTTCAGCCCTTTCTTTTTAGCTACGATAGAACAGGCCATAGTGGGAGTGAGGTCGTCTACCACAATGACAATTTGTGCAGGATGCTTCTCCAGCTCACGGGCAAAGGCAACGACAATGCCTGCCATTCGTTGGAAGAAATCAGTATCATCCACTCTTAAATATGCATCGGGACGGGGCATGTCGAGGTCGGTGAACAAAGAGGGCTCCAGGCTCTTGTCTTCGTCCGAACCTGTATATACCAGACGGGCACTGATGTTCTTACCTGCTGCTTTGGCAGCGTTAATAGCACGCATTAAGGGAGCAATTTTCATGAAATTGGGGCGTGCGCCTGCGATAATTGTTATTTTCATTTCATTTTAGCTATTTTCAAAAGACAAAAATACGTTTTCTTATCGAAATTATTCGTTACTTTGCAGCCAAATAAGTTTATTTATGATAACATTTGTACAAGTTTTGGATTTTATAGGAACGTTTGCCTTTGCCATTAGTGGCATCCGGCTTGCTTCGGCTAAACAATTTGACTGGTTCGGGGCTTATGTAGTAGGAATGGCAACGGCTATCGGCGGAGGTACAATTCGCGATGTATTGTTGGATGTGACGCCGGGATGGATGACCGACCCCATTTATTTGATATGTACGGGGCTTGCATTGTTCTGGGTGATTGCTTTTGGAAAGTATCTGATTCACATGCACAATACATTCTTCTTGTTTGACAGCATCGGTCTGGCTTTGTTTACCGTTGTAGGTGTGGGCAAGAGCATTGCATTGGGGTATCCTTATTGGGTAGCCATTATCATGGGTAGTATTACGGGTGCTGCCGGAGGTGTAATCCGCGATGTGTTTATTAATGAGATTCCGTTAATCTTTCGTAAGGAAATTTATGCAATGGCGTGTGTCGTGGGCGGACTGGCTTACTGGATATGCGACTTTGCCGGAATGGAGGCTTACGGATGCCAGGTGGTAGGAGGAGTAACGGTGTTTTTCACTCGTATTTTGGCTGTTAAATATAGTATTTGTTTACCAACTTTAAAAGGAGAATAGCTCCGAAAACCACCTGTTAATCGACAAGATAGGGGGTAGAAACTGATAATTGGCGGTTTTTACCCCCTATTTTGATAGTTTTTCCTTGTCCGCCCCTTAAAAAAGCCTTATCCTTGCAGCACGAGAGCATGAACAAAGAGTTATAAACCTAAACTTAAAAACTTATGAATAGTATTAGTTTTAAGAAAAACCTGCTTAGTGTGCAAGAAGAATTACTTCGATTTGCCTATAAACTGACAGCCGACCGTGAGGAAGCTAACGACCTATTGCAGGAGACGTCGCTGAAAGCCTTAGACAATGAGGATAAGTATATTCCCGATACAAACTTTAAGGGATGGATGTACACAATCATGCGTAACATCTTTATTAATAATTACAGAAAAATTGTACGTGACCAAACATTTGTCGACCACACCGATAACTTATATCACTTGAACTTGCCACAGGATTCCGGTTTTGACAGCACAGAAGGTGCTTATGACATTAAGGAAATACACCGGGTAGTAAATCTCTTGCCGAATGAATACCGTATTCCCTTTGCCATGCATGTGTCAGGCTTTAAATATCGTGAGATAGCCGAAAAATTATCTTTGCCGCTTGGAACAGTAAAAAGTCGTATCTTTTTTACTCGTCAACGCTTGCAGGGACAGCTACGTGATTTTGTGTAATTAGCGTCTGTAAATAACAAAAAGAAAGAATAGGTCGGATAAGTTCGGCCTATTCTGTTTTATATAGCTGGCAATATGATATTAAACATGTTTTTAGAGGATAAAAAATCTACTTGAATATTAACTTTCTTTTTATTCATTTGTTATATTTGCAGAAGGACGAAACACCTTTAAATCGAAATATAATTATGAAAAAAGAAATCAAATTCAGTTTGGTCTACCGCGATATGTGGCAGTCATCAGGAAAGTATCAACCCAGAGCAGACCAGTTGGCACGGATAGCTCCTCTTATCATTGAGATGGGCTGTTTTGCCCGCGTGGAGACCAATGGAGGTGCTTTTGAACAAGTGAACTTACTTTATGGGGAGAACCCGAATAAAGCAGTCCGTACGTTTACCAAACCATTGCATGAAGTAGGTATTCAGACTCATATGCTCGATCGTGGTTTGAATGCATTGAGAATGTATCCCGTTCCCGCTGATGTGCGACGGTTGATGTATAAGGTGAAACATGCACAGGGAGTTGATATCACTCGTATTTTTTGCGGTCTGAATGAAGTGCGCAATATTATTCCTTCTATAAAATATGCCAAGGAAGCCGGAATGATTCCGCAGGCTACCTTGTGTATTACTTATTCTCCGGTTCACACCGTAGAGTACTATTCCCGCATAGCAGATCAATTGATAGAGGCAGGGGCTCCCGAAATCTGCCTGAAAGATATGGCAGGTATTGGACGTCCTGAAATGTTGGGGCAACTGGTGAAAAATATCAAGGAAAAACATCCCGAAGTGATTGTCCAATATCATGGACATACGGGGCCGGGCTTATCGATGGCGTCTATTTTGGAGGTTTGTGAAAACGGTGCCGATATTATTGATGTTGCAATGGAACCCTTGTCATGGGGAAAGGTGCATCCCGATGTCATCTCCGTTCAGGCCATGCTGAAGAATGCCGGTTTCCGGGTGCCCGAAATCAATATGAAGGCTTATATGAAAGCGCGCAGCATGACGCAAGAGTTTATAGATGATTTCTTGGGTTATTTTATCGACCCTACCAACAAACACATGTCTTCGTTGTTGCTCGGTTGCGGACTGCCGGGCGGAATGATGGGTTCCATGATGGCTGACTTGAAGGGTGTTCATTCGGGCATCAACTTGATATTGAAAGGACAGGGCAAGGAGCCGATGAGTCTGGATGACTTGGTGGTGATGCTGTTTGAGGAAGTGGAATATGTATGGCCGAAATTAGGCTATCCTCCGTTGGTAACTCCATTTAGCCAATATGTAAAGAATGTGGCGCTGATGAACGTAATGCAGTTGATAAAGGGTGAGGGACGCTGGACCATGATAGACAATCATACTTGGGATATGATATTAGGAAAGAGTGGTAAGCTGCCCGGTGAGTTAGCTCCCGAAATTATAGAGTTGGCAAAGAGCAAAGGGTTGGAATTTACGGATGAAGACCCACAGAAGAACTATCCCGATGAGTTGGACAACTATCGCAAAGAAATGGATGAAAATGGTTGGGACTATGGAGAAGATGATGAAGAGCTCTTTGAATTGGCCATGCACGACCGCCAATATCGTGATTATAAATCAGGAGTTGCCAAGAAGCGTTTCTTGGATGACCTGCAGCGTGCCAAAGATGCGGCAATGGCAAAGAGTGGTTTTAATGAAGAAGAAATCAAAAAGTATAAGCGCGCCAAGGCCGACCCGATTATTGCGCCCGAAAAAGGACAGGTATTGTGGGAAGTATCGGTGGAAGGTCCGTCGACAGCTCCTTTTATCGGTCGTAAATACCAGCATGACGAAGTGTTCTGTTATATTTCCACTCCATGGGGAGAATACGAAAAGATAATGGCCAATTTCACCGGAAGAGTAGTGGAAGTATGTGCTGCACAGGGTGCGGTTGTCAACAAAGGTGATGTCATTGCTTACTTGGAACGAACGGAGTTTTTCGCTTGATTTATAATATAGCAACAAGGGACGGGCGTTTGTTTTTCTAAAAAACAGGCGCCTGTTTTTTTATTATCATTTATTTAATTACTATCTTTACTCCTTCAGAAAACCAACAGGATGAAACGAACGGCTTTATTATTCTTTTTGACAGGAATGCTGATGCTTCCTGCGGCAGCTCAAGAGAAAGACAGTATAAAAGTGGAGGCTTTATTGCAGAAAGCGTCGGCATTGCCCGGCGATAGCAGCAGAACAATGTTTTTTGCCCGACAGATGCTGGGCGTGCCTTACGTGGCGGGAACCTTGGATGAAGGCAAAGAGGAAAACCTTGTAGTTCATTTGGACAAGGTGGATTGTACGACTTTTGTTGAGACGGTTTTAGCTTTGGCTTTAGCAGATAAAGACAAGGAAAGGAACTTTGGCAGTTTTAAAAAAGCGTTGCAACATATTCGTTATAGGGGCGGAGTATTGAATGGCTATCCATCACGTCTGCATTATTTCAGCGAGTGGATAAAGGATAATGAGCGGAAGGGTATCGTAAAGGAGCGGACAGACGAATTCAGCACCCTGCAACAGGAGTTGCATCTCAACTTCATGTCTACCCATCCCGACAGTTATAGGCAGCTGAAAGATAATCCCTCTTTAGTAGCTGAAATAGTGCGGCAGGAACAGGCGTTGAATGGGAGTGTGGTTACTTACTTTCCGAAAGACCAACTGAGTTATCCTCCTTATAAGTTGAATATTAAGGATGGTGATATATTGGCAATCACAACGAATATTACCGGACTTGATGTGGTACACGTCGGTTTTGTCTGTTGGGTGGGAGATACCCTTCATTTGCTGCATGCTTCCTCTGTGGCAAAGAAGGTAATTCTGGACCCTCAGCCAATGTATGACTATTCAAAGAATAAAAGGACTCATACCGGGGTTCGAATCATATCCGTATTGTAAGGCAGGGCTAAGTGTTTTTCGCCTTCTTCTTTTCTTTTGGGGGGAAAGCGGGAACACATTTCATTAGATAAAGAATTTTCTTTTGTCTTTTAAACATATAGTTGCTTGGCTTGCCCGAATTAAACTTGCGGGGATTGGGCAGGCTGGCTGCTATCAGGGCACATTCACCCGGAGTCAATTGACCTGCCTTTTTATGAAAATGCTCCTTGGCAACGGCTTCTGCTCCATAGATTCCTTTTCCCATTTCGATGGAATTGAGATAAACTTCCATAATCCTTTCTTTACTCCAACATAATTCTATGAGAGTCGTGAAATACACTTCCAGCCCTTTTCTCAGCCAAGAGGAGGCCGGCCATAAAAACACGTTCTTGGCAGTTTGTTGGCTGATAGTGCTTGCGCCGCGAGGACGTTTTCTGGTCTTGTTTTCCTCCATGGCTTTTTCTATTTCTTTAAAGTCGAATCCATTATGTTCGGCAAACCGGTTGTCTTCCGAAGCTATGACAGCCATGGGCAGATGGCGGGAAATCTTCTCTTTCGACACCCAGGTGTGTTTCCATTTGATGTCTTCGCCATGAATTATCTGTTGTGCGGTTCTGATGAACATCAGGGGAGTAAAATAAACGGGGATAAAACGCAAAGCTATGACTGACAGAATAGATGAGCCAAAGAATATAATCAATAGATTGCGGATAAACTTAAGAATCTTTTTTTTCTTCATGTTTGCGTAGCGAAAAAAGTAAAATCACGCTTTCAATCTACTCACAGAGGTAGTTGAAAGCGTGATTTTATCACATAATTTATTTCAATGTACCGGCTTCAGCCTGCTGAATCATTTGTTGGCTGGCATACATATATACTTCCACGCGACGATTCTGTTGACGTCCTTCGGCAGTATCATTGTTTGCTATAGGGTCGGCTTGGCCCAAACCTTCAACTGATTTGATTTGAGAAGTGCTGGCACCGCAACTCAACAGATAACTTGCCACGCTTTGTGCACGTTCTTGAGACAAGTTGAGGTTCTTTTGGATGCTTTGTTCGGCAGTGCTGTTTCTCCAACCTTGATTGTCGGTGTAACCATATATGGATACGTCCATGCCTCTGTTCTGATTCAATACATTGTTGGCGAATTTGCTCAATGCTGATTTGGCTTGAGGACTTAGGGAAGCATTTCCGGTGTTGAAGAGAATGCCCGAGTCGAAAGTAACTTTTACAGCCTGAAGTCCGTTGTTGTCAGTTACTTGCTCTACCTGAGCACCTTGAATCTGAGCAGCTTCGGCAGCTGCCTTATCCATTTTCTTGCCAATCAAAACACCGGCACCCGTACCAACGGCAGCACCAACGGCAGCACCGATAGCAGCACCTTTACCAGTGTTGTTCATACTTCCACAGCTACCAAATATCATGGCAATACTCATGAAGAGAACCATAAATTTCATCTTGTTCATAATGTTGATGTTTTTTAATTGGTTTATAAAAAATGTTTTTATACGAATCACTTCGCATTATTAATAACAATGCAAAGATACATATTATTTGGCAAGCATGTACTTTTTAAGTTAAAATAACTCGGATGAGCCCCTTTGTTTGTTAATAAAGGGAAATGATAATTATCCTTTTATCGTTGAAGGAACACTCAAACACTTCTTTTTAATAATAATGAACCAACTCAAAAGAATTAACCCTTTGGCAACCGTGGTGATGCAGACTGCCCACCAGATTCCTTCCACTCCCATGCCCATCCGTACAAACAGGATGGCAAGCGGAATACGCATATAGTTGCAACTGATGCTGATAATGGCAGGAGGGATGGTGCGTCCGATGCCGTAGAATACTCCCTGCATGGTGATTTCGAGCATCATAAAAAGTTGCGAATATCCGTCGATACGGAGGAACACACCTCCGGCTTCGTAGGCCGCCTGTTCGGGGACGAATATGGCAAAAACTTCATTCCCGAAGAAAACGAATAGCAATGTACAGAATGTTCCGAAGATTCCCGTCATCCATAAAGTCGTATACCAGGCTCTAAGTACCCGTTCCACTCGTCCGGCGGCGTAGTTTTGGGCGATGAAGGCACTTAGTGCAGTGGAAAATCCCTGTGAGGTATTCCAGGTAATTGCTTCAATTTGTCCTCCGGTGGTGAAAGTCATCAGTCCGATGTGCCCTCCCTGTTCCGAGGCGGTGCGGCAAAGGAACATATTGACGAAAGCAAATAGCGTATTCAAAGTAGCCACGGGCAATCCCAGTTTAAAGATTCTCCGTGTATATTTTTTCTTTAGCCGCGTGAAGAAAGGGAAACCGCCAAGCAGGGCATCCCGGCAACGCAACTGATAGACGAAAATCAGGAAAACGCTTGCTTCCGCAATCCAGGTAGCGTATGCCGCACCATTGGTTCCCAGCCCGAAACCGAATATAAAGAGCGGGTCCAGGATGATATTCAGTATCAATCCTGTGCCGCTGATAAAGAACGGGACTTTACTGCGCCCTGCTGCATTATAAATTCCGGTGAAGGCAGCGGAAAGGAAAATAAAAGGCAATCCGGTAGAAATAATCCGCAGGTATTGGATGGCATTGGCCGTAATATGATCTTCGAGTTCATAGATGCGTATGATAGGTTCTGCAAATATAAAAAGGAGTGTGCCCCAACAGATGGAAATAATCAAAGCAATCGTGATGTTGTGAGATGCGAAACTGCGGGCATCTTCCTGGCTTTGCGCACCGATGGATTGTCCGACACTCACTTCAGATCCCACCTTATTTAATAAGGAGATAGAACCGGACATCCAGGTCAGGATTCCGACAGAACCGATGGCGGCTTCACTTCCCAGTCGTCCTACCCACGCCATATCTGTGAGGCTATATGCCATTTGGATAAACGACGTTGCCATGATCGGCATTGCCAGATTAAACAGTTGACGATTGATAGGGCCTTGTGTCAGATTCTTTATTCCTTGCATATAATTTTTCTAATCAAAATGGGGTGCAAAGATACGCAAAATTACTATCTTCGCGCATCTAATTATTCATTAATCAAAGTACATAGATACTATGAAACAGAAATTTTCTACTATTTTTATCTTGCTGCTTCTCTTTTTTGCTGGTTCACGAGTGGTAGCGCAAAATGCTCCGAAACCTTTTGATATTGAACAACCTTCACTTCGCGTATTCCTTCCTGCGCCGGAACTGGCAACGGGGCGTGCTGTGGTTGCGTGTCCGGGAGGTGGATATTCACATTTGGCATTCGAACACGAAGGCTGTGATTGGGCTCCCTACTTTAATAAACAAGGTATTGCATTGATTGTGCTAAAATACCGGATGCCGAACGGACATTGGGAAGTCCCCGTATCAGACGCCGAACAAGCCATTCGCATGGTACGCCAACATGCCAAAGAATGGAATGTCGATCCTTACAAGGTAGGATTAATGGGAGCCTCTGCGGGAGGGCATTTAACTGCTACACTCGCCACTCACTACAATTCGGAAACACGTCCGGACTTTCAGATATTACTTTATCCGGTGGTTACGATGATGCAAGTCACCCGGGGAAATACAAGAACTGCATTGCTAGGCAAAAATCCAACAATGGAACAAATACAGAAGTTTTCCGCCGAATTGCAAGTAACGCCCGATACTCCACAAGCATTTATCGCTCTTACCTCCGACGACCCTTCCGTAGCACCTTACCACGGAGTAAACTATTACCTTGCTTTAC
>ENA-OOZD01000913-OOZD01000913.1-human-gut-metagenome-genome-assembly--contig:-NODE-913-length-12549-cov-1.994157_pt1 | contig 12549 bp, 9 predicted proteins | sample MGYA00241186_ERZ501395 | MGnify/ENA primary metagenome ERZ501395 (study PRJEB25962, sample SAMEA2042730) | human gut metagenome | biome: human gut; feature: human-associated habitat; material: faeces... | reverse complement strand
GGCAATATACCAACCGACTGACTTTTTAATTATTCATTTTTACTTTCTACCCGAGTAATTTATTACTCACGATTACTCATAAAGCGGATATTTTTTGCAGATTTCTTCAACACCTGCTCTAACCTTTTCCTTGCTGTTCTCATAGTCGTTAAGAACGAGGGTGATGTACTCGGCAATCTTGTCCATATCGTCTTCGTTAAGACCTCTTGTAGTAACAGCAGCAGTACCGATTCTTACACCGCTTGTTACGAACGGTGAACGGGGTTCGCCCGGAATTGTGTTCTTATTTACTGTGATGTAGCAATCGTCAAGACGAGCCTCAAGCTCCTTGCCGGTTACATCTGTATCACGGAGATCCATAAGAAGAACATGGTTGTCCGTACCGCCGGAAACAAGCTTGTTGCCTCTTTTGAGAAGTCCGTCTGCAAGAGCCTTACAGTTAGAAACAATCTTTTTGCCGTACTCCTTGAACTCAGGCTTTAATGCCTCGCCGAAGCAAACAGCCTTTGCGGCAATAACATGCATGAGAGGACCGCCCTGTGTACCGGGGAAGATAGCCTTGTCAATCTGCTTTGCAAATTCTTCACGGCAGAGGATAAGACCGCCACGAGGACCACGGAGAGTTTTGTGTGTTGTTGTTGTAACGAACTCACAATACGGAACAGGGTTCGGATGAACGCCTGCGGCAACAAGACCTGCGATGTGAGCCATATCGACCATAAGATATGCGCCTACTGCGTCGGCAATCTCACGGAGCTTTGCAAAATCAATAATTCTTGGGTATGCAGACGCACCTGCAACAATCATCTTAGGCTTGCATTCCTTTGCAATTTCAAGAACCTTATCATAATCAATTCTGTGCGTTTCGGGATCAACACCGTATGGAACAAAATTGAAGTATTTACCTGAAATATTAACAGGTGAACCGTGTGTAAGGTGACCGCCTTCGTTAAGGTTCATACCCATTACCGTATCACCGGGATTAAGCATTGCAAAATATACCGCTGTGTTAGCCTGAGCGCCTGAGTGAGGCTGAACATTTGCGTGTTCGGCACCGAAAAGCTCACACGCACGCTGACGGGCAATTTCTTCAACTACATCAACGCACTGACAACCGCCGTAGTATCTCTTTCCCGGATAACCCTCGGCATATTTGTTTGTGAGCAAGCTGCCCATTGCAGCCATAACTGCCGGAGAAACGATGTTTTCACTTGCGATAAGTTCAAGGTTTCTACGCTGTCTTTTAAGCTCGTCTGTCATTGCGTTACCGATTGCGGGATCGTACTCGTTGAGGTAATCAAGAGTAGCGATATTTGTTTTTTCACTCATTGTTATATTCCCCTTATATTTTTATTTTAGGATACTGTGTATCCTGTTTGAATTTATGTCATTGCAACGAAAGGGCTTTTTGCCTTAATTCGTACAAATCATCAAGCGTTTTAATTTTTCCTGCCTCATTTCTCAAGGCTGCCGCACCCTTCATGCCTTTGAAATAGCCGACTACAAGTTTTCTTGCCTGAAGCATTGCCATATGCTCACCCTTGTACTCAACCATTTTGCCGATATGTTCAATCATTACACCGAGCCTTTCTTCAAGGTCGGGAGTGTGAATTTTAACATTCGGGTTTTCAAGGTATGCGTTAATCTGCGAGAAAATCCACGGATTTCCGAGCGTTGCCCTACCGATCATAACAAGGTCACAGCCCGTGATGTCCATAACCTCCTTTGCCCTTTCGGCACTGTCAATGTCTCCGTTTGCGATTACGGGAACGCTGACGGATTCTCTTACAGCCTTTATGATATCGTAATCAACGGGAGGCTTGTAATATTGCTGTCTTGTTCTGCCGTGAACGGTGATTGCCGCCGCACCTGCCGATTCGCAGATTTTTGCAACTTCAACGGCATTTACGCTGTCATCATCCCAACCCTTGCGGATTTTTACGGTTACGGGTATGTCGGTAACGGCTGTCACAGCCTTGACGATTTCTCCGCAAAGCAGAGGATTTTTCATCAATGCACTTCCGCTGCCGTTTGAGCTTATCTTTGGAGCAGGGCATCCCATATTGATATCAATAATATCAGGTTTGTTTTCAAGTGCGTGCTTTGCGGCGTCAGCCATACATTTCGGATCATCACCGAAAATCTGAATTCCGCAAGGACGCTCTAAGTCTGAAATTTCCATCAGTTCTTCGCTCTTTTTACTGTTGAAAGAAAGCGCCTTTGAACTGACCATTTCGCTTACGCAGTATGCCGCACCGAATCTTACGCAAAGCTCACGGTAGGCCCTGTCGCTTACCCCCGCCATGGGTGCGAGAACTGCGTGGGATTTCAGCGGAACACCACCGATGTTAAGATTATCCATATTTTTACACATTTAATGCTGTTACCTTATTCTTTTTCTTGCACCGACTTTTGTGCTGATCATTACAACCGCAATTGCAACTATTCCAAGACCTACGCAAATCCACGAAACGATTCCCGCCGTGTAGCTTGTGGAATACTTTTTTTCGCTGACTGTTTTTGCGATTGTCGGAGCCTGAAATTCCGTTGAATCGGTCGCCTGAGTTTCAACATACTGATTCTGATACTGCGTTTCTTCCTGTTTCGGAGCTTCCGTTTCGGGCTGAACATACTCAGTTGTGGGTTCTTCCGTTTCGGGCTCAACATACTCGGTCGTAGGCGCTTCGGTGTAAACAGGCTCGGTATAAATCGGCTCTGTGTATTGCGGTTCGGTTTCAACGGGAACATACTCCGTCACTACGGGATCGGGCTGGGGATCGGGAGTTTGCGAATCGTCCTCTCCTACCGCAAAGGCGGGGGTTGTAAAAAAACACAAACCGACAATGCAAGAACCGCAAGTACGGTCGGAAGTATTCTTTTCCTAAAAATTTTCTTAAAATCTGACTTCATATTTAATACCCCGTTCATTCTGCGTGGCACATATTTTCATATACATACTACGATTATAACAAAAGCAGGCGTTCATTGCAAGATTTCAGACAACTTTTCTGCACACAATTAATGCCCAAACAACAAAAAATCGGAAAACCGATTGTAAAACCGATTTTCCGACTTGATTATTATGTCAGATTTTTGAGCGTTTTTTAGCCTTTGGCATAACAAGATTGTAGCTTTCGTCAATCAGCGGAAAGATTTCTTCCTTTCTCACAGAACCGTCAAGCAAAATACTTATCCACTTGTCCTTGTTCATATGATAGGCTGGCAGAAATCCGTTTTTCATTCTCAGTGAGCCGACAAGAATCGGATCGCACTTGACATTCATCACATCGACAAAGCCATCGCCGTCAAGCCCTAAAATCTGCCTTTTGACACGCATAACTATTGCGTACCATTTGCCCGACATCGTATTCCGCAGAACCGCATTATCGGGACTGTTCTCCCACGGATATTCGGGTTCTGTTCCGTATGTGCTAAAGGCATAGTTTAAAATTACATCTCTGTTAATAGACTTATCATTGTATGCCATTAAGCCTTAACTCCTGCTTTTTTCTTAACGAGTGAAATATATTCCTGCATTGTGATTTCTTTACGCAGTAATTTTTGACACCATTCTTTGCTTTTGCTGTCAATGGTATAGCCTTCCATTTCAACTGATGCGGCAGCATTTTCCATTATCTGTTCAATCGGCTTATTACCGTTCACAGTCACACTCCCTTTCGTGAAATCTGAACTTCATATCATTTTATCATAACAAAGGCATATGTCAACCAAAAGGTGAAAATCATTCGCCAAAGCTGATGCCCATTTTTCTTGCTGTTTCAACAACCTCGCTGTCTTTCGGAACGCTCTTGAGCTTGCCTGCGATGTCCTCAAGCGGAACGGCAACTACCTTATTATTTACAAGGGCAACCATTTTGCCGTAGTCTTTATTGATAATAAGCTCTGCGGCTTTAACGCCGAAACGAGTTGAAATCACACGGTCATAGGCATCGGGACTGCCGCCTCTCTGGAAGTGACCCGGTACTGTAACCCTTGTTTCCTGACCTGTTGCCTCCTCAATATCATGGGCAATCTGATAGGAAATTGACGGATATTTCATCTCTGCAACAGCAGCTTTTCTCTGCTTTTTAGGCAAAGCTGCAATTTCTTTTGAAATTGCACCCTCGGCAACTGCAAGAATTGAAAAGTTCTTACCGCCTGCGGTTCTTGACTTGATTGTCTTTATAACCGAGTTGATGTCGTACGGAATTTCGGGGATAAGGATAATATCCGCACCGCCTGCAATACCTGCATAAAGTGTGAGCCAGCCAACCTTATGTCCCATAACCTCAATAATGAAAACTCTGCCGTGAGATGTTGCGGTTGAGTGGATACAGTCGATTACATTTGTTGCAATATCAACGGCACTCTGAAAACCGAATGTCTTGTCTGTACCCCAAAGGTCGTTGTCAATTGTCTTAGGAAGCGAAACCACATTGAGTCCTTCTTCACGAAGAAGATTTGCGGTTTTTTGAGTTCCGTTGCCGCCGAGTACAACAAGACAGTCAAGGCCAAGCTTTTTGTAGTTCTTCTTCATAGCCTCAACCTTGTCAACGCTGTTCTCGTCAACAACACGCATAAGCTTGAACGGCTGTCTTGATGTGCCGAGAATCGTACCGCCCATTGTGAGAATACCCGAAAAATTCTCGGGTTTCATCTTTCTTGTTTCGCCGTAGATAAGACCTCTGTAGCCGTCAATAATGCCGATGATTTCAACATCATTGCCAAGCTGATTATAAAGTGTTTTTGCAACGGCACGGATTGTTGCGTTAAGTCCCTGACAATCACCGCCGCTTGTTAAAATGCCTACTCTTTTCATTGTTCGGAGTCCTCCTTTTTCACTTCAACGGGTACAATCGGAGTTCCGACAGTGCTCGCATATGTTTTTTTCATTGCCTGCTTTTGAGCCTTTAACGCAAGCTTTGAAAAGAATTTCTGACAATTCATCTTATGCTTGCCACGCTTGTCAACAGACTTATATACACCTGTTGAAAGCTGTTGGCGTGCATTTACGGTATCCTTAAATGAAACCGTGATAACCTCCTGCACACGCTTTTTGATATCCTCGTCCTCAACAGGGAACACAAGCTCAACTCGTCTGTCGAGGTTTCTCGGCATCCAGTCGGCACTTCCCATATAATAAAGCGGATTTGAATTGTTTTCAAATATGAATATTCGGCTATGCTCCAAAAGCTGACCGACAATTGAAATTACTCTGATGTTCTCGCTGAATCCATGAACCCCCGGAACAAGACAGCAGATACCTCTTACTATGAGGTCAATTTTTACGCCTGCGTTTGACGCATCGTACAAAAGGCTGATGATTTCAGGATCAACAAGCGAGTTCACCTTTGCGGTAATTTTGGCAGGAAGTCCGAGCTTTGCGTTCTCGGTTTCCTGAATAATCATAGCCTCAAAGAACGGACGCATTCCGTGAGGTGCAACGATAAATTTGTTGTATTCAGGCGGAGTTGAGTAACCTGTCAATACATTAAAGAGTGATGATGCGTCAACACCGTATTCTTCACGGCAGGTAAACATACCGATATCGGTATAGAATCTCGCCGTGCTGTCGTTATAGTTACCCGTACCCATATGCAAATATCTTCTGATTCCGTCCTTGTCTTTTCTTACTACAAGACAGATTTTGCAGTGGGTTTTAAGTCCTGTAAGACCGTAAATTACATGACAGCCCGCCTTTTCAAGCTTTGTTGCCCACTGAATGTTGTTTTCCTCGTCAAATCTCGCCTTGAGTTCAACAAGAACAGTTACCTGCTTGCCGTTTTCAGCCGCCTTGATAAGAGCCGCAACAATCGGTGAATTTCCGCTGACACGGTACAAGGTTTGCTTGATGGCAAGAACATTCGGATCGGTTGCCGCCTTTTTGACAAAATCAACCACAACATCAAAGCTTTCATAAGGATGATGCACAAGTCTGTCCTTTTCACGGATAGCCTCAAAAATATCATCATAACCGCAGAATTCCGCAGGCGGATTTACGGGAACGATAGGTTCAAAGCACATATCCTCACAGCCCTTGATGTGGGCAAATTTTGAAAGGAATGTAAGGTCAAGAGGACCTCTCTGAAAGTAGATTTCACGCTCCGTAACATCGAGAGCATCAACAAGAAATTCACGAATTTCTCGGTTGCATTTCTTGCCGAATTCAAGACGGACAGGTTCTCCTCTCTTACGCTTTCTGATTGACTTTTTAATTTCAGCCATAAGATCCTCGGTATCCTCGTCAATGTCAAGGTCGGAATCTCGGGTGATTCTGAAAGGATCGTACTGCTTAATGTTGTAAAGCTCAAAAAGCTCGCCGAGGTGCATTGCGATTATTTTTTCAAGCAGAATAAACGCTCTGCCCTCGTGAGTCGGAAGCTCAAGAAATCTCGGAAGAATTGACGGAACCTGAACCAATGCGAAAAATTCTTCATTCTCGGCATTTGTAAGGCGAACAGCAATGTTAAGGCTTTTGTTTGCAAGCATCGGGAACGGACGGCTTGTATCAACAGCCATAGGCGTCAATACGGGGAAAACTACTTTTTTAAAGTATTCCTCAACAAACGCTTTCTGGTCGCCGTCAAGCTCGTCAGCCTCTTTGAACACAATGCCTGCCGAACGAAGTGACGGAATTATTGAACGATTGTAACAGCTGTACTGCTTTTTGGCAAACTCGTGAATTTTTTCAACAAGTCCGTCCATAACCTCTGTAGGAGTCATGCCCGATGCGTCACGGCTTGTTCTGCCGTGATGAATCTGGTCAAGCACACCTGCAACACGAACCATAAAAAATTCGTCAAGGTTCGATGCCGTAATTGAAAGGAAGTTGCATCTTTCCATAATTGGATTGGTCTTTTTGAACGCCTCTTCAAGCACTCTTGCATTAAAGTCAACCCAGCTTAATTCTCTGTTAGTATAAGGCATCTTTTGCCATTTTGACATAAGCTTTGCTCTTTCGGATGTTTTTTTATTGTTGTTTTTTGAATTTGACATATAATTCACCACCATAAAATTTGATATATAACTCAATTTAATATATCTGATTAAGTATAAAATACAAAACGAATTATTTCAAGCGAATTGCACTAAATTTTACCTTTGGTAACGCATTCTTTACATATATTTTACAATAACACAAATAAAATTGATTTGCAATAGATTTGACAAAATTCGCAAAGATAAAACCAAAATTTTCTTTTTGCAAAATATTCAAAAAATTTCAAAAAATATTGTTTTAATCTCTGTATTATGTTATACTTGCGTTAATTGTTTTATTTACAGATTTTAAAAAATTCTAAAGAAAATGAGAGGTAATTATCATGAGTAAAAAAAGGGGAAGCTTTTCCGGCGGACTCGGATTTGTATTTGCCGCTGCGGGAAGTGCAGTAGGCTTGGGAAATCTCTGGAGATTTCCGTATTATGCAGCTAAGTACGGCGGCGGAACATTTATCTTTATCTACATAATCCTTGCGCTTACATTCGGCTTTTCACTTTTGACTGCCGAAATCGCAATCGGCAGAAAAACAAAGCTAAGTCCGATTCTCGCCTACAAAAAGCTATGCAGCAAATTTTCGTTTTTAGGCTACCTTGCAACGCTTGTTCCTATAATCATTATTCCGTACTACTGCGTTATCGGCGGTTGGGTTACAAAATATATGTGCGTTTATGCACAGGGACTTGTTGCCCCTGCGGCACAGGACAACTTTTTCTCGGACTTTATTTCCGACCCGTTGTCACCCATTGTGTTTTTCTTAATATTTATGCTGTTGAGTGCAGTGGTAATTATGCTCGGAGTAAACAAGGGAATTGAGCGACTGAGCAAATTTTTGATGCCTGTTCTGCTTGTTCTGACAGTCGGAATTTCAATCTACACACTCACGCTCCCAAACGCAATGGAGGGTGTTTCATACTACCTCATTCCCGATTTCAGCAAACTGTCAATTTGGACATTTGCGGCGGCACTCGGTCAGCTGTTCTTCTCAATGAGCATTGCAATGGGAATTATGGTAACCTACGGTTCATACACAAAGAATGAGGTAAACCTCACAAAGTCGGTTAACCAAATTGAGATTTTCGACACAGCCGTTGCACTTCTCGCAGGTCTTATGGTAGTTCCTGCGGTTTATGTATTCAGCGGTGAAGAAGGTCTTGGTGCAAGCGGTCCCGGACTTATGTTCATCACACTTCCAAAGGTATTCAACGAAATGCCTGCCGGCGTAATCATCGGATTTTTGTTCTTTATTCTTGTATTCTTTGCAGCTATCACAAGCTCAATCTCCGTAATGGAAGCAATTGTTTCTTCGCTTATGGACAAGTTCAAGCTTACACGAATCAAGTCCTGTCTTATCGTTATCGGCATCTGTCTTATTATGGGTATTCCGTCGTCACTCGGCAACGGTATATGGTCAAATGTTAAGATTCTCGGAATGGACTTCCTTACATTCTTTGACTTCTTGAGCAACAGCATTATTATGCCGATTGTCGCACTTTGCACTTGTATTCTCATCGGCTGGGTTATCAAGCCAAAGACTATTGCAGACGAAGTCACAAGGAACGGCGAGCGTTTCAGCAGAAGGGCTTTGTTTGATGTTATGATTAAATATATAGCTCCAATCTGCCTTGTGTTCATCTTAATTTCCTACACACTTGCGCAGTTCGGCATTATTTCACTTTAACCCGACACTTTAACACGATTATTTATGAATTCAAACAGTAATATCACCGAAATGAATCATAAGTAATTGTCTTTAAATTAAGCATACAACAATTAACTATTATCCGTTTATCCCATGAACTCTTGAAATTATATGCAATAATTGGTATAATTACAGTTACAGCTCATTTGCTGAATTTTAGGGAGGACAAATACTATGTGTCAGAAAAAACCATTTTACATTACAACGCCTATTTATTATCCATCAGGCAATCCCCACATCGGTCATTGCTACACCACCGTTGCGTGCGATTCTATCGCCCGTTACAGACGAATGCAGGGATACGATGTTATGTTCCTTACGGGTACGGATGAACACGGTCTTAAAATTGAACAGAAGGCTGCCGAAAAGGGTGTTACTCCCAAAGAGTATGTTGACGAAATTGTAAAAACCTTTAAGGGCTTATGGAAATTTATGAACATAAGCTATGACAGATATATCCGCACAACAGACGATTATCACATTGAAACAGTTCAGAAAATTTTCAAGGAGCTGTATGACAAGGGTTACATCTACAAGGGAGAATACAAGGGCAAATACTGCACCCCCTGTGAAAGCTTCTGGACAGAAAGCCAGCTTATTGACGGCAAATGCCCCGAATGCGGACGAGAGGTTACAGAGGCAAAGGAGGAGGCATACTTCTTTAAGATGTCATCTTTTGCCGACAGAATTGAAAAGCTCCTCACGGAAACAGACTATTTACAGCCAAAGACAAGAGCGGTTGAGCTTGTAAACAACTTTATCAAGCCGGGACTCGAAGACCTTTGCGTATCGAGAACAACCTTCAAATGGGGCATTCCGGTTACATTTGACGAAAAGCATATTGTTTATGTTTGGATTGACGCACTTTCAAACTATATCTCCGCTCTCGGCTACAAGAATGAAAAATTTGACGAATTTGACAAATACTGGCCTGCCGATGTTCATATGGTAGCAAAGGACATCATGCGTTTTCACGCTATCATCTGGCCTGCAATGCTTATGGCTCTTGACCTTCCGCTTCCAAAACATCTTGCCGTTCACGGCTGGATTACTTTCAACGGACAGAAGATGTCAAAGTCACTCGGCAATGTTGTTGATCCGTTTGTACTCGGCGAGCGTTACGGTGCTGACGCAATCCGTTACCACATTATGCGTGAAATGGCTCTCGGTGCAGACAGCTCATTCTCAAACGAAATTATGATTAATCGTATCAATTCCGACCTTGCAAACGGTCTTGGCAACCTTGTTTCAAGAACAGTTGCAATGGTTCAGAAATATTTCGGCGGCACACTACCCACAGAGCGTGAGAGCGGCGAATTTGACGATGACCTTATCGAAACCGCAACATCGCTCCGTGCAAAGGTTGACGATTTCATGGACAAGACTCAGCTCCAGAACGCACTTGCCGAAATCTTCAAGCTTGTTTCCCGTGCAAATAAATACATTGACGAAACCGCTCCGTGGGTTATTGCCAAGGACGAAACAAAGAAAGCAAGACTTGCAACGGTTCTCTACAACCTTCTTGAGGCAATCCGTATTGCCTGCACCCTTCTCTCGGCATTTATGCCAACAACAATGCCAAAGGCTCTTGAGCAGATTGGCGCTTGTGAAAAGTGTGCCGGCTACGAAAACTGCGACAAGTTCGGTGTACTTCCTGCTGATGTCACGGTTCACAAGGGAGATGCACTCTTCCCACGAATTGATGTTGAAAAGGAAATTGAAGAACTCAACAGCATTATCAAGAACAACGAGGGTGAAAGTGAAGAAACAAAGGCACTCCGTGAAGAGCTTGAGGGTGTTGCACAGATTGGCATTGATGACTTTGCCAAGGTTGACCTCCGTGTGTGCGAGGTTAAGACCTGCGAACCCGTTAAAAAGAGCAAAAAGCTTTTACAGTTCACAATTTTTGACGGTGTAAAGGACAGGACCGTTGTCAGCGGTATTGCAAACTACTACAAGCCGGAGGAGCTTATCGGCAAGAAGATTATTCTTGTTCAGAACCTCAAGCCGGCAAAGCTTTGCGGTGTTGAAAGCTGCGGTATGATTCTTTCTGCAGTTCACGGCGATGATTTAAAGGTTGTTTTTGTTGACAATATGCCTGTCGGCTCAAAAATCTGTTGATTTATGTTCGTGTAGACAGACGGCGAGCCGCCGTCCCCCGTTCGTGTAGATAGTTTGATAAATTAAAAGCTATCTATGCCCGAGCGTAACTGCAGGGGAGAACCGTGTTCTCCCGTTCGTGTGCGTTGCACACGATTGCACGCATTGCGTGCAAAATTGAATACACAATTTATGTTTATGCTCATATGTTTTGACAGAATAAAAACCGTGCGCCACTACGGTGTTACAGAAACTTTGCAACATTTATATAAGGATGTATAAACCGCAAAAGTCACATAACCGAAAACAATGACGGTTATGTGACTTATTGTTTTTGTAAGGCTGTTTTTTCACGGTTCTTTTTTGCCGAAAAGACATTAAAAACAACTGTTTTAAGCGATAAAATTCTCTATGAGAAAGTGGTTACAAAACAGTAACAAATCGGTAACGAAACGGTAAAAGTGAATTTCTTGCAAATTGCATATAAATTTGCAGGATAATTCCCAATAGGAAACAAGATTATATTGCAAAAATAGAAAATAAAGGCGAAAGTCTTGTGAAACTGCACAAAAAATTTACTTTTGATTGGTTTGACATTCACAAAACACAGTCCTATAATGTGTGCCTGTAAAGAGCAAGACGGCTCTTTAGTGAAGGTTTATGAATTAAATATGCAATTTTCTATGCAAAATCAACCCTGAGAAAATTGCAAGTCAGGAGAAATTTATTATGCAGAAAAAGAAAGAGAACTTTCGTCCCCTGCGTTCCGTAACGACTTTTGCACTTGCAGCTGCAATTATTACAGGTTCGATTTACACGGTAGCTGCTGCCGTGAACTACAGCGCAGAAACAGAACAGGCTGTAACATCAGACGGTGTTGAGCTTGCAAACGGCGATATCGTTTATGCAGGACTTGATGAAAACGGATTTACATACGGCATGATTAGGGCTGTTGAAATCAGCGTTGACTATAACGGCGATGTTCAGACAGTCAGCCTTGCAAAAGGTACGGTTGCCGATGTGCTTGAAAGAACAGGCATTACTCCCGCATATAACGGAGTGGTTGAGCCGTCGCTTTCAACTCCGGTTTCAGATAATCTCGTTGTTAAGGTTTACAAGGGCAAAAAGCTTTCAATTACGGCTGACGGCAAAACCGACAGCGTTTATGTTCCGAACGGCAATGTTTGCGATGTCCTCAATCAGCTTGGCTACAAGCTTTCCGATGACGATATTCTCAGCGTTGACAAGGACAGCAACATTGAGGACGCAGACAGCATCACAATCAAGCGTGTGACCTATAGGAACGAAACCGAAACTCAGTCGGTTGATTTTGAAACCGTTAAGAAAAATTCAAAGGATGTTGACCTTGGCAAAACAAAGGTTCAGACTGAGGGCAAACAGGGCGAAGCTCTTGTAACAAAGAAGTGCAAGTATGTTGACGGCAAAAAGGTATCTTCAGAAACAGTAGACACCAAAATTACAAAAGAGCCTGTTGACAAGGTTGTACTTATGGGTACAAAGGGTTCAAATGTCAGCAATCCTGTCGGCACATTTACGGATATGAACGGCAACACCGTTGCCTATTCATCGGTTGTTACAGGTTCAGGTACAGCGTACACAGCACCTGCAGGTTCACTTACGGCAACAGGCGTAACGGCTTATCACGGCGGTGTGGCAGTCAACCCGAACATCATTCCGTATGGCTCAAAGCTTTACATTGTATCAACAGACGGCAGTTTTGTTTACGGCT
>ENA-OOZD01000895-OOZD01000895.1-human-gut-metagenome-genome-assembly--contig:-NODE-895-length-12735-cov-2.879811_pt1 | contig 12735 bp, 9 predicted proteins | sample MGYA00241186_ERZ501395 | MGnify/ENA primary metagenome ERZ501395 (study PRJEB25962, sample SAMEA2042730) | human gut metagenome | biome: human gut; feature: human-associated habitat; material: faeces... | reverse complement strand
GAGACTCAAGGAAATCAAAAGGAACGACTGAAGCAACCGCACTTTTGTCCTACTCTGCAAATTTTTCATAACTAGAATAAAATTAAATTGGTTAATTATCAAGGTTTTACTCACTACTTAATTAATTGGGAAAAATATATTGATTCTCTCCAATAAGATGCTATCTTTTATTTACTACATGGATATTTGTCTTTCATAATACTACACAATAATTATTATATTAGAATAAAGATTACACAGTACCCGGTCTACCAAATGAAAGTGTGTGCGGACACACCTAACCAAAGAAAACTCAAGTACAAGCTGGCATTATCCAACGCCACAAAAGTATTGCATTTGAATATATTGCACCCTATCGAATTGTTCGTTTTATCTAGTCTAAAAATTCAGATGACTTATTTTAATCACTTCACAGAGGGTTCGGAGGAGGTATTATGAGCTTTTCGGTATTGCGTAGGAGCAATATCAAAAAGTTCTTTAAAGCATTTATTGAAGTATTGAGGATTTCCAAATCCTAACCGGTAAGCAATATCCGATATATTCATTTCCGGAGAATTCTGCAGAAAATATGCCGCTTTTTTCAGACGCAGATTCATGATAAAATTATTTGGCGTACTTCCCGTAATACCTTTTATCTTCTGGAATAAGACGGTACGTCCTACTCCCATCTCCCGTGAGAAAGTATCTACACTGAATTCGGGATTTTCCATATTATCTTCCACTACCTGTGTCGCTTGTTCGATAAACCTCTGATCGAGTTCATTCGTTGCAATCTTCTCCGCTTTGCTATCCAGTTGATGGGCATATTTATTCTGTAAGAGTCTGCGGGTATTAATCAGATTATTGCATTGCATCACCAGCCGCCGCATATTAAATGGTTTTACCACATAAATATCCGCTCCAATTCTCAATCCTTCCAATTCACGTTCCGGCGCACTAAGGGCAGTCAGAAGAACGACAGGGATATGACAAGTTTCAATATTGTTCTTAATTTTGGCACACAATTCCGTTCCGGGCATTCCGGGCATCATGATATCCGAAATAACCAGGTCGGGTTGCATTACCTTTACTTTCTCGTACCCTTCCTTGCCATCACTTGCAGTTTCAACCGTATACAACGGAGAGAAGATATCTACAAGGATATTTCTGATTTCTTCATTATCATCAATCACCAGTAATTTACAGTCAGTAGTCCCGTTTTCACTTTGGGCTGACTGCACCTCTTTAACCAGCAGTTCTTTGTCTTCCGAATAATAAATATATTCCTTATCCTGCTCCGGTTCAACCCGGGCGACAGAAGAATCAAAGTGAGCATCCCCTTTTTTCAGAGTGACCTTAAAACAAGAACCTTTTCCCAGCTGACTTTCTACTGTTATATCTCCCTGGTGGGCTTTCACAATACCCTGACTCAAAGCCAGCCCGATACCAGTTCCTCCATACTGTCCTATATTCTCAACCTGATAGAACCGCTCGAATATCTTAACATAGTCTTCCTCGGATATTCCCGCACCATTATCGGAAACGGAAAACATACATTCCTCCGTTCCATCAGCCAATTCCATACGGATAGTTCCACCGTCTGAAGTATATTTAAAAGCATTAGACAGCAAGTTATTAACCACCTTCTGTATTTGCATCCGGTCTCCCCACACGAGGCATTGCTCGCAGTCGGCATGCAAAACAAACGAAATATTCCTGTTAGCAGCCAACTCCTTAAACAATACATAATGCTCTTTGAGCAAAGAATATAAGTCAAATTGAGAAACTTTCAGTTTCAAAAGTCCCTGCTCCTGTTTCCGGAAATCAAGCAACTCCGTAATCAATGATTTCAGGTTACCTGCATTTTTATGTATATTCAACAGTTTCGAATAAGCATAGGTAGACAATTTGCCGGAATTCAGCAACAGATCAACCTGCCCCAAGATAAGAGTGATCGGAGTTCTGATTTCATGCGAGATATTCGTGAAGAAACGAAGTTTGGATTGATTCATCTCTTCAATGTATTGTTTCTCGCGAAGTTCAAAATCCAATGAAGTTTTCAGGAACAGACGGATTCTATATTCTCTCACGATGAAGAATAGAATAGTCAGAATCACGCATACATAAATAGTATAGGCCCACCAAGTAGCATAGAAAGGTGGCGTAATCGTTATATCCAGCGATCTGATTACTTCCGGGAAGTTCTTCAGCCTGATCTCAAAGACATAATCACCCGGAGAGATATTTGTATAAGTAATGTCATTTCCCAGACGGTTCTCGCTCCATTCATCATTATACCCCATCAACCGATATTCTACCTCACCACCGCCTATATGCAGAAAATTATCTGTTGAGAAACCGATAGAAAACACATTTTGCAAGTAATTCAATTTGATCCGCCCGGTATAGGCAAAGGATTTATTTAAAATACCGGTTTGATCGCCTGTTGTTATCTCTTTGTTGTTGACATACAAATGAGCCAACTCCAGATCGTATATTTTCGGAGGATAATACAGACTACTTTCACGAATGGTTACCAATCCGGTAGCTCCTCCCATATAAATATCATGGTTGCGGGATACATGCATGGATTTCCGGTTCACAAGAGTCAGCGGGAATCCGGTTTTAGAATTGAAGTTGATTACCTTCCCCTCTTTCTGTTCCAGCATTGACAATCCATGCCCGGTACCAATCAATAAATTCCCGGAAGGGGTTTCCCCCAGTACCCTGATATTTTCTCCCGACAACACACTTTCAGGAGTATGTAAACGAAACAAACGTTCTTTCTTATCCAGCAAGAAAAGTCCGTTGCCATGTGTCCCTACCCAAATATTTCCCTTTCGATCTTCATAGATAACATTGACCAACTCTTTTTGAGATCTGACCCGTTTCTTCAGACTTATCCTATAGGTTTCAAACCGCTTTTCATCAATCACATAAGCTACACAACCGTCGTCGGCAGCAAACCATAATCTGTTTTTCGAATCAAGCAATAGGGTGTTATAATTATGTGTAAACAGTTCCTTCTGATGAAACAACACCTCGGATTTCAAGGTCTGTTTATCCAAACTCACAATAGCGGATGTTGTCCCGACATACAATTTACGAGGCGTATCTGCCAAGGCAAACAGGGCTTCTCCGACACTTTCTTCTCCAAGCGGTTCGAGATTATAGATATCATTCCGATAGTTATTAAGATGAAAACAATTCACCTTATTGGTAAAGTCGGCTGCAATCCATAAGCAATTATTAGCCTCATCAAAAACAACATCTTTCAGGTAGTCCGTACTGAAATGATATCCCGTATGCGCATTAAAATGCTTGAACTTTCCCTGTTCCGGTTGATATAAATCTAATCCCCCTCCTTCCGTACAAATCCAGATATTTCCGACTTTATCTTCTGCCATAGCACCGACCACCGGAAAAGACAATCCGGTGTCCGAAGCATGATAATGCACAAAATGCTGATATTCCGGAGAGAAGAAGTTTACCCCTCCCCAATAAGTCCCCACCCAAACAGTTCCTTGTTTGTCGGTATAAAGAGACGTCACCGAACGATTGGACATAGCACCCACCCGGTTAGGATCAGCCTGATAATGGAATATTTTCCCGGTAGCCACTTCAATCTTACTCAATCCACTTCTGTAGCCTACCCATATATTCCCTTCCAAATCCTGACATAACGCTCTCGCCATATCGTCCCGAACCGTGTAAACACTCTTATCATTATATTCATAGTGATGTATGATCGTACCTTGAGGTGAAAAACAGAAAACGCCCTGATCCTGCGAACCGATCCAGATATTCTGGTCGTTACTTTTTATCAGTTTCATCACTTTAATTCCAGGCAAGTGAAGTGATATTGATCCACAAGTATCTACACGCATCACCCCACCCTCTTTCAAAGCAATCCAGAGACTTCCTTCGGAACCTTCCACCATCGTCGGGCCACTATCCGGCAGCTGCAAATCGGCATACATCGGTTTCAAGAGGCGGGTATTCTTATCGTATAAGAACAGTTTCCCTCCTTCTGCAATCCACACTCCCGTCTTTCCTTTGGCAAGAGTGGTGGGAGAAGTCACCGGAAGAATATAATATTTCTCTGTTTCAAGGTCGAACTGGAAAAGTCCGGTAGAGGCCAACAGGAAAAGACTTCCCTGACCGTCTTCCACCATTTGAGTCACATATAAATTACCATAACTGATAGAGTCGTTATGAAAGTGGTTGAAGACTTTGATGTGATTGCCATCGAAACAATTCAGCCCGTCCAAAGTGGCAATCCATATACGCGATTTCTCATCCTGGCAAATATCGCTCACCGTTATTTGCGACAATCCATCTTCCACACCCAATGTTCTGAACTTGTATTCCTGTGACCGGAGTGGAAATACAAATCCAAAAAGAGATAGCAGAATAAAAAAATGGATCTTAGATAGTCTTTGTTCGCACATATCAAGAATGATGGTTTATAGCACACATTAATCTCGTCACAAAAGTAACAGTTTTTATGATATTCCCAAAATCAGAGCAAAATAACTGATAGATATAGACTTCACCCTACTTTATTCTTCCCGTCCGAACGAACGATATTCCAACGGGGTAAGCCCTGTACGTTTCTTGAAAAAAGAGAAAAAATATTCGGTAGACTGGAAACCCAGAAAAAAAGAAATCTCTTTCACGGATTGGGAAGTTCCTACTAACATTTGTTTGGCTTTACGGAGTTTCAATTCCTGGAAATATTTGGCGGGAGCATAACCAGTATACTCCTTGAAAACACGTCGAAACCATGAATAACTGATGTTAAGCCGCATTGCTAACTCTTCCGGATCTACATTACCGGAAACATTTTCATTCATGATGATTTTCGCCTGTTCTATCTTCTGATCCACATCACTCATCTCGAAAACTTTATTCTTGGAGACAGAAAGAATCATACCTATCATGTGGAGCACAATCCCGGAAAGATATTGTTGCGCAGAAATCTTATCCGCTTCAGCTACAGCAAGAGCACGGGAGAACAAGGAAACCAACTCTTCATTAATACCGATTTCCAATATTTGCTGCTCCTGCGACAAAAAAGCATCATTAACGATGGCATCTATCATTGGCCCCTCAAAGCCGATGTAATATTCCGTCCAACCAGTCTGCCGTAACGGGCGGTAAGTATGCCATTGCCCGGGAAACAATACCATCAGCCGGCCTTTACAAACCTGCTTTTCAGAAGTGGAATCGGATGAAAACAAACCACGCCCTTTTGTGATATAGACCAACTGATATTCGCGAAGCACCCTTCCTTTTTCCGCATTAAAAAAGTAACCGGAGGGATGCTCTTTCAATGGATAAGGTGAATCAGGAGGGATAGACTGATAGCCGACGGTATTCACCCACAGACCGAATTTACGGTCCATGTCATTTACAATCAGATATTTAAATTCCAATCCCAAACTATTATCCTCGATCATATCAGAGTGTTTTCATGTAATTGAGTTGGACAAAAATAGGAATTATTTTCAGAAAACACACGCAAGGGTATAAAAAAACATCCGGAGTGTACTTTCAAGTATCCCCGGATGTTTATATAAAAACAAACTTTACTATAACGAGATTTAGAATGCTTTATGATACAAGGCTTCAATATCCGCTACCGAAGTAGGACGAGGATTACCACCTGTACAAACATCATTGTAAGCAGCTACAGCCAATGCAGGAATGTCTTCTTCTTTCACATTGATTTCATGCAATTTCTGTGGGATATTAATGCTGATAGAAAGTGCTTTCACAGCTTCAATAGCAGCTTTAACGCCCTCCGCTTCACTCATCCCGGTAGTGTCCACTCCCATTGCTTTCGCAATATGGATATATTTCGGAGCTGCCGGAGATTCAGCATTGTATTCCATCACATACGGCAACAGCAAGGCATTAGCTACCCCGTGTGGAGTATCATAGAATGCACCCAACGGATGAGCCATTGAATGAACTATTCCCAAACCGACATTCGAGAATCCCATACCGGCAATATATTGTGCCTGCGACATTGCTTCGCGGGCTGCCACATCTTTACCATTGTCTACGGCTGCTTTCAGATTTTGTGCAATCATCTCAATAGCCTTCAATTCGAACATATCGCTCATTACCCAGGCACCGGGAGTAATATAACTTTCGATGGCATGTGTCAAAGCATCCATACCGGTAGCGGCAGTAATAAACTGAAAGAGCATGATGACGAATAACTGAGTAAAATAAGTCAGCCCACTTTCACCGCTATAATGTTGCAAGTTACAGTTCACCATGAAACTGATACAAGTATTGAATGCCTGATGCGCAGTCTGACCGACATTTCCATCCGGGTTAAGCGGCAGCACACCTTGTGTAACCAACAGTACCATCCCCCAAAGGAACCAAAATAGATTTACCACCAGCAAGGCTCTCAAAAACTGTTTCCAGTTCATCTCCTCATTGGGATTGATGCCACTCAGTTTGAACATAACCCGTTCAACGGGCTTCATAAAATCCGACCAAGTCTTTTCACCTTTATAAACTTTAGCGATATATTTGCCCAAAGGATAGCTAAGCACTACCATTAAGACAATTTGCGCTATAACACCTAAAACTTCAGTATTCATAACTCTTTATTTCTTAACTTACTTTTTTAAAACTTCTCCGGCTTGATGAGAACATACATCATATAGCCGAACATAATCAAACTAACTACAAATAATGCTGTGTACATAACTTGTTTCTCCTTTCTTTTTTTAGATCTTCTCGAACCAGTCTATGCATTTAAAGAAAAGCCAAAAGCAAGCTATGCCGCTCAAGGTACAAACCACAAATCCGATTGAAAATAAATCCATAATTCCTTTTTTTTAATTAATACTATTGTTAACTGCCACGTTATATGCCAATAGTGTGCCAAAGAAAAAACATGTAATGTATATACTTGTAAAACAGAATAATGCAATAAATCAGGAAGTAAAAGGAGAGGAGTATACCTTTTCAAAATGAAAAGAGATCAATATCAAAACAGGAAGATATTGAATAAAAGATGAAGGTGTGCCAAAATGAAATGCCCCCCGAAAGTTTTTTATCTGACTTTCGGGGGGCATTTCATTTTTTAATAAGAAAGAGAATTTAATAACGAGTCACTTTATCTGTATGTCCTTTCAAATATTCAAAGCGGTTGATTAATTTTCCTAATAATTCAGGGTATTTCTCTGCTAAATTATTTTGCTGGCTAATATCTTCTTTCAGATTATACAATTTATATCCGTATCCTAAACCGATAAATTCACCATCTTCTTTACTGTATGGATTATAATAAGGAGGAATCAATGCCCAATCACCTTGGCGGTATGCATAATTAAACATTCCTTCAATAACCAATTCTTTACGCCCTTCTTGACTCTTACCCAAAAAAGCATCTAATGTATTTTCGCTGTCCAATTGATCAGGATAAGTCTGCCCCAATAATGCGGCGAATGATGCTAACAAATCCATTTGACAAATAAAGGCATCGGAAACCTGCGGTTTTACCTGAGCCGGCCAACGTAGCATAAACGGAATTCGTGTTCCGCCATCAAACATACTGGTTTTACCACCACGTAACGGACCTGCAATCTTGTGGTCACCTACCAGCTCTTCTGCTTGATCTTTGTATCCGTCATCAAGTACCGGACCATTATCGCTAGTAAAAATCACGATAGTATTTTCCGTTAATCCCAACTTATCTAATTCTTTCAAAAACTCACTTACACACCAGTCTGCTTCCAAAATAGCATCTCCACGAGGCCCCATACCCGATTTCCCTACAAAACGTTCGTTTGGAACACGAGGCACGTGTGGTTGATGAAGTCCATAATATAAAAAGAATGATTTCTCTTTGTTGATATTTACAAATTGCTTGGCTTTATTCAAGAACAATTCTGCCATCTCTTCGTCTTTCCACTGAGCAGCTTTTCCTCCCTTCTGAAAACCGATGCGAGGCACTCCATTTACAATAGACCCTGCATGACCTACACTAGGATGCATACGAAGTAGCTCAGGGTTATTCTTTCCAGTGGGTTCACCAGGAAAATTCTTCCGATAATTTACATAAAGAGGATCATTAGGATCTAGCCCTACGACTTTTCCATTTTCAAGAAAAACACAGGGCACGCGGTCATTGGTAGCTGCTTGAATAAAGGAATAGTCATATCCGATTTCTGCTGCGCCGGGACTGACCTCTTTATTCCAATCTACATTTCCGTCTCCCAATCCGATATGCCATTTACCGACCGAACCTGTAACATAACCTGCCTGCTTCATCAGTTTAGGAAAGGTTATTTTTTGAGTATCAATAATTAAGGCTGCATTTCCGGGAAGGATTTTAGCATCGACATTGCTCCAAGGATATTTACCGGTCATTACCGAATAACGACTGGGAGTAGAAGTTGCTGCTGTACAAAATCCTTGTGTGAAGCGAATGCCTTCATTGGCAATGCGATCCATTCCGGGAGTTTGGAGGCGATGAGCACCATAACAGCTTAAGTCACCATATCCCAAATCATCAGCAACTATCAAAATAACATTGGGGTGTTTATCCTTCTGTTCTTGTTGGGGCTGTAAGTTTGCAGTCATCGCAACCGTTGGCGAAAATGCACTTGCCATCAGGCCTAGAGTGTAACTGAATAATTTCATATCATAATAGTTTTAAGTGTTTTTCATTAAAGGCTTATACCGTATTCTTCTATCTTACGATAAAGCGTGGTCAGGCCTATTTTCAATAAACGCGAGGCTTCAGTCTTATTTCCTTTAGTATATTGCAGAACTTTAGTGATGTGATGTTTTTCCATAGCAGCCAGTTCAAATTCTGAATAATTTTTGCTAGTAAGCTCTTCTTGCTGGCTGTTTTGTATTTCAATGGGAAGGTCTTGCAAAGTTAATTGTTTATCACAAATAATCATACTGCGCTCTATCACATTACGCAACTCACGAATATTCCCTCTCCAATCAGCTGCTTTCAAAGCTGTCAAGAACTCCGGAGTCATTCCTTCCACTTGTTTTCCCAGTTTATTTGAAAAAAGCCGGATAAAAGTTCTCGCTAAGATTTCGATATCTTCTTTACGTTCACGGAGAGGAGGAAGATGTATCTGAAAAACGGAAAGGCGATAATAAAGGTCTTCACGGAAATTGCCTTGTTCTATTTCTTTTTTCAAATCACGATTGGTGGCGGAGATAATACGAACATTTACTTTCGTGGGCTTCGTGTCTCCTATTTTTATATATTCTCCTGATTCAAGCACACGGAGTAATTTAGCTTGCAATTCAAATGCCATTTCACCTATTTCATCTAGAAAGATAGTGCCATTATTAGCAACTTCAAATAAACCTTTCTTATCTTTCATCGCTCCGGTAAATGAACCGGCTTTATGGCCGAATATCTCGCTTTCAAGCAAATCTTTACTAAAGGCGGAACAATTTATCGCCACAAAAGCATTCTCTTTACGAAGGCTATTACGATGGATAGCTTGCGCGAAGACTTCTTTTCCTGTTCCGGTTTCTCCGGTAAGCAATACTGTGACATCAGTCGCTGCCACTTTCTGGGCTAAAGCGACAGTTTGTTGCATGCAGTTCGACTTACCTTTAATGGTTTCAAAAGAATAGGTATGCGCTTCTTCCGGTTTTGCTTTTTCTCCTATATTCTTTTTAGCTTGCTCCATGGCGCGACTAACGACAGGAATAATCTTATTGTTATCGTCTCCCTTGGTGATATAGTCGAAAGCTCCGTTCTTAATCGCCTGCACTCCATCAGGAATGTTTCCGTGAGCTGTTAATAAAATGATTTCCAGCTCGGGATAGAGCTTTTTCATAGTAAGAACCAAATCGACTCCGTGACCATCAGGCAAAAAGACATCACACAATGCCACTTGAGGAGTGTGCAGTTTCAATTGTTTTAAAGTCGATTGGCAATCAGTTGCTTGAAAGACCTCATAGCCTTCTAGTTCCATCATCCGTGAAAGGAGTTTTCGTATCTGCGGTTCGTCGTCAATTATCAAAATACTATCCATTTCCATTTTATTTGTTTCACAAAGATAGAACAAAATAGCGTCTCACAAAAGATTATTAAAAAAAATGTCCGATGAACAATTTTATATATTCTTTCGTTAAATAAAACGGAAGCTACTTCTTTATACCTCTTCACCTGCCCTATTCTTATTAATTTAAACTCTATATAAACAATGAATAAAATAGAAATTAAAAACTTATATCTTATTTTCGGTTCGGAAAAACAAAAAGCCCTTCGGATGTTGAAAGAAGGAAAAAGTAAAAATGAAATATTAAAAACTACTGATTGCACCATCGCTGTAAAAGACGCAAATTTAGATATCCATGAAGGCGAGTTCTTTGTTATAATGGGATTGTCGGGCAGTGGAAAATCAACACTGCTTCGTTGCATCAATCGGTTGATAAAGCCCACGAAAGGACAAATCCTTATCAATGGCAAGAATATTACCACAATGTCTGATAAAGAATTGTTGGATATGCGGCGCCACGAGATTTCTATGGTGTTTCAAAACTTTGGCTTGCTTCCTCATCGCAGTGTGTTGAGCAACATAGCCTTCGGATTGGAGTTGCAAGGTGTTTCCAAACAGGAACGTGAAAAGCAAGCAATGAAAAGCATGGAAATCGTCGGACTGAAAGGTTACCAGAATCAAATGGTGGGACAATTGTCGGGAGGTATGCAGCAACGGGTGGGACTAGCACGTGCATTAGCAAATAATCCTGAAGTATTACTTATGGACGAAGCTTTTTCCGCACTCGACCCCTTAATCCGCGTGCAGATGCAGGATGAAATGCTAACCATACAGTCTAAGATGAAAAAAACGATTATTTTTATTACTCACGATTTGAATGAAGCCATTAAATTGGGAGACCGTATTGCTATCATGAAGGATGGGGAAATAGTGCAAGTGGGAACTTCTGAAGAAATCCTGACTGAACCTGCTAATGATTATGTAGCACGTTTTGTTGAAAATGTAGACCGAAGTAAGATTATCACGGCAGGAAGCATTATGATAACTCATCCGGCAGTCGCTCGTCTGCGTAAAGAAGGACCTGAAGTCTTGATTCGGAAAATGAAAGAAAGAGATATTACCGTACTTCCGGTGATAGATGAAAATGATAAATTGATTGGAGAAATCACATTGGAAGACACTGCTATTCTCCGACATAAAGGGATAAAATCCATCCAAACTGCTGTACTGAGTGAAGTACATTCCGTTACAGAAGATACTAAAATAGAAGACTTACTTCCATTGATTACCAAAACCAATTCCCCCATCTATGTGGTTAATGAAGAACGTGAATTAAAAGGATTGGTTCCTCTCTCATCCATTGTAGTAGAGATGACCGGAAAAGATAAAAACGAAATTAACGAACTTATTCAAAACGCAATCGAATTATGATAAATATCGGAAAATATATAGAAATGGCAATCAATTGGTTGACCGAAAACTTTACACTTTTTTTTGATGCAATTAATGTCGGGATAGGCGGGTTCATTGACGGATTTCAAAATGTATTGATGTGGATTCCTTTTTATATAACTATTGTGCTGCTGACTCTTCTTGCTTGGTATAAATCGGGGAAAGGAGTAGGGGTGTTTACCGTCTTCGGGTTATTACTTATTTGGAGTATGGGATTTTGGAATGAAACGATGCAGACACTGGCATTGGTATTGTCGTCCACCATTATTGCTCTGATTATTGGGCTTCCTCTCGGAATTTGGAGTGCCAATAGTCAACGATGCGATAAAATTCTGCATCCTATTCTCGACTTGATGCAGACAATGCCTGCTTTTGTTTACCTGATTCCCGCTGTCCTCTTTTTTGGATTGGGCACTGTGCCTGGAGCATTTGCAACTATTATCTTTGCTACGCCTCCGGTGGTACGTTTAACTAGTTTGGGCATTAAGCAAGTCCCCAAAAACGTAGTCGAGGCATCCCGTTCTTTCGGAGCAACCCCCACACAGCTATTGTTCAAAGTACAATTGCCTTTAGCATTACCCACCATCATGACAGGTATCAATCAAACCATCCTGATGTCACTCTCGATGGTGGTAATTGCAGCCATGATTGCGGCTGGCGGTTTGGGAGAAATCGTATTGAAAGGCATCACACAAATGAAAATCGGTCTAGGATTTGAAGGAGGGATAGCAGTGGTTATTCTTGCCATTATTCTAGACCGCATTACACAAGGATTTGGAAAACAAAAGAAAGGAAAATAAACATGAAAAGAATCTTTTATTTTTTATCTTTCCTTTTGCTGCTCACATCGTGCAGCGGAAAGAAGGATAATAAAACAATCAGCATAGGATACATAAACTGGGATGATGGCATTGCCCTGACCCATTTGGTGGAAGTGATTTTGGAACAGCAGGGTTATCGGGTGATACTGAAGAATGCCGACCCTGCACCCATCTATGCTACCATGGCTCGCGGAAAAGTGGATTTGCTGATGGATGCGTGGTTGCCTGCCACACAAGCAGATTATATGAAACAGTATGGCAAGAATCTGGAAATCCTTGGCGAGATTTATCGGAATGCCCGCATCGGATTGGTAGTACCGGATTATGTATCCATGAATTCCATTGAGCAATTGAATGCCAACCGTGAGAAATTTAAAGGGGAGATTATCGGCATTGATGCAGGGGCAGGTATTATGCATGCCACCGATTTGGCGATAGAGAAGTATAAGCTCAACTATAAATTGTTAGAATCA
>ENA-OOZD01000883-OOZD01000883.1-human-gut-metagenome-genome-assembly--contig:-NODE-883-length-12846-cov-1.358299_pt1 | contig 12846 bp, 13 predicted proteins | sample MGYA00241186_ERZ501395 | MGnify/ENA primary metagenome ERZ501395 (study PRJEB25962, sample SAMEA2042730) | human gut metagenome | biome: human gut; feature: human-associated habitat; material: faeces... | reverse complement strand
GGCTGCCTGTAGTCCGTTCGGCCCAGTGTAAGTAATGGATTCTCCGCACAGGCATCTGGCCCGCAGATAAGTTCCAGTGCAGAGAACAACAGCCTTACATTCATAGATAGCACCGGTAAAAGTCTTTAAACCGGTAATCTTTTTCTTGTGATCTTCGGTCTCTTCCCAGAGAAGTTCACAGACCTCCGCCTGCTTGATCAGAAGATTTTCCTGATTTTCCAGCACTTTACGCATGGCTCTGGAATATTCCGCCTTGTCCGCCTGTGCACGGAGTGAATGAACAGCAGGGCCTTTGGATACATTCAGCATCTTGGACTGGATAAAGGTCTTATCAATATTTTTACCCATCTCTCCACCCAGAGCATCCAATTCTCTGACCAGATGTCCCTTGGAAGATCCTCCTACATTAGGGTTACAAGGCATCAATGCAATACTGTCTACACTTACTGTAAAAATTACTGTCTTCAGACCCAGTCTGGCGCAGGCCAGAGCAGCTTCACATCCGGCATGACCGGCACCTACTACACACACATCTACTTGTTTCTTTAGTTCCATAGTATTTTTCCTTCTGGTTGTTACTTACCCATACAAAATTTAGAGAAAATCTCATTCACCACATCTTCATCCACTTCTTCTCCTATGATCTTACCCAGAGAAGCATAGGCACTGGTCAGGTCAATGGAATAAAAATCTTCCGGCATTCCATCCTCAATACTTTGTTCTACCAGCTGCAAACTGTTCAAAGCATCCTGCAGGGCCTCTTTATGTCTGAGATTTGTTACAACCAACTCATTGTTATGCCTTAATTTTCCTTCGAAGAACATATTGCGGATTGTTTCTTCCAATTCTTCCATTCCGGAATTTTCCGAAGAAGGATCAATAGTAGAAGTACGGAGAATCTGAATCTCTCCGGTATGCTCCAACACCTTTTCCAGAGTTTCTTTCAGACTTTCTTCTGTGATTTTATTCTCCAGATCCGATTTATTCAACAGAATAATTGCCTTTTTTCCTTCCAATAAGGGGATGATATTCTGATCGTCCTCATCCAGAGTTTCTGAAGCATCTACCACATACAGAATCAGGTCTGCTTCCACGGCATATTTTTTGGCACGTTCTACACCGATCTTTTCTACTACATCCTGTGTCTCATGGATTCCCGCCGTATCGATCATATTCAGACTGATGCCATGCAGATTGATGGTCTCATGCAAGGCATCTCTGGTGGTTCCGGCAATCTCCGTGACAATGGCTCTGTCCTCTCCCAACAACATATTCAGCAGAGAAGATTTTCCGGCATTGGGCTTTCCAACAATAACTGTGGATATGCCTTCTTTCATTAGTCTGCCGTTATCTGCGGTTGCCAATAATTTTTGAATTTCCTTTTCGAAACCTGTGACTTTTTCAGCTAATTGTTCCGGATATCCTTCCAGGCTGATATGCTCCGGATCATCCAATGCCGATTCTATAAAAGCAATCTGATATAAAATATCTTCCCGCAGGCTGCGAATTTTGTCCGAAAGTCTTCCCTTCAACTGGCTGACCGAAGAAGAAAGCGCATATTCGTTCTGGGAATGGATCACGTCAATAACCGCTTCCGCCCGGGATAAATCAATTCTGCCGTTTAGAAAAGCTCTCTTGGTGAATTCTCCCGATTCTGCCAGTCTGGCACCGGCCTGCAACACTGTCTCCAATACTTTCTGCATCACCAACACACCACCATGACAGTTGATTTCCACCGTGTCTTCCATCGTATAGCTTTTTGGTGCTTTCATTACAGAGGTCATAACCTCATCAATGATATTCTCATCTTTATCAACAATATATCCATAATGGATTGTATGACTCTGTACCTTTGTCAGAATCTTTTTCCCGGATGTGGAACGGAAAATACTATCTACTATATATATGGCATTTTCACCACTGATTCTTACAATTCCGATTCCGGAATCTGATAGAGCCGTGGCAATAGCTGCTATTGTTTCCTTTTCAAAATTTTCCATACTGTTACTAATGCCTTTCCATGAACTGCCAACATCTATTTTGCATCAAACACTCTTCCTGTAGGAACAAGCGTCGATTCGTCTCCCGCATAACCAGTCTGTACATACTCCACCATATGATCTTCTCCCAGATATTTATAGAGAAGATATCTGCGCTCTCTCTGATCACCTTCTTTGTATGCAAAGCAATCATCAGACGCTGTGCCATTCATTAATTTATAATAGGCCTCTACCAGATCCTCATACGAGATCGGTGCTCCGGATACTTGTAAATCATGACTTTCATTCAATCCCTTTACAAATAAAATAGGATGCTGTCTGCCGGTTTCGTTCTCGTTTTTCTGAGCTACTTTTACTGCTTCACCTTCTATGTTATATCCATGATCCGATAGTATGATAATGACAGAATTATCATAAACTCCTGCTTCTCTTAGTTTATTCAGATAAGCCATAGTAACAGTCATAGAAGATTCAATAGAAGTATAATAATCTGCATCATCTATTACGTTTACATCCTTATCAAAATAGAACGGAACATGTGCCCCCATTAAATGAATTAATTTAAATCTTTTTCCATCTACATAGGTTATATCATCTTCCTGTACATCCTTATAAAAATCATCATTTCTCCAGGAAAATAACTCTTCATCTTTGGAACTCATTTCCTGATTTTTGAGCATACTTACATTAAACCAGCAATACGGTTTTAATACATAAGGTGCGTATTTCATTCCCACCATTTTAATAATTCTGGTATTAAATAAAGAACGATCCCAAAGAGAAGATTTCGTATATGTTATATTATTAAAAGCACCATCCATGACGCCTTTTTCAAATTTATATTCGTCATCATAATTACTTAAAGTATAACCCTGCTCACGCAAATAATTAAAAAAAGGAGAACTCTTAAAAATTCGATTTCTATAATCTATAAAAGGTTCTTTATTTTCAAACCATTCTCCAGAAAGTATTAACGGTAAAGAATGCTCCGTGTATGCATACCCTGACATTGCGTTATTATAAAAAGTAAAATCAGTCATTGCATCTTCATATTCCGGATGTTCCTGCCACACTTGCCAGAAGCATTCTTCATCCACAGCATCTAATAAGAAAATAATAAAATTAGTATCTGTAGACATTTCAAACTGATCTACTTTTGTAAATCTTGCATATTCTTTTTTTTCAAAAATATTATTATTAATAGAAAGAACTGTAATCGTACTTACTAAAATCAATAATAAGAAAACACTTATATAAGAAACCGCCTTTTTTATCCTGTCATATTTTAAGACTATAAATAAAATCAGACAAACAATTGCTATGATCACCCACACAATAGTAGATTTTACAAACTGTGATTGATATAAACTCCAATTCACATCTGTTCCATCTAAAGGAGGTAAATTTTTAACCATATAGTTTCCCTGAATATAACAGGCTACAGTACCGGTAAAATAGCAATATAAAACAATTTTATAAGCAATATTTCCAAACAGATATACAACTAAAAACCCAACTATACTAAACAAAAGAAACAAAAAAAATCCTTTATAATAAAAGGAAAAAGTAAATAAACATCATACCAAAATTCATCCACATTATTAATATAGAGTTCCAAAGGTGCATATATAAAAATCATAAAGCAAAATGTCAGAGACAGAAAAAAAGCAGGCTTTAATTCTGCAAGCATCTTTCCATTATTCCATTTCTTCTGTAACCTACTTTTCATTCCTGTAAATCTCCTTAAAAATATAGACAAATTATACTCCAAAAAGCCAAGAGTTGTAAATAAAAGCCGGTACATAGAATAAATTCTAATACCGGCTTTTATCTTTTTCGTGCTTTCCTGTAATTATCTCTTCAGAGTAACTACAACTCTTCTAAAGGGCTCTTCTCCCTCACTATGAGTAGTAACATATTTATCATTCTGCAGTGCGGAATGAATAATTCTTCTCTCATAAGGATTCATAGGCTCCAGAGACACGCTTCTCTTGGTTCTCTTAACCTTATATGCAATGTTCTTGGCAAGATTCTCAAGAGTTTCTTTTCTACGCTGACGGTAGTTCTCAGTGTCAACCTTTACGTGAATGTACTCTTCAGACTCTTTATTGACTACCAGAGATACCAGATACTGTAAGGAATCCAGAGTCTGTCCTCTCTTACCAATCAGAATTCCCATATGCTCTCCACTCATATCTACGCAAAGTGCACCATCCTGATCGACCTCTCTTACCGATCAGAACACCCATCTCGTTACCGCTTAACTCGATGTCCATGCTCTTCTCTTCTTCGTTGTACTTAATATCAATGACAACTTCCATGTTCATAGCCTGAAATACATCATTTAAAAATGCTCTGGCAACTTCTTCTACAGAGCTTTTCTTTACTGCAGCCTTGATTACAGCGGGCTTTGCTCCGATTCCGAGGAATCCGGAAGAACCTTCTTCCACTACCTGATAATCTAACTTGTCACTGGTAACACCCAGCTTCTGACAAGCTTCCGTAATGGCATCACTGACTGTCTTTGCAGATACTTCGATCATGTCCATATTATTTACCTCCTCAATTAATCATAAGGAAAATTTATTTACGACTGTTCTTCTCGTTATAATCTCTTACCATATTTGCTTTTGCCATCATACTTCCGGGCTTAGCTTCTTTTACTTCGGAATAGCTGTCAGCGGATACTTCACTGTTATCCACATTAGAAGAAATATTAGCCTTTTTCTGAATGTTTTTAGTACTCATACTTGCATAAGCATTCAGCTTATCCTGCTGTTCTTTCATCTTCTCCAGCTTCTTGGCACTCTTTGCTGAATTTTTCCTGATAATATCATCAAAATCCATCTTATCAATGTGTTTGTTAATAACGATCTGCTGGATACTTCTGACAACACTACCTGCTACCCAGTAAAGACCCAGACCGGATGGTAATGTGAAGCAGAACCATGCAGACATCAAAGGCATGATCATATTCATGGTCTTCATGGAAGAAGCCATTGCTGCAGCCTGATCATTACCATTGTTAGAAGAAGTATCCTGCTGAGGCATCAGCTTTACGTTGATCCACTGTGTCAATGCAGACAAAACCGGAATAGCGATTGCTCCGATTACTAAAAGCCATGCTCCGTTAGCCCATGCTTCCTTCAACACATAAGAAGGAGAGTTGCCGATATTCAGTCCTAAAAAATTATTATACTCTTCCAGCTTGCTTACCGTATTGGTCACATCTGCTGCAAGAGAAGGGAACTTCTCACTGATACTGGCAAAATCAGCGGTAGATGCCTTGTTCAGACAGTCAATGATCGTATTCTGTACATATTCACTGTGAGTGCCGGCTACAAAGCCTGAATTCGTGAACTGCTTACTGTACATAGCGGAATTACTCAGATTCTGAACCAGCTCCGTTGCACCGGCTGTATCAATAATATTATCTACCAGAGGGAAGAAGGCTTCCTTAACTCTGCCTACATAGGCCGGAATTGCATAAATTACACGATACAGAGCAAACAGAATAGGCATCTGGATCAGCATATACAGACAGCTGCCTGTAGGAGATACTCCATACTTGGCATAAACTGCCTGAATTTCCTGATTCTGTGCCAACTGTGCATCCTGATCCTTACGATTCTTGTATTTTGCCTGAATTGCCTGAATCTCGGGATTCATTTTAGCAGAAAGTTTGGAGAATTTCTGCTGTTTGATGGTAAGAGGCATCATCAACAGGTTCACAACAATTGTAAAAAGGATGATTGCGAGACCGATATTAGGAATACCGATCATGTTCAGAACTTCGAAGATTCCTTCCATTATCTTACCCAGCAGCCAGGCTACCTGTCCGATAATGAATGTGGAATTCTGTGTCAAAAGAATACCGTTCATTTATCCTCCTAATATTTGCCACCTTCTATCGGATATTCTCAAGGTACAGGATCATATCCTCCTTTAGAGAAAGGATTGCACCGAAGAATTCTCCATGCAGCCAGAAGTCCTCCCTTGATCACACCATATTTTTCAATGGCTTCCAGACCATATTGAGAACAACTGGGAACATAAGGACACTTCGTACCTTTGTACGGTGAAATATATTTCTGATAGAACCTAATCATGGCTATAACTAATTTTTTCATATACAAATTTTATTTAATCCTGATAAAAATAGATTTTTATCAGATGATGAAGTTTTGCAAGATGCAGCAGCGCACTTTCCGCTTCTTCATATCCTATAGAAGCTGCGGCCGGTCTTGCAATGATTACCATATCCAAACCACTATTGAATACACTTTCATGTAATCTGTAACTTTCTCTGACCAGTCGGGTAATTCTATGTCTTACGACACTATTACCGACTTTTTTACTTACACTGATTCCGATTCTGTTCTTATCAAGGCCATTTTCCTTCACATACATGATAAAGTACTTGTTGGCATAAGATCTGCCATTCTTGTACACAAAACGGAACTGCTGATTATTTTTTAATGATTCCGAAAACTGCATGCACTCCTCCAACCGTGAAAGTTAAGAGAAAAAAAGGTCACATTGCTGTGACCTATGCGGATAATTTCTTTCTTCCTTTTGCACGTCTTGCTGCTAAAACTTTTCTTCCACCGGGAGTACTCATTCTGGCTCTGAAACCGTGAACCTTGGAATGGGAACGCTTTTTAGGCTGAAATGTCATCTTCATGGAAAGGCACCTCCTTCTCTAAACCTTCTTATATAAAAAGGTAAACATATTTTTCAACATTTGGGCGCATAAAAAATGCGCCTTCCTTTCGGAAAATAGCATATTGATTGTAATGTAAAAGCCCGTCAATGTCAAGCAAAATTCAATAAAAATGCTGAAAAATCAAGAGAAATAGGGCTTTCTGAAATTCATAAAATTTTTTAAATCAAGTTATCCACATAGATATACACCATATTTACCCACAAACGAGTTATCCACAGCATGTTGATTATTTGTGGATATTTATTTTTTTCAGATGGATATTCTGTGTAAATCCGGTGTAAAAGTGGACAATTTTACCGTAATTGTGGATATCTCGAAATTTGTCGGATTTATCCACATATACACATCACTATCCACACCCCCTGTTAATATTCCCAGTTATGAACAACTTTATCAACAATATGTGGATAACTTTATCCATGACCTGTTCATAACTTACATTTGAATTATTTTTAATTCTATTATACAATGAAATGGAGTTTCGCACAGTGGGACTCTTAGCGGGAGGAAATTAATGGACGCAATCAAAGAAAACTGGACAACTGTCAAAGAAGCTGTCAGAAGAGAATACAGTCTTTCTGACATTTCTTATCATACATGGGTGGAGCCTTTGGAGTTTCATAATGTAGTGAATGATGTAGTGAGCATTATCATTCCTTCGGACCAGGCCCATGCCCTAAATTACATTTCATCAAAATATAAGAGCTTTTTTCAGGTAACTATTACCGAAATGTTCGATCATCCTTATGATATCAACTTTATCCTGGAGAAGGATGTCAAGGCAGAAGAACCTGCTGAGAATGAAATGGCTGTTCCCAATCAGATCTATGGTATTAATTATGAAGATGCCCATCTGAACCCTAAGTATAAATTCGATACCTTTGTCGTGGGAAGTAATAACAAATTTGCTCATTCCGCATCCCTTGCGGTAGCGGAATCTCCGGGAGAAGTCTACAATCCTCTCTATTTATATGGAGGTCCCGGTCTGGGCAAGACTCACCTGATGCATTCCATCGGACATTTTATTTTAGAACAGGATCCGGACAAAAAGGTTCTCTACGTTACCAGTGAGGAATTCACAAACGAGGTAATCGAATCCATTCGAAGTGGTAATGCGGCTTCCATGACCAAGCTGCGTGAGAAATACCGTAACGTGGATGTTCTCATGGTCGATGACGTACAATTTATTATAGGTAAGGAAAGTACCCAGGAGGAATTCTTCCATACTTTCAATGCCTTGCATGCTGCCCATAAACAGATCATTCTGTCTTCCGATAAACCGCCCAAGGAAATGGAAACTCTGGATGAAAGATTCCGTTCCCGTTTCGAATGGGGCCTGATTGCTGATATCCAGCCGCCCGATTATGAGACCCGAATGGCAATTTTACGGAAAAATGCAGAGACCTACGATCGTCAGATTGATGAAGAGATCATCAAATACATTGCCACAAATATTAAATCCAATATTCGTGAACTGGAAGGCGCATTTAACAAGATCATTGCTTTTGCAAAATTAAATAAGGTAGATCTGACACTCTCTCTGGCCGAAGAAGCCCTGAAGGATGTCATCTACCCCAACAAGCCAAAGGAGATCACTCCTACTCTCATTATTAATGTAGTGGCAGAGCATTTTGGCGTAAAGCCGGAAGATATTACTTCCAAAAAGAGAAATTCCGAGTTCGTACAGCCCCGTCAGGTCGTAATGTACCTGTGCAGAGAGCTGACGGATACCTCCTTCACTAATATAGGAAAGCTTTTGGGCAAAAAAGACCATACAACGATCATTCACGGCGTAAATAAAGTGTCTGCGGAGATCCAGACGAACGAAGAACTTCGTAATAAAATCGATATTATTACAAAGAAGATAAATCCTTCTTAGAAGATATCTGTTAATAATTTTTCTTATTCTGAGGACAAGTTGTGTATATCTTTGGAATAAACGGTGTTCACCTGTTGATAACTTGTTTTAAGGTTCCGGAACAGAATCTGGACGGTGTGAATAATCTGAGAGTTATTCTTAGGTTATTCTGCCAAATCCACTAAGATTTCCATTCCATTTTGCCTTGAAAAATAGTATAATAAGACTGGTTATGCACATATCAACACCCCTTATTAAGGTGACTACGAAATTCTTTTAATATTTTTATACAACGCGTATCCGCGCGTACGCAAATCAACCAGAAAGGAAGTTATGCACACATGAAATTAGTCTGTTCGAAAGCCAATCTTTTAAATGGCGTACAAACTGTATCAAAAGCTGTTCCCAGTAAGACTACCATGTCTATTCTGGAATGTATTTTAGTAGATGCTACCAATGGAGAGATCAAGTTAACTGCCAACGATATGGAACTTGGTATCGAGACTACCATAGAAGGACAGATCGTAGAAAAAGGTATCATTGCTCTGGATGCAAAAATGTTCCTGGAAATCGTACGTAAACTTCCTGACAGTGACATTACCATTGAGACTGATGCTTCCTTTAAGGTAGTTATTACCTGTGAAAAAGCAAAATTCACGATCATCGGTAAATCTGGTGAAGATTTCTCTTATTTACCGGCAGTAGAAAAAGATGACAGTATTGTCATGAGTCAGTTTACACTGAAAGAGGTTGTAAGACAGACCATCTTCTCTATCTCTGACAATGATAACAATAAGCTGATGACAGGTGAACTTTTTGATATTAACGGAGAAGAGTTCAAGATCGTGTCCCTGGACGGACACCGTATCTCCATTCGTAAGATCCAGCTGAAGAACAGCTATTCTCCGAAAAAGGTAGTTGTTCCCGGCAAGACTCTGAACGAGGTAAGTAAGATTTTACCCGGAGATGCAGACAGTGATGTAACGATTTCCTTTACGGAAAAACATATTGTATTTGAATTTGATAAGACCGTTGTAGTATCCCGTCTGATCGAGGGAGAATATTTTAAGATCGACCAGATGCTTTCCAGCGATTATGAGACCAAAGTAAGAGTCAACAAGAAAGAGTTCTTAAGCTGTATCGATCGTGCTACTCTTCTGGTAAAGGAAGGCGATAAGAAACCTATTATCGTAAATATCACAGACAGTGGAATGGAACTTAAAATCAATTCCGCTCTGGGAAGCATGAACGAAGAAATCGATATTCAGAAACAGGGTAAGGATCTGATGATTGGATTCAACCCCAAGTTCCTGATCGATGCTCTCCGTGTCATCGATGATGAGGAAGTGGATCTGTATATGGTAAATCCCAAGGCACCCTGTTTTATCAAGAATGCAGAGGAAAGCTATATTTACCTGATCCTTCCCGTGAACTTTACAACAGTTGCTTAAACTTAAGAACAGAGGTTAAATCAATGCATACGATCCGTTTAAAGGATGATTATATTAAGCTTGGTCAGGCATTAAAGGCAGCCGGTGTGGTAGAATCCGGCGTGGATGCCAAGTTCGCCGTACAGGATGGCCTGGTAAAGGTGAACGGACAGACGGAATTACAGCGTGGCAAAAAGCTGGTATCCGGAGATAAAGTGGAATATGATGGCGAGACCATCGTGATAGAATAAGCAGGTTACTATGATCATCAAATCAATCGAATTGGCAGATTACAGGAATTATGATTCTCTTGTCCTGCAGTTTGACCGGGGGACAAATATCCTCTACGGAGACAATGCGCAGGGCAAGACCAATATTCTGGAAGCAATCTATGTAGCTGCCACCACAAAATCGCATAAGGGAAGCAAGGACAGAGAAATCGTTAATTTCGACAAGGAAGAGGCACATATCAGAACTTATCTCGAGAAAGACGGTAAAGAAATCCGTGTGGATATGCATCTGAGAAAGTCCAAATCCAAAGGAATTGCCATAGATGGCCAGAAGATCAAGAAAGCAGCGGATCTTCTGGGGCTTTGTAATGTTGTGTTTTTTTCTCCGGAAGACTTGGGAATCATTAAAAATGGTCCCTCTGAGCGGAGAAGATTTGTAGATATGGAACTGTGCCAGCTGGACAATTTCTATCTCTACAATCTCAATCATTACAACAAGATCGTCAATCAGCGTAACAAGCTTCTCAAGGATATGTATATGAATCCGGATCTGAAGGAAACTCTGACTATCTGGGATATGCAGCTGGTGTCTTACGGAAGTAAGATCATAGAGAGAAGAAAGCTGTTCGTGGAACAGCTCAATGAGATCATTTATGAGATTCATAAAAAATTGTCCGGTGGGCGGGAAGAAATCCGTATCCAGTATGAGCCGGATGTGGAACTGGATGAATTTGAAAGTAAGCTGAGAAACAGTCAGGACCGGGATATGCGGGCAAAAATGACATCTGTGGGACCCCACAGAGATGATTTTTCTTTTCTGGTAGGGGACGTGGATATCCGTAAGTTCGGATCCCAGGGGCAACAGCGTACTGCTGCTCTTTCCTTGAAATTATCCGAGATCGAGCTGGTAAAAAGGATTACAAAAGATACGCCGGTATTATTACTTGACGATGTATTGTCTGAACTGGACAGTAACCGGCAAAACTATCTGTTGAACAGTATCGGGGATATTCAGACCATCATTACCTGTACCGGTCTGGAGGAATTTGTAAATAACCGGTTTGAAATCAACCGGGTATTCAAAGTATCCGCCGGAACTGTCACCTGTGTAAATGAAAATATGGGACTGAAATCGGAACCGGAAGAAACTCCGGCAGATGAGTATAATTTTGGCAGCCTGTAGGGCAGAATGTGAGGAATCATGAGCGAAGAAAATATGAACAATACCGCGGTAGAACATGAATATGGCGCGGATCAGATTCAGATATTGGAAGGTCTGGAAGCTGTAAGAAAGCGTCCGGGAATGTATATTGGTACCACATCCAGCAGAGGACTGCATCATCTGGTATATGAGATCGTAGACAATGCGGTGGATGAAGCACTGGCAGGATTCTGTGATACCATTGATGTAACCATCAATGAAGACAATTCCATCACCGTTATTGATAACGGACGAGGAATTCCGGTAGGCATCAATCACAAAGCAGGTATCCCTGCAGTAGAAGTCGTATTTACGATTCTGCATGCCGGCGGTAAGTTTGGCGGTGGGGGATACAAGGTATCCGGTGGTCTGCATGGTGTAGGTGCATCCGTTGTAAATGCGCTTTCGAACTGGCTGGAAGTTGAAATTTGCCAGGGTGGCAAGGTATATAAGCAGCGTTATGAGAGAGGTCATGTATGCTATGCTCTGAAAGAAATCGGCACCTGCCCTATGGAAAAGACCGGAACGAAAGTTACTTTCCTGCCAGATGATACGATTTTTACTGAGACAACGGTATATGATTTTGATGTATTGAAGAGAAGACTCAGAGAGATGGCATTCCTGACCAAGGGGCTGCGCATCATTTTAAGAGATAATCGTACGGAAGAAGAAACTTCTCTGGAAGGTGGTTCTGTCGTTGACAGTGCAGCTGCGGAAGCTATGTCTACAGAGCACGAAAAGAAGCAGATCAGTGAACTGTTACAGAGGGCACAGGAAGATGCCATGGAAGCAGGAGCATCCACAGAAGCAATGACTTCCGAAGAAACTTCAGCTTCTGTGGATACAGCAAATGACTCTGAAGCATTTGCAGATGCTTTTGCTACGTCCGAGGAATCCACCAAAGCTCATACCGGCGGCAAGATCGGTAAGATACATACCATTACTCTGGAAAATGGTAAGAAGCAGAAAGTCGTTGAGTTCTACTATGAAGGTGGTATCAAGGAATTTGTTGCTTACCTGAACAAAAGTAAGGAGCCTTTATACGAAAACATTCTGTATTTTGAGGGTGAGAAGAATAATGTGTACGTGGAAGTATCCTTTCAGCACAATGATTCTTATAACGAGAGCGTATTCAGCTTTGTAAATAACATCAATACTCCCGAGGGAGGTACTCATTTACAGGGCTTCCGTAATGCCATTACGAAGACATTTAACGATTACGCAAGAAGCGCAAAGCTGTTAAAAGACAGTGAGCCGAATCTGTCCGGTGAAGATATCCGTGAGGGCCTGACTGCCATTGTCAGTGTCAAGATCGAGGATCCTCAGTTTGAAGGACAGACAAAGCAGAAACTTGGAAACAGTGAAGCACGTGGAGCTGTTGATAATATCGTCAGAACACAG
>ENA-OOZD01000878-OOZD01000878.1-human-gut-metagenome-genome-assembly--contig:-NODE-878-length-12890-cov-1.196260_pt1 | contig 12890 bp, 8 predicted proteins | sample MGYA00241186_ERZ501395 | MGnify/ENA primary metagenome ERZ501395 (study PRJEB25962, sample SAMEA2042730) | human gut metagenome | biome: human gut; feature: human-associated habitat; material: faeces... | reverse complement strand
ACATACGTAAGCGGCAGCACGTCGGTTACATGCTTTGAGGAAACCACGATATTTTAAGTTGCTGATACCATTGAATGCAGCAATGACAGGTAAACCGCTCAGACGGTGGCTACGTTCAGGATCACGTAAAGTATGGTCTAATAACTCAATGATAAGGAAGTAACCGGTAATGAATACTAAACTACCAATAAAAGCTGCCAAAATATAAAAAGCGCGTCTCCGTCCATTGTCAGTGGATATTCAGGTGGGGCCATAATTTGTAGATTAGCAGTAGTCATTTTAAGATTTTGTAGTCGTAAGCGTGCTTCAGATAAACCACGCAACTGCTCACGATAGGTATCTTCGGCAATACCGATGGCACGCTCTTTACGTTTTACTTGTGTACCTACGGGAGAGAATGTTTGATATTGGTCAAATATATCACCTCTACGGTCTTGCAAAACTTTTAATTCAGCTTTTGCTTTTGCTTCATTAATACACGCCAGCAACCATTCATCTACCATGTTTTGAATACCGACCCCTTCTTTTGAAAAGCTGTATTCGTTCTGATTTTTTTAAAGCCGTTCTATCTTTAATAATTTTCTCATTTTGCTCACGATTTTTATCTGAAGTAAATATTTCTTGTTCCAAGATGTCCTGGTTCAGATTAGTGATTTTTTCAAGTTCTTTCAGTAAATTTGTATTGTCGCGCATGATTTTAGCACGGATGTCCATTTTGTCTTCAAGCATTTGGCGGAGTGATACTGCACCTTCATATGTACGCTTAGCGGCTTCTTCACGATCATCAACCTCATACTTCGTTACAGCTAATGCTTTGGTTTGCTCATCATAGTTGATTACTTGTTTTTCAACATTGTAGTGCATCAAATCATCTTCTTCCGCAGTTAATTTTTGTTTAGCAAGTCGAACTTGTTCTTCAAAATAAGCTATGACGTTATTTGTTGCACTGAAGCGGAGTATTTCGTATGCTTTTAAAAGTTCGTCTTCCAAAATTTTAATTGTATTTTGGGCTATACCAGGATCGCTACACGTATAAGTGATGTTTATTAAATCGCTGACACCTAGCCGTTTTATCTCAATTTTGTCTAATGCCTTGAAGCTATAAAAAGGAACGGGGCGACTATACATGGAGTACACAAAATTGCCTGCACTTTCTTTGCGGTACTTTCTTAGATTTTCGATGGTTTTGTCCAATGAGGAACGGTCAACCAAAGCTTGCACCTCCTTAGGAGTTGATTGTAATAGTTGGCGGTAGTGCTTGGCTTGGATATACATATTGTCGGTCCATTCATCTCCATATACTAAGTTAGTGGCAAGTAGTCGGAGAGAAACATTTTCCAGTGTGCTTTTAGATTTTGCAATATTGATAATATTGTCAAAAGTACTATTAACATTGATAATTTTGCTACCGTCAATGGATGTTTCATTAGTAACACCTGCATACAAACTACTATCTACAGTGTAGTTGAAGGGTAGGAATTGTGTGAAGTAGATTACCAAAGCCGTAACGATAAGGCTACCCCACAAGAGCCAATAACGGATGCGATAGAAAAATTGGGTAATAAATCGTGCTATATCCATAATGCCTTATTTCTCTTTAATGATTTTTACATTGGTCAACATCTCAAGAAGGATGATAGCGTTGTGTAAGGATACACGACTTTCAGCATAGCTGGTTACTGCACTCGAACGACGGGCACGTTCCAGAGATAATGATATAATGTCTATCTTTCCTTGTATAAAGTTGTTTTCGGAAATTTTCATTTGGGCGTTATATAGGGCAGCATTTTCTGCTTTTGCTTTGATAGTGGCGAGTTGAGCGGTTACGTTATTATATGCTTCCAGTATTTTGAGTTTCCGTTCTTCCATCACTTCATCCTGTGTATATTGTAATTGCTCTATTTGATAACGATAGTCCTTCAGTTTAAGTGGGCGGTTGAACAAATCGCCCAAACCTACGCTGAAACTGGCTCCTAAATTGAATGTATGCCGAGTACCAACAGATGTGGATTGATACCAATCAACGAGTGTTTCGCTACTTTCGTTTAAGGTATTAAAACGCCCAAAGGAATAATTACCATTTAAACGAAAGTAATTCCACCAGCTCCGTTTTTCTATGCGGTATTTGTTTCTTACCTGATCAACTTGAGACTGAGCACGTTTTACAGTAGCGTTTTCAGTTACAGCATCCAAAAAGACAGAAAGAGGAGGAAGTTCTAAATTATTAATATTTTCAGGCATATCATTGATATTTTGCCTTAGGGTACTTTTTTCTAATTCAGTATCACTATCTCTTAGTAGTTGCAATACTTTGATGCGTTCTTCACGTGTCATTTCCTGCTGAGCTTTTACCTGAATTGAACAGCACAGGAACATAAAGAATAGTACTTTATATATATATATGTTAATTATCATCCTACGTCTCATTGAGTTATTGATTCTATGGGTTATACATTTTCTTTTTGTACGAAAGCTGTTAGCGTCTTAAAAATAATTTTCATATCTAGCCAAAAAGAGAAATCCCTAGCATATTTAATATCCAGTTGTTTCCGTTCTTCTGCTGACATTTTTCCGGAATCACCTCTTTTTTCCACTTGCCATAATCCTGTTAGTCCTGATGGAGCCATGAAGCGATCAATGTAAGCATCACTAGTTAGTAATTCAGCTTCATATAGTGGGAGAGGGCGATTACCTACAATGCTCATATCACCTTTTAAGATATTGAATAATTGTGGTAATTCATCAATACTGTATTTACGTATAAACCGCCCAACGCGAGTGACTCGTGGATCATTTTCAAGTTTGACAAATGTATTTTGCTTTATTACCTCTTTCTTTTTTATGAAGTCTTCCTCAGTAATCACAAAATCATCTGAGATCAATAAACTTTCTTCTTCATCAGTTGTTCCTGCAAGATCATCAAAACGAATTTCGGGGCCTTCATTGGAATTTTCAACTTCTTCAATTTGGTATTGATTGAGTGCATTCAACTCTTTCAGACGCTTGTCTGCATTGGTATACATTGAACGAAATTTCAAAAAATTGAAAATCTGATAGTTGGATCCGACACGTTGCGATTTATAGATTATTTTTCCTTTACTTTCCAAACGTATTGCGATAGCTGTACCTATTAATAAAGGAGAAAGAATGACAATAGAAATGCTGGCAAAGAAAATATCAAAAGTCCGTTTCCACAAAGGAAGACGAAATGTATTCAATACTTTGCGATGTGTCTCACTGAATTCTTTCAGTTTACTCTCTTTACGTGCTTTGAGATATGCATTCATGCGTTGGATACTATCTTCTTCAGCATGTGGTGGAAGTGTATTATTAACCCCAGCCTGTAAATAAGATTTTCTATATTCAGGTTTTAGTGCTTTAGTAATAAGGGTAATATAAACTCGAGGATACCGTTTACGTAAGTAGGTAATTTCAATACAGTCTGCTTCACGCACATCTGTTTGTTCGTAAAGAATGGATATGTTATATCGTTCACGAATACCGTCAATAACTTTCGCTGCTTTTTGTGATGAAGAGACAGCTACGAACATACCACCCGTAACTTTACTAAGATGGTCAATGATTATTCGGTTATTTCCGATATAGATGTAATACAACATGTGTCTTTACGTGTTTTGTTGTTAATCAGATAAATTTCTTGAGGCGTACTTTCAGTTCCATAGGATTGAAAGGCTTCAGTATGTAGTCCACAGCTCCTTCTTCAAGCAAACGGATACGTTCAGTAGTACTTTCTTCACTAGAAAGCATCATAACTGGGATATGTTTAAACAACTCATTACTTTTAAGGTAATGGAGAAATTCCGAACCTGTCATTTTCGGCATACGTATGTCGGATATGATCAAGTCTGGTTCATTACCTTCGTGTAACCAATCGATAGCTTTCAAGGGATCTTCACAGTACACAAAATCATACTCTTTTCCCAAATACATAGAAAGTACTTTGCCTATGGAGGCTTTATCATCCACTAATAATATCTGTTTCATTATTATAATTTATAATTGTTCTCTACCTGTTATTTATTATCTATAAACTTTTCCTTCATTAGGGTACTTATACCAATCTTGGCTAACGTTACGGTTGCGAGCCCAGTCTAAAAACTTAGGATAAGCACAGTCGTTGTTATCTTTTTGATTACTGATATTGATGCTTTCGTTGGGGTAACGGAAATTAGGAACACAGATTGCCCATGTGTTATTACCAGCTAATTCAAGATTGGTCTCTTGAACAGTACCCGCATTAGTAGCACCGTATTTCCAGAATTCATAGAGGCGGACTTCCACACGCTTTTCCATGCTTTTATATTTGTACGCAATGAAAAAGTCTAAATTATCTTTGGTGATGATTGGATCTTCCTGTTGATAGGCATTGTTTTGCTCTATTTTAACTTTGCAAGTGTAGACTGGAGCTGTCGCCCTTCCTGTATTTACCATTGTTCCGGAAGATACCCCAAATACTCTGTGTGCATTTCCAAAAAGTGGGATTGTCATATCGTTCTCAATACCTGTACTGAACATGGAATTAAGCAAAGTTGCTTGGAATTGATCTTTATCTCCACTAAAACTGATATTGCCAATAGCTGATTTTTCTATTCCAACAATACGTAATCCGGCACCAATCGTTTTGGTAGCCCCGGCAGCTGCTAAAGCGACATTAAGATAGGTGGACGTGATTTTATTGTCTGCTCCACGATCGTATTCAATGGTTACATCCAATACGATGTCATTAAAGTCGTAGTCTCCTACAAGAGGATAATTGTCTTCGAATACATAAGTAAAAGGCATTGGGTCAGAAGGAATTTCACTTCCTTCTCCTGGATTGTTACCTTCACCGGTACAGTCTCCTTTAGGGATGATGACAGGGGATTCTCCCCATTTAGAGAAGTAAGTCAGTTGGCCTATGTATCTCCAAGTATCATTGCTCCAATTACTATTAAAACTGTTAAACTCAAAATAAATATTTCCTTGGGCAGTGTTAGGATTAAGTTGAATATCTGCTAATGTCCCTACTTTAATAAGTGAGGGTTGCGAACTACCTGTAAATATTGTCTGCATAAAAGACGCTTTATTTATGGTAATCATGCAATTGTCACCCAGAGTTATTTTCTTCCCTCCCCAAGTTGCAGGGTACTCATTGATAATGGCGGCACAATTATCACCAAGAGTTAAATCTCCCCGGAATTCGCCGGCTATATCTAAGTAGCACCCATTTTCAATATAAGTATTGTTAGTGGTTGAGGTGATTTTTGCATGTCCTTGGTTAATTAGCTTTCCGCCGCTGGTTATATCTAATGTTCCTATTTGAAGAGTACCATTATTATATAAAATACCTTGGGTATCTATACCAACATAAGATACCTGAAGTGTGCCGGCATTATAATTATATCGCTTGGAATAATAAATCTTGTTTCCGTTTACTATTCCGCCTTTATATATCATTAAACGGCTATTTTCTATAAATGACAATGTTTGAGAATCCGGGATTGTGATTTCTCCTCCATTCATTACATAGAAGTCTATTCCACGTTGTATATTTAATCCCATAGTGGGATGCCATTTACCTAAGATGATGATAATGGCAGGATTATCATAAGATAAACCATTTTTATTGATAATACCTGTATATACGTTTCCTGCTGATATCTTATATACTTTTCCATTCAATAAATCTGTTTGGGACGTAATCTCTTCCGCCTCTTTTAGCATTGCATTGATGTCGGTTTCTGAATATTCAGGGGTGTATGTTTCAATTGAAACAGATCGTGTCATAGAACGTGTATGGGTAGCATTGCCGAATGTTGTGCTCACTTCTCCATTAACTATAGATACATAGCGGACCACGTTACGGTTATGCGCATCAGTACGGCATACAAACACATCTGTTAATGTGATAGGACAGTCCATTGTAGTAATGAAAGAAACATTATTGCTCATAGTTCCTTCTGCTAATAATTTAGCTGTGGAATTTGCTATTAAAGGATTACTGTCGTAAATGCGAATGATGTAGTCTGTTTCAGAGTCTTCGTATACACTTATGTTAACTTTTACTTGTCTGGTCATTTTCCAATCCATCTGCGGGTCGATGTCTTTGACAGGGAACTTATCCTCATAAGTTGCTTTAACCTTTTCGGGGCTAAAGACATCTTTTTCGCAGCTACTAAGAACACATAAAGTGACTAATAGGGCTGACAAAAATAGACTTATTCTAAGTTTCTTTTCCATGACCTTGTTTGTTTTGCTTGATTAATAACAAAAATACGTACAATTAAGATAATAACAATTTTTATAAGGTTTAAAAAGATTGTTTATTAGTGATTTTTAACTATATGATAGGGCATTCTGAATAATACCTTTCCTTATTGCTGAAAAAGCCGATGAATAAGGGGTTCATCGACTTTTTGCGTTATTAGAAAATCAAATTATTTTTTGAATACTTGCCCGTTATGTTTTTTATACCAGTCTTTGTTTTCTTTACCTCCAGAAGTAACCCAATTGACGAACTCTGTATAAACATCTTTTATGTTTTTTGTCTCTAGTGGCCAAGCGAACGTATCCGGAATAACTATACCCCATGTTAGATTTTCGTTGCTTAAATAATACCGTTTAGAAGATAATGAAGAGTCATCATTAGCTTGTCCAAACAATGTGGTATTAGCCAAGTCTGTTGGTGCATATCCTGCTATATGTACTTCCGTACGTTTGGTTCTTTGATCGGCGGCTTTTGTGATAATGAATACATCAAGATTGTTTATGTTGAATGCTGACGAAGAAAAGATGTTCACTTATAACATAAATGGGTTGAAACCCCGTCTTTGGACTCCTCAGCATCCTAATTTGTATGATTTTCGTTTCCGTTTGGTTGCTGCAAAAGGTCACGAATTGGATTGCCTGACGGAGACTTCCGGTTTCCGCACTTTTGAAGTGAAAGAAGGTTTGTTTTTTCTGAACGGAAATCGTTATTGGTTGCGTGGTGGTAATCATATTCCGTTTGCTCTTGCCCCGAATGACTTGAACCTGGCTAATACTTTCATGCAATTGATGAAGGCTGGTAACATAGATGTCACTCGTACCCATACTACTCCGTGGAATAAACTCTGGATGGGAGCAGCTGATAAGAATGGTATCGGTGTTAGTTTTGAAGGCACCTGGCCTTGGTTGATGATACACTCTACTCCCTTGCCTGATGCAAAACTGATAGAGATGTGGAAAGAAGAATTTCTTAGTTTGCTGAAAAAATATCGTAATCATCCTTCACTACTCTTCTGGACTGTGAATAATGAGATGAAGTTCTACGACAATGACAATGATTTGGAACGTGCCAAAGAAAAGTACCGTGTGATTTCGGATGTAGTGAAAGAAATGCGTCGCATTGATCCTACACGTCCTATTTGTTTTGATTCTAACTATCAGGCAAAAGGTAAGAAAGAAAAGTATGGTGCGGACTTTATGAATACTATAGATGATGGTGACATTGATGATATGCACGCTTACTATAACTGGTATGATTATTCACTTTTCCGTTTTTTCAACGGAGAATTTCAGAAAAGGTTTAAGATGGTTGATCGTCCGCTTATCAGTCAGGAAATGTCAACCGGATATCCGAATAATGAAACCGGACATCCTACGCGTTCTTATCAATTGATTCATCAGAATCCACAATCACTGATTGGATATGAATGTTATGATTTCTCTAATCCACAATCATTCCTTAATGTACAGGCATTTATTACCGGGGAATTAGCTGAGGCGCTTCGCCGTTCCAATGACCAGGCCTCAGGTATCATGCATTTTGCATTGTTGACATGGTTCCGGCAAGTATACGATTATCAAAAGATAGAGCCGTATCCTACATATTATGCATTGAAACGTGCTTTGCAACCAATATTGGTCAGTGCAGAATTGTGGGGACGCAATCTTTATGGTGGTGAGAAATTGCCGACACGTATTTATGTCGTAAACGATCGTGAGGATGGTACAGATCTGAAATCCACTTTATTGAGATGGGAGATACAGGATGAAACAGGAAAGAAATTAGTTTGGGGGGATGAAGAGCTTCCGGCTGTGAAGCATTATGGGCGATGCTATATTGAACCTAATATTCAGTTACCCGCTAAGTTGCCTTCAAATAAGGTAAATGCAAAGCTGGTTTTGAAGTTGACAGAAAATGGCCTGCCGGTTTCTGAAAATGAATATAATCTGTTATTAGCTGACAAAAAATGGAATATCGGTCAGGTAGCGGGAAACAAGAAGATTGTATTGTTGGATAACGATGGTACAAAAGCAGTTTTTGATTTCTTGAGGATTAATTACCAGACTGTATCATCTGTAAGAGAAGCTGTTAATTCTAAACAAAAGGCTGATCTTTGTGTCATTTCCGGTTTGACGAACTGTACGAATGAAGAAAAAGAACTTCTTCGTGGCTATCAGGCAAAAGGCGGTAAGCTTCTTTTGTTGAATAGTAAAGAAGCTGCCAAGATTATTTATCCCGAACATATTACCGGCTGGACAATGCCGACGGAAGGCGATATAGTTAATATGGAGCGCAATGATGCCCCCGTATTTGATGGCATTGGTGTGTTAGAGTTACGCTATTTTAATAATAACAAACGTGAGATTCCTACCGCTTGTAATGCTACTCTTCATGTGAATCGTAATGAAAATCTGACTGAGTTGGCTGGTCAGATGAAAATCCATGCTTACATTGATGGTGGTACTCCGGAAGATCGGATAAATCGGATTAATTCAATGAGAGGTTTTACACTGATTCAGATTAAAGATGGAAGAGGAATTGCTACTGTTTCAACCATGTGTACCGAAAAAGCAGAGACAGATCCGATTGCTGGGAAACTGCTTGTTAATATGATTAATGATCTTATGAGATAATTAATAGGAAAAAACGGTTAATATGGAAATTAACTGTTTTTTAATACTCAATTAAGAGTGATTTCCGCTTTTAATTAATCTTGTGGAAATACTTTTGCTTTTAACATTTTTGCGCAACATATGTATAATAAATAATAACCTTTTAATACCAATACTTATGAGCCCATAAAGAGATACGTTTGATACAGATATGAGAGAATAGAGTTTTTTATAGCCTTTATTTAATACATTATATCATGAATATTTTATTAGAAGAACAAGCAAAAATTGGCAGAATTATAAAGAAAACTATTTGGGGAATTCTGCCTCTGGTATCTCTTAGTTTTGTCATGCAGTCATGTGACGAAAATAAGTTTCCAGTAACTCCGGTTCCGGATCAATTTGAATTTATTCCACCCAATGATGTTAACATGTTATCTGCTAAAGGTGGTGATGGACAAATTTCGTTGACGTGGGATGCAGCTGTAGAAAATACCTTGAAAGCTGTTCATGTAACGAATCAGAACACCGGTGAAGAAAAAGTATTACCAGGTACAGCTAATGAAGTTACTTTCACGGGGCTGACTAATTATGAAAAGTATACTTTTTTAGTGAAAACAGAAAGTTTGCAGGAACAACTTTCTTATGGAGCCACTATCAGTGCTAAACCTTTTGTGGCAGATAATATAAAACCAGGTGTAGTGGTTAATCTGGTTGGGCATAAACTTGGAGATAATACGGCTTTTGTGGTGTGGGAAAGTCCTGAAGACAATGACATTGAAAAGTTTATTATTGCATTGGGTACTGAAACGATTACAGTGGATGCCGAGACTACTTATGGTACTATATATGGTAATTTAAGTCAGCCTTTAAAAGTTTATGCGGTAGACTACTCTGGAAACACTTCTGATGCGGCGGAGACTATGGCTAATGCGGCGGTAGTGACTATTGACGGATTTGATGATGGTGACACGGAAACTGTTCAGATTCATAAAGATCCTATAATCTCGGCTGTTGATGGATATGTCATTACATATTTCGGTCAAGAATACAGGAGCGAAGTATCGCCACTTCCCGAGGTTTACTCACAAACTATGCCGGTAGATAATGACCAACCGCTGTGGTTGGATGGTGACAAAACACAGGGATCATGGCTTGAGCCTGTAAAAGTGACACTTCTGTCTGGTGGTAAAGAGATTTCTACTTATGAATATCTCACTTATAATAATATTCCTGGAACAGTGATGTTGACTCATGCTACGGAGCTTTATGATGAAGGAGTCACAGTGAAGCGCAATAATGATGGGAAGAGTTTCAATAGTAACCTTGGAAATTTTGAGAATAAAGGTACACCTATTTATGGAGTATACGATATTAATGTACTTGAGGATGGTGAGTATGAGGCGTATATTTACTTTGCCAATGAGAAAGGTAAGACTTTCACTATTACTATTGATGATGAAACTTCTGTGGAAGGTCAGACCGGACCAGAAAATTCTGCTAATTGGGATACTTATATTCCGGCACCCGCTGTCATTGTTGCCCTTACGCAAGGAACACATAAGTTGAGAGTAGACTTTCCGGCAGGTGGTTGTAATTTTAAGAAGATTGTTTTTAAGAAAATAGATAAATAAACTATGAAAACACTATCGCATACTACAGGAAAATTAATGCGGCTTACGTGGATAGGCATGTTGCTGCTTATTACTGGTATTGCCCAAGCACAGGTGAAGACTATCCAGGGTTTGGTGTTAGATGAGACCGATCAGCCTTTGACAGGTGCAACTGTATATACTTCGGATAAGAAATCTTCTGCCATAACAGATCTTGATGGCTTATTCAAGTTGACTAATGTGAATGTGGGGGATACCTTGGTTGTCTCTTACGTAAGTTACCAAACTTTCAAACAGGTAATAAAGAGTAGTGATAATTTCTTTAGAGTTGCTCTTGCACCGGATGAAAGAATGTTGGATGAAGTTGTAATTGTTGGATACGGACAACAGAAAAAAGCATCAGTTGTAGGTGCTATTGCACAAGTTTCCACAAAGGAACTTACGCAAAGTCCGGTATCAAATGTTTCGAATGCACTTGCGGGAAGACTGCCAGGCATGATTACAGTACAGCGCTCCGGTGAGCCGGGTAGTGATATGGCTAATATGTATATCCGTGGTATCAGTACTTTTGGTTCTAACCAAAGTCCACTGATTTTGGTGGATGGTGTGGATCGTGATATTCGTATGATGGATGTTTCAGAGATTGAATCAATCAGTATTTTGAAAGATGCTTCAGCTACAGCTGTGTATGGTGTACGTGGTGCTAATGGTGTGGTACTTGTAACTACCAAACGTGGTAAAGTGGGTAAAGCTACTGTTACATTCTCAGCCGATGCAGGTATACAGTCTCCGACTTCTATGCCGGAAATGGTAGATTCCTATAACATGGCAGTATTGGTCAACGAAGCTTTAGTCAATGATGGTATGTCTCCTAAATATACACAGGAACAAATTAATGCTTTTAGGTACGGTACCAATGAATTTTTGTATCCGAATGTGGATTGGGCAGAAGAGTGTCTGAAAAAATCGGCTTTAATGCAACAATATAATGTGAATATTACGGGCGGTTCGGAGAAAGTGAAATATTTCGTTGGTGCTAATATCCTGATGCAGGGTGGTTTATTTAAACATGGCAATTATAATGAAAATTATAGTACAAATGTGAAATATACCAAATATAATTTCAGAAGTAACCTCGATTTCCAGTTGAGCAGTATTTTTTCTGCAAAGCTGAACTTGGCTGGTGTGATAGGTGACAAACACCGTCCATCTCCCGGTGGTGATGTGAATACTATTTTTGACCGTATCAAGATTGCCAATCCTGACATTTCTCCTATTCGTAATCCAGATGGTTCGTGGGGAGTTTTTGAGACGACAAGTCTTAATGCGCTGGCTTATCTGACAGACACCGGATATGCTGATGAAAAGGAAACGGCGGTTCAGGCTACAGTAGGTATGAAAGCTGACCTATCTAAGTTGGTGAAGGGACTTTCTGTCAATGTTGATTTCTCATTCGATTTTAACAATGTATATGTCAAGAAGTATGGAAAAACAAGTGATATGTTCCTGTTTAATTCGGATGGTTCCTATACGCATAAGGCCTTTGCTAGTGCATTAGGCTTTGGAGATGAATTAAGTGTGTATAATAGTCAATATGTATTTGAGCCTTCTATCAATTATAATAATACGTTTGGTGATCATGAAGTTAGTGGTCTTGTATTGTTTAATGCTCAGGAATATGTGAAAAAAGGTGATGCATTGACACGTTTACCTTATCGTCGTTTAGGGCTTGTGGGACGTGCCACCTATAGCTATAAGAATAAATATTTGGGTGAAGTAAATATCGGATATAATGGTTCTGAGAACTTTGCTCCTGGACATCGTTTTGGCTTCTTCCCTGCTTTCTCTTTGGGTTGGGTAGTGTCTGAAGAGAGTTTCTTCAACACTAGTGTAGTGGATTATCTGAAGTTGAGAGCTTCTTACGGTCTTGTTGGTAACGACCAGATTGGTGGAGACCGTTTTCTTTATTTGAGTCTTTGGCAGAGTGCTGATGATGGTCAGTTTGGTTATCCTAATCCGACAGGCGGAGGCGGTGGTGTTAATGAAAAACGTACCGGTAACGAAAGTTTGACATGGGAAAAAGCTAAGAAGTTTAATTTTGGTGTTGATACTCGTTTGTTCCGAAGCCAGTTAGAGTTGACTGCTGATGTATTTTATGAAAGAAGATCAAACATCCTCACTAATGTAGATATCGTTCCGGGTACTTATGGTGGCCCAGCTATTCAGGCTAATGCCGGAATTGTAGAAAACAAAGGTCTTGAGTTTGATGCAACATGGCGTGGTAGAATTGGAAAGGATATAGAGTATTTTGTTGGAGGTAACTATTCTTTTGCCCGTAACAAGATTATTGAGAAACCTGAATCTCCACAGGCATATGACTATTTGTATGCTACCGGA
>ENA-OOZD01000852-OOZD01000852.1-human-gut-metagenome-genome-assembly--contig:-NODE-852-length-13178-cov-3.354873_pt1 | contig 13178 bp, 10 predicted proteins | sample MGYA00241186_ERZ501395 | MGnify/ENA primary metagenome ERZ501395 (study PRJEB25962, sample SAMEA2042730) | human gut metagenome | biome: human gut; feature: human-associated habitat; material: faeces... | reverse complement strand
CTCGGAGTTCAGAAGACGTTTATTGCCTTAAAATTCATATTTCCATCGGTATATGCAATAATTTCTGAATGGGAAATACTATAACGCTACCCTAAGCATATATTATAAACGTACCAGTCTGCTTCCCGTTGTAAACTCCTTTCCCGGCAAATCAAAATCAGCTATATGCCATGCATATACAGGCTGTTCACATCCTGTTTCCAGCATGGCACGGTGCAGGAAATCAGCAAACTTCTCTCCGGAACAAATCTCCAGCCCATACATCGGAGAAATAATAATCACTCCGCCTATCCATTGTGTCGCACTAAGCTCCTCCTTCAATGGAAAATATGCACGCACTCTACCGCTGTCTTCCAACTCCACTACATATTTAGAATAACAGCCATCCGCCGAAACATAAAGATAATGACAAGCAAAACGTCTCATACCCACAAAAGATAATTAATTTCTGCGCTTGATTCTCTGAGGACGATCTGAGTGAGAATGATCTGCCGCATTATTCTCCTTCATTTCACGTGGATTCATACGGACGGGAACATTTTTCCTGATATCCACCGATTGAATCGAATCTGCTTTCTTCTCTGTTACCACCGAATCAGTTCCAACACGCTGTTCCACAGCCAAACTATCTTTTCCGGCAACTGTCATTGTATCTACCGGTTCATGATAACGGGTCAAAGCAATATTATTGATAATCAGTCCCGGCTTATTCGTTGACGAATCACTATCCATATAGTAAATAAATCCGCTCACACTCTTGATGGCAAAAGCAGAATCAGGCTTTATATACAAAGTCTGCACACCGGAACATGTGATATCCTTCACACGCCCCACCACAGAATCATTATCAAACAAAATATTGAACCCCATAGTGGCTCTCCGTTCCCCTTCCGAAAGGAATATATAATCAGCAGACCACAGGAAAGCATCCTTTGCTTTGAAATTACTATCGGCGGGAATCTCAAAAGTCACCTTATTCGCCAACGGAACATCTGTCAGCCAATAAAGTTTACGGTCATACCATACATCCACAGTATCTCCCGGCAACGATGCAGCCGGTTTATCCTCACGCAACGCCAGCAACTCCTGCATACGTTTTTTCTCACTGCGGAAGTGTTCCCCCACCTTTTTATAAAGACCGGCAAGTTCCTCCGTGTGACGTGTGTACCACACCATAGACGAATCGAAATCAGCTTCAGTAATATGATACTTCTCGAAGACATAATTCTTATACGCCTCCTTTTGATAATTATCAGAATAACTCAGATTATTGCCCATGGAGATACTTAAATGATAATCGTACAAGATATTCTCCATCCTGTCCGGCTGGATAATATCTTCAGGCACTTGCTTGCCACACCCCACCATAAAAGCCGCACCCAGCAGCCACACCCAAGTAATATTCCTGCGACGCATCATTTATTCTTTAATTTCTTCTGCTGACGGGTGAAAATTCTTATTCAGATACTTACCGTAAAATAACAACAACGCCACAATACCGCAACTGATGGCAGCATCGGCAAAATTAAATATCGGACTGAAAAATATGAAATGTTCCCCTCCTATTCCCGGTATCCATTCGGGCCAGTTGGTTTCAATAATGGGAAAATAGAACATATCCACCACCTTACCATGCAACCATTCCGAATACCCTTCACCTACCGGAACAAAAGAAGCGATGGTACTATGAGTACTTTCATTAAAAACAACGCCATAGAACACACTGTCTATAATATTACCGATAGCCCCTGCCAAAATTAAAGAGATACATACAATATAACCAGTCTTATAATTCTGTTTCACTATTTTTGCCAGATACCAGATAATCAATCCCACAGCTACAATACGGAAGGTAGTAAGGAATAACTTTCCGAATATTTCCATACCGAAAGCCATGCCGTTATTTTCTGTAAAATAGATATAAAACCAATCTGTTATGCGGATACTCTCATGCCAGTACATATTGGTCTTTACCAATATCTTTATTATCTGGTCGATAATCAGAACTGCAAAGACGATAAGAACAGAGAGCTGCCCTTTGGTGAGTAGTTTCTTCATTTATTAAATTGAAAATTAATTAATGGTTAATGATTAGCCGTTAGCGGTTAATACTGTAACATGACAGTGAAACTCATTAACTATTAATCACTAACCATTAACCACTATTTTATTTCTTTCCTTCGTTCTTTGCCTCAATGCTCAGTGTTGCATGAGGTACTGCACGAAGCCTTTCCTTCGGAATCAACTTGCCGGTTTCACGGCAAATACCATAAGTTTTGTTTTCGATACGTACCAATGCCGCCTGCAACCCCTGAATAAACTTCAGCTGACGTGCCGCCAACCGGGTCGTTTCTTCTTTAGACAATGTATTAGCACCTTCTTCCAAAACTTTATAAGTAGGGGAAGTATCGTCCGTATCATTACCGTCCTTATTCATGATACTACTTTTCAGTCTATCATAGTCACGCTGAGCCAATTCCAGTTTTTCCATGATAATGGCACGGAATTCCTCCAGTTCCGCATCTGAATATCTAGTTTTTTCAGCCATATAACTTAGTTTTAAAAGGTTAATTATTCTTTTACGACACTCACATAAAGTGAGAAATCATCAAAATTTAATTCTGTACCGTTCTTCACTTCATCCACTAATTCCAGGGAGTTAGCAAGAACCTGGTTACAAATATAAGTATTATATTCATTTACCGCATCATCGGTTTGAGGATTTTTAGATAATGCCACTTTTATTTTGTCCGTTATCTCAAAACCACTGCTCTTACGGATATTCTGTATACGGTTTACCAATTCACGGGCAACCCCCTCACGACGCAGTTCTTCGGTTACGGTAACCTCCAAGGCCACAGTCAGTTTACCTTCATTGGCAACCAGCCATCCCGGAATATCCTCACTGAAAATCTCCACATCCGTTGTTTCGATAACCGCTTCCGCACCATCAAGCACAAAGGTATATTTACCATTTTTCTCCAATTCGGCAATAGCTTCCTGCGACATTCCGGCTACGGCTGCGGCGACAGCTTTCATCTGTTTGCCGAATTTCGGGCCGAGTTTTTTAAAGTCACATTTCACCTTTTTCACCAATACGCCTGCGGCTCCGTCTACAAACTTGATTTCTTTCACGTTCACTTCGCTCATAATCAAGTCTTTTACGGCTTCGATGTGCATTTTCTGCTCTTCGTCCACCACCGGAACCATGATACACTGCAAAGGCTGGCGCACTTTGATATTGACTTTGCGGCGCAATGCCAATACCATAGAAGTAACATCCTGAGCCATCTGCATACGCGCTTCCAGTTCTCCGTCTATCAATGCCTCATTACATTCCGGGAACTTGGCCAAGTGTACAGAAACCACGGTGTCACGACCTGTAGCCGCAATCAAATCCGTATACAACCGGTCGGCATAGAACGGAGCGATAGGCGCCATCAGCCTGGCCACTGTTTCAAGACAAGTGTACAATGTCTGATAAGCGGACAGCTTATCCTGTGACATGGCATTACCCCAGAAACGTTTACGGTTCAAGCGCACGTACCAGTTACTCAAATTATCATTTACGAAGTCTGTAATCAAACGTCCCGCCTTGGTCGGTTCGTAATCGTTGTAGCAAGCGTCCACGTTCTTCACCAATGAATTCAGAACAGACAGAATCCAACGGTCTATCTCCGGACGTTCATTTACCGGCACTTCCGCTTCCTGATAAGCGAAACCATCCACATTGGCATAAAGTGCGAAGAACGAATAGGTATTATACAACGTACCGAAGAATTTACGACGAACCTCATCCACCCCGTCGGTATCAAATTTCAAGTTATCCCATGGAGAAGAATTGGTAATCATGTACCAACGCAAAGGATCGGAGCCATACTGTTCGATAGCGCCGAACGGATCTACCGCATTGCCCAGACGTTTTGACATTTTGTTTCCGTTCTTGTCCAGAACCAAGCCGTTAGAGATTACGTTCTTGTAAGCCACACTGTCGAATACCATCGTAGCGATAGCATGTAGCGTAAAGAACCAGCCACGGGTCTGGTCCACTCCTTCTGCAATGAAGTCCGCAGGATAATAAGTGCGGTTGTCCACAATTTCCTTATTTTCGAACGGATAGTGCAACTGCGCGTAAGGCATCGCACCGGAGTCGAACCACACATCAATCAAGTCCGCCTCACGTTTCATCGGCTTGCCGCTTTCAGATACCAAGATGATATCATCCACATACGGACGGTGAAGGTCTATCTTGTCATAATTCTCCCCGTTATATTCGCCCGGAACAAAACCTTTTTCCTTATAAGGATTGACGGTCATAAATCCGGCAGCTATTGATTTTTCTATTTCATTATACAATTCCTCTACGGAACCGATACAAAGCTCCTCTCCTTCTTCACTGCGCCAGATAGGCAGCGGAGTTCCCCAATAACGAGAACGGCTCAAGTTCCAGTCATTCAAGTTTTCCAGCCACTTGCCGAAACGGCCTGTTCCGGTAGATTCCGGCTTCCAGTTGATAGTCTTGTTCAGTTCCATCATGCGCTCTTTGGCTGCGGTAGACCGGATGAACCAACTGTCCAGCGGATAGTAGAGCACCGGTTTGTCAGTACGCCAGCAGTGCGGATAATTGTGTACATGCTTTTCTATCTTGAACGCCTTGTTGGCGGCTTTCATCATCATACAGATATAGATATCGAGTGATTCGGCGGCAGCGGCAGCTTTTTCATCGTACTTGCCATCTACAGTAAACTGAGGATCATAAGCATTCTTCACCCACCGGCCCTGATATTCCTTATATTTCTCTACGTCCACACATTCCTTTACGAAAGCCTCGTCCAGTTCGTCCAACAGATAGAATTTACCAGTCAGATCCACCATAGGACGGGTTTCCCCCTTCTTGTTTATCATGAACAGAGAAGGAATACCTGCCGCACGTGCCACAAAAGCATCGTCTGCCCCGAATGTCGGAGCGATATGTACGATACCCGTACCATCTTCGGTAGTTACATAGTCACCGGGAATAACGCGGAATGCCTCACCGGCCGCTTCTTGCCATTTCCCGTTTTCATCCACTGTCACCGGTTTCACCCAAGGAATAAGCTGTTCGTATTCCATGCCTACCAGATCCGGTCCTTTATATTCACCCACTACTTTGAACGGAATCAGTTTGTCACCCGGCTTATAGTCTTCCAGCGCCAATTCTTCCGCTTTCTTGTTAAAGTGAGTATAAAGCAAAGCTTTCGCCAACACTACGGTCATCTTTTCCCCGGTATATCCGTTGTAAGTCTGCACAGCCACATAGTCTATTTTCGGCCCTACGCATAATGCCGTATTCGAAGGCAATGTCCACGGAGTAGTGGTCCATGCCAGGAAATAAGGCGTTCCCCATTCCGCCATTTCGGGTTTCGGATTCTTCATCTTGAACTGTCCTACCACAGTGGTGTCTTTCACATCACGGTAACAGCCCGGCTGGTTCAGCTCGTGCGAGCTCAATCCTGTTCCGGCAGCCGGAGAGTAAGGCTGGATGGTGTAGCCTTTATATAACAGACCTTTGTTATAAAGCTGCTTCAAGAGCCACCACAGCGTTTCAATATAGCGGTTGTCATAAGTGATATAGGGATTCTCCAAATCCACCCAGTAACCCATCTTATGAGTAAGGTCTGTCCACTCTTTGGTAAACTTCATCACGTCCTTACGGCAAGCTGCGTTGTACTCGGCAACAGAAATGGTCTTTCCGATATCCTCTTTGGTGATATGCAATGCCTTTTCCACACCCAGTTCCACAGGCAGTCCGTGAGTATCCCATCCGGCCTTACGCTTCACCTGGAACCCTTTCATGGTTTTATAGCGGCAGAAAGTATCTTTAATGGTACGCGCCATCACGTGGTGAATACCCGGCATACCATTGGCCGAGGGAGGTCCTTCATAAAACACGAAAGAAGGACATCCTTCACGTTCTGTCATACTCTTGGCGAAAACATCGTTTTCATCCCACTTTTTCAGCACATCTTTATTGACCTGTGATAGGTTGAGTTGCGAGTGTTCAGCAAATTTCTTACTCATAATTTTATATCGTTTTCTTGTATTCTCTAACTAAAAGGCAATGCCTTCCAAAAATTAAGGTGCAAATTTACAAGAAAATTAGATAGATAGAAAGTTTTGACGCTTGTTTTTTTAATCAGATAACGGATACTGTTTCAGAATAACTGCATAAGGCATGGGAAAAGCCCCTGTTCTTATCAAAATCAACAGCAACAAGGACCGGTTCTTGTTATTGCAGTCTTTTCCGGTATGCCGAGGTATTTTCCCCCGTCATATTCTTAAAGAAGCGGCTGAAAGTACCCACACTTTCAAAGCCCAAAATCACCGATATCTCTTTGATGCTGTGCGAGGTATGCAGCAACAGCCGTTTCGCTTCGGTCACCACTCGTTCTTGTATAATCTTCAAAGGGGAAGGCATACCGTAGGCGGCAAATAAATTGGAAAGCGTCTTGGGAGAACGATGCAACAAAGCAGCATATGCCTGTACCTGTTTTTTCTCCTTGAAGTGATTGTCCACCAACACATAATAACGCTGGATGATGTCAAAACCTTTTTCATTAACCGGAAAGCCGGACAACTGCTTACGGGCCAGCCGGGTACACAGAATGATGAAACGTTTCAACAGCAGGCGGAGCATTTCTCCCTGTAGGTTATCCCGCAGGATGTATTCGGTAACCATTCTGTCCACCACCTCGTGCAACAGTTCGGAATCGGCTATCGGGAGCCGCAGATGCACTATACCGGAAGTTCCGTTAAACAGCACTCCGCTGCACGATACTTCTTTCTCGTGCTTGTAAATGCCGTAAAAATTCTCGTTGAAAAGAAGAGCAAGATACCTGCCCGATACATTCTTGAACTCCGTGCGGTGAAGATTACTCACAGAGATGATTTCATCCTGCTCCATCTCTATTTCCACATGGTCTACTATCAATGTCAGTTTGCCTTCCTGGACCCATATAAACTTATACAGACTACCATTGTCACAGATGACCCTGTCTGTGTGAAACGCTTCAGTCAGTATCATCGTTTCCTGCAAAGATGTATCGTATGCGTAATTCATCATGGCTAAACTGTTTTGTGCATTTCTTTCTGTTGGTTTATACAAAGATAGTGATTTTCACTTATATTAAACCACCCTGTTATTGCACAGTCCAGAAGCAATACACATAATTAACAATCTGATTTACAACGCATAGCACATATCACAATGTAAAGAGGAGGCAAAGTATCAGAAAGAAAAAAGGAATTTTTGCCATCATTTTAGGAAATCTAGCTATGATATAACCCTACAGGGAATTCGTCAACCATTAAAATAAGCGTATCTTTGTGCCAAGAGATTTCCTTCTATAATCTAGACGAAAAAGAACACTTGATTCTTTTAACCTGAACTTTGGACTTTGATTTTCTCCCAATAAGGATTTCTCTCATAATAAATTCAGATTTTATCCCGCCGGGAGGCAAGATAAGGTCATGCAAAAAAATCTCCCAAAAAAAGAAGAGGGTGTCCGCCATTGAAACGGACACCCTCTATTATGTGTATATCCACATTGCCGGAAACCATTTATTTCCCTGTTTCCCCCATCGTGTTTGCAGGTTTTTCAATACCTTCGCTTGTAGCACGTTCTTCCATACGCTGGATACGTGCGTCAAGATCGGGATGAGTAGAGAACAACTGATTCAGCTTGCTGCTTTTCTTTGCTCCTGCCTCTTCTTGCAATTTTTTCAATTTCTGGAATGACAATGCCATCGCCCAAGGATTCTTACCTGCTTTCTTCAGAAATTCGTAACCGTAATCATCGGCGGCGCGTTCCTGTTTTTGTGAATAAGTAGCATTGACCAATGCCTCTCCCAAGTCACCCAACTGGGAATCTGTCAGAGCAGCCGCTTTTCCTCCTTGTGATGAAATACCATCTTTCAATGCCGATGTCAGCAATGCGGTACGGAAGCCGTTCTTTGAGTCCTTGTGTGCCACATGGCCTACCTCATGGCCTATTACCCCCAACAGTTCTTCGTCTGTCATGATATCCATCAATGAAGAGAATACCCGCACACTACCGTCTGCACAGGCGAACGCATTTACATCAATCACATAATATACTTTGAAATTCAGCGGCATCCCTTCCACTTCGGTCAACCCTTCAGTCAGTTTTTTCAAGCGGACAGTATACGGATCATCGTCTGCACAAACCTGATTATGCTTATCCATCCAGTCAATGTACTCCTTTACATACTCTGTCATCTGCTCATCGGTCAAAGTCACCGCTTTTGCAGCCTTCACGGCTCCCCCCACTGCCTTCTTCAAATTAAACTGGGCCATTGCAGGAGTTACCCCCGCCAAGCATAACAGCATGACGGCCACCTTTAATAATGCTTTTTTCATTTTTGTGTGTTTTAGATTAAACGCTTCATTTTATTTCTTAAGAAACGGTACAAAAGAACACATTTTTATTCTATCTACCAATCTTTACAAGAATATTTTTGCCAACGCCCCGCCTCAAGCACCCGCCGGAAAGTGAAAAGCCATCGCGAATCCACTTCGCGATGGCCCTTACCCATTTTATATACACCTTTAAACAAAATGATACCCACGCCCTAATTCACTAACCCCTTGCGGGCATGAGCTGATCTTTTTCTTATTTATTTGCACGGGCTTCCGCAATGTAGCCCAATGCTTCTTTACATTTTGCCGTTACATACGCCCAGTCTTCCGCGGCTACCTTGTCGCCAGGGAACAATTTAGAACCCATACCCACACAGAACACACCTGCCTTAATCCAAGAAGTCAGATTTTCCTGAGTCGGTTCCACACCACCGGTTACCATCAGTTTAGACCAAGGCATCGGAGCCAGCAGACCTTTAACCAATTTTGCTCCCAATACATCACCCGGGAATATTTTGCAAAGATCGCAACCTACTTCCTGAGCGAAACCCACCTCGGACACGCTTCCGCATCCCGGAGTATAAGCCACCAAACGACGGTTGCACACTTTAGCGATTTCAGGATTGAACAACGGACCTACCACAAAGCAAGCACCCAATTGCAAGTAAAGAGCGGCAGTAGCAGGATCAACGATAGAACCTACTCCCATAGCCATTTCAGGACACTCCTTTGCCGCGTATTTCACAACTTCCGCAAATACCTCATGAGCAAAGTCACCACGGTTTGTAAATTCGAATGCACGAACTCCGCCGTCATAACAAGCTTTCACCACTTTCTTTGCCACTTCTGCATCTTTATGGTAGAATACAGGAACCATTCCGGTTGAACCAATCTTGTCCAACACAGCTATTTTATCAAAACGAGCCATAATGTTATATTTTAGTTTAAATGAAAGATAGGAACACAAATGATACAAATAAAACATGTATCAAAAATTTGCGTTATTTGCGTCATTCGTGTTCCTATAAAAAACAAATTTAGCGTTGTACACGTCCGCTGGCATCGCCACCGGCCAATGCTTCCACTTCATCTACAGATACCAGGTTGAAGTCACCGTTGATAGTATGCTTCAAAGCAGAAGCGGCAACAGCAAATTCAAGGGCGGCACCCTGATTCGGTTTGGTCAGCAGACCGTGAATGATACCTCCGGAGAATGAGTCGCCACCACCTACCCGGTCAATAATCGGGTTGATGTCATAGCGTTTTGATTCATAAAATTCTTCTCCGTTGTAAATCATAGCCTTCCAGCCGTTGTGAGTAGCCGAGAATGATTCGCGCAAGGTAGAAACCACATATTTAAAGCCGAATTCTTTTGCCATAGCCTTGAAGATTCCTTTGTAACCTTCCGCATTGGTTTCACCGGCTTCCACATTCGCTTCCGGTTTGAAGCCCAGACAAAGTTCGGCATCTTCTTCGTTACCTATACATACATCTACATACTGCATCAACGGTTTCATGATAGACTGTGCTTTTTCTTTTGTCCACAGTTTCTTGCGGAAATTCAAGTCTACAGATACCGTAACGCCATGACGTTTTGCAGCTTCACAAGCCAGACGAGTCAACTCGGCAGCCTTGTCAGAGATAGCCGGAGTGATACCAGACCAGTGGAACCAGTCAGCACCTTCCATGATTGCATCAAAATCGAAATCAGCAGCGTCAGCTTCAGCAATAGCAGAGTGAGCACGGTCATAAATAACCTTGCTAGGACGCATAGAAGCACCAGTTTCCAAGTAGTAGATACCTACACGGTCGCCACCACGAGCAATAAAGTCTGTCTTAACACCATATTTACGCAATGCGTTAACAGCAGACTGTCCAATTTCATGTTTCGGCAATTTAGTTACGAAATAGGCCTCATGTCCGTAGTTGGCACAGCTTACTGCAACGTTAGCTTCTCCACCACCATATACTACATCAAAAGAATCAGATTGAACAAAACGAGTATTACCCGGAGTTGATAATCTAAGCATGATTTCGCCTAATGTAACGACTTTCTTTCCCATAATCTTATGTTTCAATTTCTAAGTTATTAATATTATGAACTTTCAATTTATCATTCCAGCCCCACTTCAAGGGTTAACACATTGATTATATGAACATTAATCTATAACACAACTAATATTACATACCTTTCGTGTGCGGGCACAAAGATACAACAATTTTCGTAATTACAAAAATTGTTATATATTTGTATCGAAAATATTAAGATTATTATTGTGTGCGAGCACAAAAACCTATATAAATAAAGGTTATCGTATGAATAAATTGCCCGAAAGGATCAGAATCAAAGACATCGCCCGTCTAGCAGATGTATCAGTGGGAACAGTAGACCGCGTTATTCACGGACGTAGCGGAGTGTCGGAGGCCAGTAAGAAACGCGTAGAAGAAATTCTGAAGCAGCTTGACTACCAGCCCAATATGTACGCCAGCGCTCTGGCTTCCAACAAGAAGTATACGTTTATCTGCCTTTTGCCGGAGCATCTGGAAGGCGAATACTGGACGGCTGTAGAAATCGGTATTCATGAAGCTATCGCGACCTATTCGGATTTCAATACTTCGGTGAAAATCAACTATTACGATCCATACGATTATCATTCATTCGTCAACGCCAGTGAAGCCATCCTGGCCCTGCAGCCGGACGGAGTGATGGTAGCTCCTACCGCTCCGCAATATACGAAAGGATTCACCGATCAGTTGCAGGCACTGGATATACCTTATATATATATAGACTCCAATATTAAAGAGGTTCCTCCCCTTGCCTTCTTTGGTCAGAACTCACGTCAAAGCGGATATTTCGCTGCTCGAATGATGATGTTACTGGCACGGGAGGAAAAGGAAATTGTGATTTTCCGCAAAATACATGAAGGAATTGTAGGATCTAATCAGCAGGAGAACAGAGAAATCGGTTTTAGGCAGTACATGAAAGAACATCATCCGTCTTGTACTATACTGGAACTTGACTTGCATGCCGAACGCAACGACGAAGATAACGAGATGCTGGACGAATTCTTCCGCACTTATCCGATGGTTAAGAACGGAATCACTTTCAACTCTAAAGCCTACATCGTTGGCGAGTACCTGCAAAGCCGTGGAAAGAAAGACTTCAATCTGATAGGCTATGACCTTCTGGAACGGAATGTCACCTGCCTGAAAGAAGGAAGTATCTCCTTCCTCATCGCCCAGCAGCCGGAACTGCAAGGAGCCAATGGCATCAAAGCTCTATGCGATCATCTTATTTTCAAGAAAGAAGTGACTCGTATCAACTATATGCCCATTGATCTGTTAACAGTAGAGACAATAGACTATTACCATAGCAAATAACAACAAAGTACAACTTTACAAGTACATTACATGGAAACAAAGTATTTAAGAATTAATCCTGCCGACAACGTCGCCGTTGCCATTGTTAACCTCCCGGCAGGAGAGCATCTTTCTGTAGATGGCATTGAAATTACATTGAACGAAGACATTCCTGCCGGACATAAATTCGCATTGAAGAATTTTGCTGAAGGCGAAAATGTAATCAAGTACGGTTATCCTATCGGACATGCACGAATGGCTAAGAAACAGGGTGACTGGATGAACGAAACGAACATCAAAACCAACCTCGCCGGATTGTTGGATTACACTTACAACCCGATTCAGGTTTCTTTGGATATTCCTCATAAAGATCTTACATTCAAAGGTTATCGTCGCAAAAACGGTGATGTAGGGGTAAGAAACGAAATATGGATTATCCCGACGGTAGGTTGCGTAAACGGTATCATCGGTCAACTGGCTGAAGGACTGCGTCGCGAAACCGAAGGCAAGGGAGTGGATGCCATTGTTGCTTTCCCACACAACTACGGTTGCTCGCAACTTGGTGACGACCACGAAAATACAAAAAAGATTCTTCGTGACATGGTGCTTCATCCCAATGCAGGTGCTGTATTGGTAGTAGGCTTAGGATGTGAGAATAACCAGCCGGATGTATTCCGTGAGTTCCTGGGCGAGTTTGATGAAGACCGTGTGAAGTTCATGGTTACTCAAAAGGTAGGTGACGAATACGAAGAAGGAATGGAAATCCTCCGCGATTTGTATGCAAAGGCTTCTAAAGATGAACGTACCGATGTTCCTTTGTCCGAACTGCGTGTGGGATTGAAATGCGGTGGTTCCGATGGTTTCTCCGGCATTACGGCAAACCCGCTATTGGGTATGTTCTCCGATTTCCTGATTGCACAGGGAGGTACAAGCGTATTGACCGAAGTACCGGAAATGTTCGGTGCAGAAACCATCCTAATGAACCGTTGCAAAAACGAGGAACTGTTTGAACAGACTGTCCATCTGATTAATGACTTCAAAGAATACTTCCTGTCACATGGAGAGCCTGTAGGTGAAAATCCTTCTCCGGGCAACAAAGCCGGTGGTATCTCTACTCTGGAAGAAAAAGCACTGGGATGTACCCAGAAATGTGGAAAGAGTTATGTATCCGGCGTAATGCCTTACGGCGAACGTTTACAGAAAAAAGGACTCAACCTGCTTTCTGCTCCGGGCAATGACCTGGTTGCAGCCACTACTCTTGCAGCAAGTGGATGTCACATGGTACTTTTCACCACCGGACGCGGTACTCCTTTCGGCACTTTTGTTCCGACCATGAAGATTTCCACCAATTCAACCCTGGCTAAAAACAAACCGGGATGGATTGACTTCAACGCCGGTG
>ENA-OOZD01000821-OOZD01000821.1-human-gut-metagenome-genome-assembly--contig:-NODE-821-length-13644-cov-2.431525_pt1 | contig 13644 bp, 11 predicted proteins | sample MGYA00241186_ERZ501395 | MGnify/ENA primary metagenome ERZ501395 (study PRJEB25962, sample SAMEA2042730) | human gut metagenome | biome: human gut; feature: human-associated habitat; material: faeces... | reverse complement strand
CTATCTGCTTCTGCTAAAACTGGAGCTCCTGTTGTATAAGGTAGTTTTTGAAAGTATGCTTTAGAATTAGGATCAATTACATTATCTAATTTCATTTTACCTAATTTATTACTGCCTAAATTACTTGCAAGCCCCATCACTTTCAATGACTCAAAATTAAAATTAAATTTAATATCTGAATCAGAATCTGAACTAGTGTGAAAAAGAGACTTCTGATCACCGATTTTAAATACAGCATCTTTTACTTTTACATCAACATTAATATTTTTACCATTTGTATAGTAATTATTGGTAAATAAAGAAATAAAACTAGTTGATGAACTGATTATCTCATAATATCCACCATCAATAGTTAATCCAAATTTTTTAATTTGCTCATCATGGGCACCATCATAATAATTAAAGGAAATTTTTAGTTTTGAAAGAATCTTACCAGTTTTACTACTACTACTATCCTTAATAGTTAATTTACTATTAAAGTTATAATGGTAGTCGTCAATTGCTTCATCACGAACAGACATTCCATAATTAAATGAAAGACCATTGAAACCTATATCTAATGTTTGTCCACTTAAATCAAGAGTAATGTCATTAACAACATAAAAATTTAGGAACTTTGTTAAAGTAATATCTTTTGCTAATTTAATTTCATTTATCTCAGAATCAATTCCTTTTGATGCATTAATTAGCTCTTCCTCATTCTCTACCGTGATTGTTTTTGCATTTACATTAGTAGCTCCAATTAGTAAAAAACTAATTAGCATTAATAATATTGCTACTAAATATTTTGTTTTATTTTTCATAAAAACATTCTCCTTTCTCAAATAAAACATTTTCTGCTTTATTTAACTCTAACACTATGTAATACCACCCTGTATTTGTTGTTATTTGCACAGGTGGAAAGTGTTAGTATTGTATCTTCATTAGATACATTTACATTGAAATCTTTTTTACTTTTCTTTTCTACTCATCTTTTATTAATTCATCTATTCACCCCCTCATCTGAAACTTTACTTTTCCATATAATCTTATATCATTTTTTAGCACAAATTACTATTGTACTTTTGGTGCAATTTTTCATTAAATTTTGCACCAAAAGTGCAAAATTTGTAAAAAATATTTATTTTCATGATTTTTTATGTTACAATATATCTTAATGTGAGTAAGTTAGGAGGTTTCTGTTTTGTATAATATTATTGTAATTGATGACCATAAAATGTTAAGAGAAATGATTTCTGAAACATTAAATACAAGAGGTTTTAATGTTATCGCTTCTAGTGGAGATGCAAAAGACTCTATATCTTTATGTGAAAAATTTAAACCTGATTTAATTTTAATGGATATTTGTACTGAAAACAATTCAAGTGGATTAGCATATTCAAAAATAATAAAAGAGAACTTTCCAAGTGTGAAAATTATTCTTATGACAGGTGTACCAGATTTAACATTTATAGACAAGGCAAAAGCTAATAATGTTGATAGCTTTATTTATAAAAATATTAGTAGTAATTCTCTTATAACTACTATACAAAATACTATTGATGGCTATTCTTTATATCCAAGTTCTAATAGCCCTAAATCCAATATTCCTGATGTTTTAAAGGATCTAACAGATACTGAATTAAGTCTTCTAACTGAGTATTGTAAAACATTAGATAGAGATGAAGTTGTAAAAAAACTTGGAATATCTGTAAGAACATTAAAATCACATATTTCATCTATTTATGAAAAAACTGGTTATAATAATTTAGCAAAACTTGCAATATATTGTGTGGGTAATGGTTTAATAGTTCCAAACCTTGAAACACCGAATGAGTAAAAAAATAACTGCTATTTCAATGTTAGCAGTTATTTTTTATTGATATATTTACCGAAAACTCTGGAACTGTTGAAATATAGAACATTCCTCCTAGTTTTTTTACTTTTCTTTTCATATCTTTTATTCCCTGATTTTCTGTAATAAATTCATTTGGCTTTCTACCATCATTTGTTATTATCATATATGTTTCTTCTAGTGTTTCTTTTATATTCACAAATACTTTTGAACTCCCTGCGTGTCTTATTGCATTTGTGGTTGCCTCTCTTATTATTTCAAAGAACACTTTTGCAGTTTCTTTATTTTGTGGTAGTTTTCCATCTATAATAATGTCTGTTCCATTTTTCTTGTGTATTTTTATTAAATTTTCTAGGTTTGCATTTGTGTCATCTGTATCTTCAATATCTATGAACATTTTTTGTATCATAAATTTTATTTCTTCAAAATTTTCTTGGCTTATATTTTTTCTGTTTAAGTATTGTTGCAGTATGGAAAGATTTTGTCCTAATATATCGTGATATTTATTTTTTAGTTTTAGCAGATTCTTTTCCTTTTCTAATTCTTCTATATTGTCAATACTTAGCAATATCTTTTTGTTATTTTCTTCTAACTTTCTGTTTTGTTCATTTAATTTTTGGTGTAATTCATATACTTCCGTTATATCAAATGTAATTATTTCATTATTATTTATCACAAATACATAATATTTATCTTCTACTTTTACACAATAATTTTTATCTAGCTGGTCTATACTTTGTTTTATTATATTTGTTATATAGTCTTTCTTTATGTTTAATTTGTCTAGTATTTCATACATTTTATTATTTATTAATTTTGCTCTCTTACCTTTTAATACTAAAATTCCAAACTCACATTCATCTATAACTTTTTTTATTGAGAAATCTGTAATAGTTTCTTTTTTGTAATATCTAAAATACATATATATAAGTGAAATAATTTCGTATATTATGCCTAGCAATGCAATTATAAATAAGCTATTTCTTGATATGCTTTCTTGCATAAACAATGCTATAAGTATTGTTATAGAAACAATATATTCTAGTGTATAATCTGTTATATTTTTATTTATTATTCCTTTTTTTAGTATGATTTTTAGAATCTGCCATACTAACAAAAGACACAGTATTCCTATAATTGCTACCATAATACTAATTTTCTCCTCTTAAAATTTTCAATTTTATAGTTGTTCCATCTTCATCTATTATTTGCTCAATTTTCAATAATTTTTCTAATTGTAATTTTTCTATTTCTTTTTTGAAGTTCTTATGTTTACCATCAAATAAATATTTTATTTCTGTATATGAATTGTTTACTTGTATATATAGAATAAAATTAGTTTCTCTAAATTTCATTATTGTTTCAAATATGATCTCATAGATATTTGCTGTTTCACCGCTACTTATCTCAAAATTATTTGTTTTCAAAACTCCATTTATTCCTAGTGCTTGTGCTTCTATTAACATTTCATTTATGATTATTTCTAGTCTTTTGTTATCATATTTTTCTTTGTTATAGCTTGATATTACTAAACTACTCATTCTTTTACAATAATTTAGTAGTAGTTTTATATTTTGCATTTTATCTATGTCTGTTATTTTCATTTCTTTTATTAGTTCATTTATTAAGTTTCTTTTCTGCTCTATTTTTTCATCTAGTAGCTCTATAATTTCGCTTTTTAATTTTGTTTCATATATTTCTGTTGCAATCTTTCTTTGTTTTTGTAATATTGTTTCTTGTTCTATAAGCTCTTGTTGTATTAATTTCAATTCTTTTTCATACTCGTTTATTTTACTAAAATCTTTTTCTTCTATTGAATAGCCACCATTTATAGCCTTAACATTTTTTACAATGTTGTTATCTTTATATGTATTTTTTACCTTATTATCTTTTATATCATTTATTATATTTTCTTTTAGATTTATGGAATGATTTGTTGCAATTCTAGTTTTTCCATTTTGTGATATGATTTCTAATGGCAAATTTGAATTTTTAAATATCTTCTTATATCTAAAATTATTTGGTATCAAATTAAAGTCAAGCATCATTTCTAATCCTACACAAAATAATGTTCCTATTATTACTGACATATTCGTTTTTCTTATTACTGGAATATTTTTTATATATAAAATTGTATATACTACACCAATTAAAATAATTATTGATATTGAGATTATGTTTTTGTACCCTTTATTTTTGCTTGATTTTATTAGATTTATTATTGCTACTACTATTAAACATAGAATCCAAGCAACTATTATAAAATACCCTATATTATGATTATAATCATTTATATTGCTTTTTATTTTGAACACAATATTATGTAGGCTATTTGTAATTACTAATAAGAATAGTATTGTTGATATAATTATTGTGGCAATTCTTCTTTTTTTATTCTTACTGTTTATTAAATAACTACTACAATTATAATAAAATGTTGGAATCAACAATAGTGGTATGTAATACAAATACCACAGCATTTCTGTTATATAACCTGTTGTATATGTTTTAATCATTCTTACTACCATCCAAAATGCCAATAGCACACCTATTGATAATACATATTTTTTTAGTGTTTTATCAAATATTCTTATATATAATAGTGTTATCCATATTGTATATATTGCTAATGCTAATACAGTTTGTTGAGTCTGTGTCATATTTACCCCTTTTTATTTTTAATCTTGCTATAAATTTTATTTGTCTATAATATAATAACATAATAGCAGATTTTCTATTTTTTTTCAATATATAGCAAAATACTAGCTTTTCATAGCTAGTATTTTATAATTTTCATTTGCATTAGTTGTTATTCTCTTACTATTTTATTAATATATAAATAAATATCAAATAAATTATGTTGTTTATTTTCTTGCTTTTTTTCTATTTACTAATGTTAGTGTTCCGATAGTTGCTATAGAAGCTACAAATAGCATTATACTTGTTGTAATATTATCTCCTGTTTTTGGATTGTTTGTTTCATTTTTTGTTTGTTCTGTTTTTCCTTCAACATTTGTTGCAATAATTCCATATTGACTTAAATGTGATGTTTCAAATATTATATATCCATCTTCTACTGTTGCTGGTATTGTTTCTTTTATTTCATCATTTGAAATATATACTACTTCATATTTGTTAAATCCTTTTAAGTCTTCTGGTAATGCAATTCTTATTTTCATTTTAGAATTGCTAATTTTAACAACTTCACCATTTTCTAATACATTTATATCTACTACATATTTAACATTTTTATCTGATAAATCTTTTTCTACTTCAATTGGTCTTATATCCAACTTATAGTTTTTACTAACTTCTTTTTCAAATTCAATTTTTCCCTTTGTTTTCCCTGTACTTTGAATTTCTTTTACTGTTTCTTTAACAGGTTGTTCTGGTTCTCCTGAAGTTTTAGTCCAAGAAGCATATAATGTTACATTTTTATATCTCTCATATCCGTTTTCTTCTTTTATTAAAGTATCTTTGTCAAATTCTTTATCTGTTTTCTCATCCTTATCCCAGAATCTCCAGAAAACATATTTATAAATTTCTCCACTACCATCTTTTTTTGTATTCCAACCATTAAAGGTATATCCCTCTCGCACAGGCATATATGGTAGAAGTGACATAGTTGTTCCTGAATTGCTACCACCTATATAGTCATAACTGTTAGATTCTTTGTCATTTATTTTACCACCATTAGCATTTAAAATCAATACAATTCCGTCACCTTTAAAAGTATCTTGAGTATATGTAGCAGTTAATGTTATGCAATCACGGTTAGCAAAATAACTAGAATCAATAGAAGTTACAAATTTTCCATCTAACTCCCATCCTTTAAATGTAAATCCTTCTCTTACAGGGGTATATTTTGTTAAATCTACTGTTTTAAATTCAGTACTTTTACTTGTTATGTTTACAATGCTTTGTCCATTTACTTTACCTGCAAAAGCATCAAGTGTTAGATAATATGTGCCTGTTCCTTGTAATACTTTATCAGAAAAATTTGCATAAAGAGTTAATCCATTCGTATATTCGCCTTCTGTTAACTCACCGCTCCAGCAAAAATCAGTTATTGCTATTTCTTCGTTAGCTTTTTCACCTATAAAGCTTCCCCAATATGCAAATTCTGTTCTACCATTGAATGGTACTATCCCTTTTGTTAGTTCAGATAATTTAACTGTTGTTTCTCCTTCTGCAACATTAAATTTTATAACCTTATTGCTTTCACCATCAATATTAGCATCTGTTTCATTACTGCACTCTAGTATTAATGTATATTTTCCATCATTACTAATTGTTACTGCATTTACTTTGTTTGAAAAAATAAACAGACATATACCAGCTAAAATAATTGTTAAAAATATTAAACTTTTTTTAATTTTCATTTTTTTCCCTCCTATTATTTTCTTAATTTTTTTCTTTTTGTATTAACTATTGCTAATGTAATTATTCCTAATATAGCAATTGAAAACATTACAAAGTATACTATAACATTATCACCTGTTTTAGGATTTGCAATTGTATTCTCTTTTTGAACATCATTGTTTGTTAAATTGTTATTTTCTTGTTTTTGTTCATTTTTATTATCTTCTATATTTGTATTTTGTTGTTTTTCTTTTATTGTGAATTTTGTTATAGCTTCTCCATTATCTGAAAAAGCAACCTTTAATGTATGTTCTCCAACAGATAATGTTTTTAAGTATTCATCTTTTAAAGTAATAACTGTACTTCCTGATTTTGAGTCATAATTTGTAGAATCTACTAATTTATTGTCTACATATACTTTGTTTGTAAATAGACTATAGTCTGCATCTATTCTAAATGTTGCATTTTTTGATTCATCAATTGTATATGTTTGATTTGCTCCTTCAGTAAACTTATATTCTTTAGGACTAACTTCTTCTTTTACATATTGGAATGTAAATTCATAAGTACATCTAGTATAATAATCAGTTCTTGTTTCATTTATGATGCCACCATCAGTACCATCATAATTCAATGCCGAACCTGTATATTTAGTATGAAATCCTTTAAAAACTTCACTTTTTTTAGTTCCAACATTTACTGCAGTTAATATTGCTTTATTTTCTGATTTATTTCCTACTATCTTTATAACAGCTTCACTTTCATTGTCTGTTGCTAATAGACCTTCATTGTCTCTTTTGTAATATAGTGTTTTATCTAAATCTGCAAATGATTTTAACCCATTTGTAAGTTCATCATCTTTAGAAAAATCAATCACATATTCTTGCCCACCAGTTAAATCAATTACACCTTTTGATGATATATCATTATAAACATTTTTAACTGTTGTGTTAACGACAGTTCTTGTTCTTACAAGTTTAACATCTAATGTTCCACTAAATTTACTTGATTCTAATTTAAATATAACTTTAGAATTAAGTGTTGTTGTAGCATAATACCAATCATTAATATTTAATTTTACTGGTGCAGGTCCTACCACACTTCCAGTATCTTCTGCTGGGATTTCTTGTATTACAAATTCATAATCTGCTTCGTTTAAATCAATTACCATATTATTTGAAATATTAACAACTAAATCCTCGCCCTTGAATAATTGTAATTTTGCTTTCTTGCTATATTCTACATAACCATCGTGAATAATCCCACCTTCAAAATTTAATGTTACTTCATTTTTGCTTTCTGCATATACTTTGTTTATAGCTGTTTGGAATAGTATGCTAACCAATAAACAAATCATCAATAAAATTGATAGGATTTTAACTTTTCTCATTCTTTTACTCCTTCCTCCAATATTTTCATTTCTATTTTACCATATTACAGTTCTATATTTTTGATTTTTGCCAAAGTTTCAATGACCATTTGGCAATTGTTTTTTATATGCTTTTATGATATAGTATAATAAATTTGAATTATTGATATGGAGGTTTTCTTATGACTTTTAGTGAACAATTAAATAAATATATAAAACAAATTGAGTGTTCTTCTAAAGACCTTGTAATTTCTTCTGGATTAACATCTTCTGTTATTAGTCGTTATCGCAGAGGAGATAGAACTCCAAGTTTAAAGAGTAAACAATTAGAACAACTTACAGATGGTTTATATAAGCTTTCTTTAACAAGAGAAATGAATATAACTAAAGAAGAAATTTATACTGCTTTATCTGATACTTTAAATGATATTTCTATTGACTTTGAACAGTTAAGTAAAAATTTTAATGAACTTGTTACAACTTTAAATATTAATGTTGCTGAATTATCTCGCTTAAGTAGTTATGATGCCTCATTTCTTTCCAGAATTCGTACTGGTAATGGTAATCCATCACATCCTAAAGATTTTGCTACGGCTGTATGTAATTTTATTATGAAAAAGTATACATCTGATGATGATAAAAAAGCAGTTGCACTTCTTATAAATTCTACTTTAGAAGAGTTAGAAAATAATCTTAACTATTTTAATAAGCTATTTAATTGGTTTACTACTAATTCTACTCCCTCTCATAACTATATAGATGATTTTCTAACAAATTTAGATAAATTTGATTTAAATGAGTATATAAAAGCTATACATTTTGATGAAATGAAAGTACCTACTATTCCATTTTATAAAGCAACCTCTAAAACATATTATGGTATAGAAGAAATGAAAAAAGGAGAACTAGACTTTTTTAAAGCAACCGTTCTTTCAAAAAATAATGAACCTGTTTTTATGTGTAGTGATATGCCTATGGAAGATATGGCACAAGATGTTGGATTCGGTAAGAAATGGATGTATGCTATTGCTATAATGCTAAAAAAGGGATTGCATTTAAATATTATTCATAATGTTGATAGACCATTTAATGAAATGATGTTAGGTTTAGAAAGTTGGTTACCAATTTATATGACTGGACAGGTTTCTCCATACTTTTTAAAAGGATTGCAAAATAATATATATTGTCATTTTAATTACGTTTCTGGTGTTGCTGCTTTATATGGAGAATGTATAAATGGTTATCATGATAAAGGTAAATATACTTTAACAACAAATAAAAATGATATTTCTTACTATAAAACAAAGGCACAATGTTTGTTAAGCAAAGCTACATCTCTTATGGATATTTATAAAGCAGATTCACAAAATTCTTTTAATGCCTTTTTATCATCAAGTGTAAAAACTAAAGCAAGTCGCAGAAGGATTTTGTTTTCTTTACCAATACATACTATTTCAAACAATTTACTTTTTAAGATTTTAAAGCATAACAATGTTTCTGCTGAAAATATAAAAGCAATTCAAGAATCTGTAGAATTTCAGAAAGAAATATTTAAGAATACAATAGAACAAAATGTAATTGAAGATGAAATATCAATTCTTTCAAAAGAAGAATTTGGAAAGGTAAAACCATTTCTTTTCCTTGCAGATATTTTTTATGATAAAAAAATTTATTATACATATGAAGATTATCTGGAACATATCAATTTGACTAAAAAATATGAAAAAGAGAATAAAAATTATAAGTTAAGTATAAACAATAATAATACATTTAAGAACATACAAATTTTAGTTTGCGAAAAAAACTGGGTCATGATTTCAAAAGCAAATAGTCCTTCTATTCATTTTGTAATTCATCATCCCAAACTACGAAATGCAATTGAAAATTTTATTCCCCCTGTTGTTGAGTAGAATACATTGATTTAATAAAGAACTACTTCGTTCAAAAAGTAGTTCTTTATCTTTAACTAAATGTCTTTTTTATATATATTTTTTTTCTTTTAACCATTCTATTGTATCTTTAATTGTATCTTTCATATCTCTATTTTTATACTCCAATTCTTTTTTTGCCTTTTCATTGCTAAAATTAGAATTGGAAGATAATGTATATAGAGAATATTTTGTAAATAATGGGGTTTGTTTTTTTATATTATAATATAGTTCACAAATTGGAGCTACTAATTCTGCCAAACATAGTGGTAACACTATCTTAATTCTTTTTTTCTCCACTAAATCACAAACAAAATCAGTCAATTCTTTTATTGTAATATATTTATTAGATAAGATATAACATTCTCCTCTATTATTTTTATCACAAGCACTAATAATACCATCTGCTACATCTCTAACATCTACAAAATTATACCCTCCTTTTACACAAGCAAAGAGTTTTCCTGTCGCAACTTCTTTTATTAATTGTGTTAAGTGGCTATTCCCATAATCATTTGGTCCAATAATTCCAGAAGGATGAATAATACAAGCATTTAGATTCTTATTTTTTATTGCATCAATAACATATTTTGCTGCCTCTGCCTTTGTTTTTGCATATAATCCTACTACTTTCCCAGAATCAAAGTTAGTAATCTCTGTTATTTTTTCGTTATTAGGCTTTTCGGTAATTGAATGTACACTACTTACATAAATAAGTTTTGCATCTATTTCTAAAACTTTATTTACAATGTTTTTTGTTCCATTAACATTAACATCATATACAATTGGGTTATATTTAGATTTTATATACACAACTCCTGCACAATGTATTACATAAACTTCTTTTCCATCAGTATTTTCAAAAATTGATGATAAACTTTCCTTTTTAGTAACATCTCCATAATAAATTTTACAATTCAAGTTGTCCAATGCCTTTATAGAATCATTAGGTAATACAAGTGCTCTTATTTCATTTTCAATATTTTGTTCTAATTTTCTTATTATATTATTTCCTAGAAAACCATTTGCACCAGTTATTATATATAATTTTTTCATATCACACCTCTTAACTCTTTTACTAATGTTTCATCAACATTTTTATCTATAATAATAGTATTCCAATGTTCTTTGTTCATATATTTCTTCTTCCAAAGATATTATATCATATTTTTATATAATAAAAAAGAGTAGTTTAACCTCTAAAAAAAGTTAATACCCTTATTTATAAAGCGACCTCTTTATGGGCCATATTCTTCAGTACCTACATCATTTAATATTGCTTTTGCATTTTGATCTGGCATTGCAAATCTTTGTGATAAATATCTAAGAGATGCTCCCAATTCGCCGTCTGGGCCTCCATATTGGCTTATTATATTTTTTGCTAGTTTTGGATTAGGGCATTTTATATTTATAGGATATTGTAATACTTTATTATAGGTCCACATTAAAAACTCCCCCTTTCCCAAGGCCATGGTTCCTCTAACCATCTCCATTTATTACATGGAAATGCAATTGTAAGCGGTCCATATACTTTTTGATATTTATTTGATAATTCTCTTAATTCATTAGCATATTCTTTATGAAGCGCCAATGCTCTTTTGTCATCTGCATGTGTGTCTAAATATTCTGCAAGTTCAACAACTGCAAATCCTAAGCAACGTATTTTTTGTAACATATCTGCCCTTGTCATTTCTTCCTCTGCACAAAATTCTTCTGGCATAATATTAGTAAAATTAAAAGAATATGTTGAAACACTTGGAGTAGGATTTTTTTGGCAACAACTATTATTTGCATTGTTGCAGTTACAATTCCTGTTTTCATTTTCTTCTAGTAACATTTATTACACCCCTCTCCAACCGTATTCATAGCTTTTATAAAAGCATTTTCTTCTATAGATTGACATGGTACATATGGGCTAACTAACTCTGGAAATATTGTTCCCATTTTTAGTCCAACACAAGGGGTAAACGTTTTGTTCATTGTCTGAATTGGAACATAGCTTTGACCAAACATTGGATTAGTTGGAAAAACGTTTTCACTTTCTTCAAATCCACAATCGCAAGAAGAATTTTTATTATTCTCGTTGTAATAATCTGCTACTACACCACAATTATTACATGCATCTTGTAGCATATTATTGTCAAAGCTTTTTTGACAACAACACCTTCTATATTTGCAATTATACATTTTAATTATCATTCCTTTCCTAAGGTATTGATTCAGATTAAAAAATTTTTAACCCTATCTTTCCTTATTTGTTTGTATAATACATAATATGACAAAATATTTAAGAAGGTGCTGTATATTTTCATTTTATATATAACATTATTTTTCTATATAGCCACTGGTTTTTTCTGTATACATGTTATCTGTTATTGATTTATATCTTTCGCCATCATATTCATCGGTAAAACCATTATATGCTTTGTATATGTCATTAGTTTCTGTGTCATAAACTCTTTCATATCCAAGTATTGCATCACTTTGTTTTTGACTCATAATATCATATGATTTACTTCTATTTTCCCAAGCACTCATATAAGAATCAAAAGCTCTTTGTATTGATGCATTTAGTGCAAGCGCTTGTTTAGTTTGAGCATTTCCATTATCTATTGTTTGTTTTACATAACTATCGCTAAATTTTATTGAATTAATAGATTCTAGTAATATTTCTTTATAATCTATAAACTTATCTTTTTCTGATGTTATTGCCATTATGTCATAAACCATATAGTATGAAGTATCTACACCGCCAAGATAGTTATTGCCAAAATTAACAATTGATGCCATAAATAAGCCCTCGCCTTGCTTTGAATTATCACCTGTAAAAGTTCCTCTTAACACTTTGCTATCTAATGCAACACTTTTCATACTCGCTGTTGATTCAAACTCTTCCTGTTTAGTAAAATTTGAAAATTTAGGAAACTTTATTGTAGAAAAGGATGGTTCTATTGCACTTGCATATGCTGCTATCTCGTCAAATTTTTTATAAAACTCTTCTGTTGTAGGATTTGCTAAAACCACGGCATCTGCAAACAACTTGTATTGTGAATTATTGCCACTCATGTTGTAGTAATTCTGCCAAGATCTTTTTCCTGCTTCTGTTTTTAATAATGGTTGCATCTTTAACATTAAATATATTTGATTGTTTGTATTTTGAGGGTCATATACCCTAATTGTATAAAATATATCTATTCCCCCTGTTTCAACTGTCCATCCATTTGGTTTTTTCATACTAAACGCTGAATTTGAAAAATCTTCTAACGTAAGCTTATTTACCTCGTTTTCTACAATTTTTATGTTTTTTTCATTTTTGTCACTACTTCCCACTTTATTACCTCTTCCATCATTATTCTTAATAAGCATTATACCAAGAACAGCAACAATTATAATTAAAACACTAATAATTATTATAAACATTTTATTCTTTTTTAAATTCTCCATAATTTTTTTCTCCTATATTTTTTTAGCATGTAAAACAACTCTATATTTATTGTTGTTATCACAGGTAGACAATGTTAAAATACTATCACTTTCAAGCATATCCATGTTAAAATCCCTTATGCTTCTTGCCTTTAAGGTATTTAAAAATTGTTCAAACTCACTATCATTGTTAAATTCTGTTTTAATATAATAATCTTCATTTTCTATTCTATATATTGAAAAAACTTTATAAATATAATTTTTCCCTTCAGTCTTTAGAATAATATTTGTATTTTCTTCATTATTATACCACTCTGGATTCAAAATTTTTTGCATAGTCCCAAACATCGAATTATCTTTCATATTGTGCCCATAAATAACAATATTTTTATCTGTGCCATTAAATTTATTTTTGTAGTCCGCAAAAATCCATCCTCCCAAATTTTCGCTTTTATCAAAACTATGATTTAAATAAAATTCATTATTTTTAGTTTTAACAACAGGATACTCAATATTTGTATTATTTACTTTAATCCACGCAATAGCTTCATTATTTTGTTCTTTCAATTTATCAAAATCAATCAAATATTCTTCTTTATTTTTACCATTGCTTTCAACTATTACCGTCTCCTTAATTTTTTGGGCTATTTCATTGTTTTTATTTTTATCCCTGTACCATTCATAAATTTTAATTCCAGAATATATTAAAACAAAAAAAAGTAAAAAAT